>JAABUT010001170.1_pt1 | contig 31796 bp, 26 predicted proteins | sample 5559281 | NCBI WGS metagenome assembly JAABUT01 (sample SAMN10711880, study PRJNA513359) | rock metagenome | isolation source: Antarctica rocks | place: Antarctica: Victoria Land, Ricker Hills nord | collected 2016-01-04 | reverse complement strand
CAAGGTCGCGGTGGTCGAGCATCTCGGAGGCGAGACGCTGGTCTATGTGGATGTCGGCGACGGCCACCTCATCACGGTGAAGACACCCGGCAGCACGTCGGCACAGGTCGGCGAGCCCGTCCGGCTCGCGGTCGACACCGACGAGGCCCGCCTTTTCGACAAGGACGGGATGGCCATGGTGCCGATGCGCCGCCGCGCCATTGCGGGCCTGGAGATGGCCCACTGACCCGGAATCGGGATTGCGTGACCGCCGTGGAGCGGCCGCGTCGCCCGGGGCGCAGGGACGGAAGGGTCGGCTGCAGGCCTCGTCGGGCTATGGTCGCACCAAAGACGGCGCGTGCAAGGCCCGGTCGGCCTGACTGAACCGGTCCCGTGCGAAGTTTTGCTGGTGCCAGTAGGGGTAGATCATCGGAATGGCGCTGACCGCATCGAGGCGGCGACGCTCGTCGTCGGTCAGGCTCAAATCGACCGCCGCGATGTTGTCCTGGAATTGCCCGGCGTTGCGGCCGCCGACCACGAGGGAGCTGACCGCAGGCCGCTCGAGCAGCCAGGCCAGAGCGATCTGCGCGGCCGAGACGCCGCGCGCGTCGCCGATCTCGACCAGGACGTCGACGATCGACCAGAGCTTCTCCGGGTCCCGGATCGGCGGTTCGGTCCATCCGGCGAACTGGCGCGAGCCTTCCGGGGTCGCCCGATCGCGGCGATGCTTGCCCGACAGCAGCCCGGCGGCGAGCGGGCTCCAGACCAGCACCCCGAGCCCCTGGTCGACCGCGATGGGCAGCAGTTCGTACTCGGCCTCGCGGGCTTCGAGCGTGTAATGGATCTGCTGGGTGACGAAGCGCTGCCGACGCTCGCGCTCGCTGACCCCGAGCGCCTTCATGACGTGCCAGCCCGAATAGTTCGAGCAGCCGATGTAGCGGACCTTGCCCTGGGTCACGAGCGTGTCGAGGGCTTCGAGCATCTCTTCGAGCGGCGTCGTCCCGTCCCATTCGTGCATGTAGTAGATGTCGATGACGTCGGTCTTCAGCCGCCTCAGGCTCTTCTCGCATTCGCGAATGAGATGGTAGCGCGAGACGCCCTCGTCGTTGGGGCCGGCGCCGATCCGCATGCGCGCCTTCGACGAGATCAGGATGTCGGACCGCCGGGTGCCGAGTGCCTCTCCCAGGATCTCCTCGGACAGGCCGTTCGAATACATGTTGGACGTGTCGAACAGGTTGACGCCGGCGTCGATGCAGACATCGATCAACTGTCGGGCGTCCTCGACGCCCTGGCGTCCGACCATGGCGAAATCACCGCGTCCACCGAAAGTGAACGTCCCCATGGTCAGGACCGACACCTTGAGGCCGCTGCGGCCGAGAACCCTGTATTTCATGGTCGACTCCGATGGTGAGGTTCGTTCATCGCAGCACGACGCCGCGATTGCGCCAACCTGCGGAACGGGCAGGATGGACGTTGAGGCTTGGTGTCGGCTCACCACAGGCCGAGACGCGCACGCAAGTCCTCGACCTGCGCAGGCGTCAGCGGGTTGATGGTCTCGTGGCGGAGCAGCAGGAACAGGCGCGCCGTCTCCTCGAGTTCCTCGGTCGCGTACATCGCGTTGTCGAGGCTCGTGCCGGCCACCACGGGTCCATGGTTGGCCAGCAGCACCGCGTGGTGCTGGCCAACCAGTTTGTCGACCTCCCGGGCGAGGCTCTCGTCGCCGGGCGGGCAATAGGGGACGACCGGCAGTCGCCCGACCCGCATGACGTAATAGGCCGTCAGCGGCGGCAGGCAGTCGCACGGGTCGAGGCCGTGCAGGCAGGACACGGCGACCGAATGGGTCGAGTGGAGATGCACCACGGCCTGGGCGTCGCGGCGTCCCGCGTACATGACGCGGTGCAGGAAGGCTTCCTTGGTGGGCGCGTCGCCGCCCGTCCGGGTTCCGTTCGCGTCGAGGCGCGACAGCCGCGCGGGGTCCAATTCACCCAGCGAGGCGTTGGTCGGCGTCATCAGCCATCCGCCGTCGGGGTGCCGGACCGAGATGTTGCCGGTCGAGCCAAAGGTCAGGCCACGCCGGAACAGCGAGGCACCGACCGCGCAGATGCGGTCGCGCAAGGCCGCGTCGGTCATGACAGCCTGGCCCAGGCTTTGAGGAAGAAATCGGGCGTGCCGAAATTGCCGGACTTCAGGGCCAGCGCCATCGGCGCCTCATCGAGGGTCCGCGTCCAGGGCACGCCCGGGTCGATCTCCGGACCGATCGCCAGAGCTTCGGCGCCGAGCGCGTGGACCACGGCCCCCGAGGTCTCGCCGCCGGCCACCAGCAGACGCGTGAAACCGCGCTGCTGGAGGCCCAGGGCCGACTGCGCGATCACGTCCTCGACCATGGTGCCGGCGACGGCGCGCCCGAGGCGGCCCTGGGTGTCGCGCACGACGTCGGGGTCGGCGCTCGAATAGATCAGGACCGGCTGTTGGCCGGTCTGCCGGTCGACCCAGGCGAGCACGTCCGACACCGACTGGCGGCCGTCGGCCAGCTGGTCGGCATGGAGCTGGAAGGCCGCCATGCCGTCCCGGATCGCGACCGCCACCTGTCCGCGCGTCGCCGCCGAACAGGAACCCGCCAGGATCGCGGCGCGACCCGGCGGGGCCGCCATCGTCCTCGGCGGGGGCGTCAGCGCGTCGATGAGGCCGGCCGCCAGATAGGCGGCCGGCAGGCCCATGGCGATGCCGGATCCGCCGGTGACGAGCGGCAGGCCCGCGACCGCCGCGCCGATGTCGCGCAGATGGCGATCCGTCAGCGCGTCCACGATCGCGACGGGCCGGCCCGCGCGCACCTCGCGCTCGAGCGCCCGGACGACGCCGTCGGGTCCCTCCTCGACGTCCGCGAAGCCGACCGAACCGACCGGCAGCCGGGTCTGGCGACCGAGCACGCGGCGCAGATCGGAATCGTGCATCGGGTTGAGCGGATGGTCCTTCATGGGGCTCTCGCTCAGGGGAACGCCGTTGACGAAGAGTTGGCCCGCGTAGATCGTGCGACCCGCGCGCGGAAACGCCGGACAGGCGATCGTCCGATCACCCCCGACCAGCCCCAGCAGCGCCTCGGTGACCGGGCCGATGTTGCCGGCATCGGTCGAGTCGAAGGTCGAGCAATATTTGAACAACAACCGGCGTGCGCCCATGGCCCGCAACCCGTGCGCCGCCGCGATCGATTGCGCGACGGCATCGGGAGCCGGGATCGAGCGCGACTTCAAGGCGATCACGAGGGCATCGATACCCGCGAGGTCGAGGTCCGCCGATGGCACGCCGGTGCATTGGACGGTGCGGAGCCCTTCCTGGGTCAGCATCAGCGACAGGTCCGTCGCGCCCGTCAGATCGTCCGCGATACAGCCCAAGATCATCCGAGCTTCCTTTCACCAGGGGTGACGCGTGACGGCGCCGGGCTCATCACGGCCTCCGCGCCAGCTCCTCGACGAGGCCATGGTCCATGTGACCGAGGTTCCGGCAATGTTCCATGGTCCCGTGCTGGCGGCCCGCGCGGCCGAACACGAGCGCTCAGGATGAGCCCCCGACGCCGCAGCCCACGATCGCGATCCAAGATCGTGCGGTCTCGGTCCGCGCGGTTGCGAAGCCGGCCGTCAAGGGACGCGCTCCAGATTGACGCCGAGCGCCTGCGTCCAGCGAAGGCCGTCATCGGTCGAACCTGCCGGCTTATACTCGGCGCCTGTCCATCCCGTATAGGGCAGCCGCTCGAGCGCTGCGAAGACGGTGCGGTAGTCGAGATCGCCCCGATCGGGCTCGGCGCGGCTCGGGACGGCCGCGATCTGGACGTGGCCGATGACCGGCAGGAACCGCTCGAGATTGACGATCACGTCGCCCTCGCTCAAGCCCACATGATAGCAGTCGAACATCAGCTTGATGTTGGCGCAGCCCGCCTCTTCGATGATCGCGGCTCCCTCGGCGGCCGTGCTGTAGAAATAGCCTGGCGCGTCGCGCTGATTGATCGGCTCGAGGAGGAGCGTGACCCCGTGCGGCGCGGCCTTGGCCGAGGCGGTCCGCAGGTTACCGACCAGCACGTCGCGCGCCTGTCCGCGCGCAGCGGGCGCGACGACACCCGCCATGCAGTGGACGGCATTGCCGCCCGCCGCGACGCAGAATGCGATCGACTGGTCGACGGCGTCCTGGAACGCGGCCTCGCGTCCGGCGAGCGCGCCGAGGCCGAATTCGCCCGCCGCCACATTGCCCCGAACCGTGTTGAGTCCCAGCAGCGTCAGCCCGTGATCGACGCATCTGGCCCGGACCTGCTCGGGCGCCACGTCGTAGGGCCAGTGCAGCTCGATGGCCTTGAAGCCTGCCCGGGCGGCGGCGTCGATCCGGTCCAGCAAGGGCCTGTCGGGCCAGAGAAAGCCGAGGTTTGCGGAAAAGCGCAGCATGGGAGGACCCTGGGCTTTGGTCGGAACGGCGGGTGGTGCGTTCGGGTTTACTGTCCGAGATGATTGCCGAAGAAGGCCGCGATCTCGCCGAAGGCTTCCGCGGTCTCGGGAACGCGATCGTCGAACTGGTACTGGGCGTGCGACTGGCCCTCGTAGACATTGAGGTCGGCTTCGACGCCGGCGCGCCGCAGCTTGCGATGCACCCGCACGGTGTTGCTGAGCAGTTGATCGCGCGTTCCGGTCGTCAGGATCGTGGGCGGAAAGCCTGCCATGTCGCCGTAGACGGGAGACAGCAGCGGATCCTTCATGTCGTGTCCATGCGCGTAGAAGGCGGCCGCGTCGTCGCAGAAGCCGCTCGGTGACACCAGCACGTTGTCGACGAACTCGTTGCTGTAGAACGAGTCTCCCGTCTTGGTGACATCCGACATCGGCGTCCCCGGCGCGATGGCGCCCGGCATGGGCAGCCCGTCCTGCTTGGCTTTCAGGACCATCTCGAGCACCAGCGCGCCGCCGGCCGAGGTGCCGACGATGCCCACGTTCTTCGGGTCGGTCGTCTTGATGGCCGATCGATAGACCGTCATGGCATCGTCGAGAGCGGCCGGGAAATAGGCATCGGGCGGCATTCTGTAGTCGACGGCAATCACCTTATAGTGACCGAAGCCCGCCATCATGATGGCTTCGGTCGTGCCGGACTCGCCGGGAAAGTAGACGTAGCAGCCGCCATGGACGTGGACGATCAGCTTGTCGCCGTTCTCCGGCGGGATGGTGTCGGGGGTGACGACGTTGACCTTCACGCCGTCGATGGTTGAGGACTCGACCTTCACATGCAGGCGGTCGCGCAGGGCCGGGAGGCCGGGCAGCACGGTGCCGGCGATCTTGTTGGCCATCGCGCGCCATTCCTCGCCCGTCTTCGGGTGGAAATTCCAGTCGGGGTTCAACGGTGCTGCGATGAACTTCTGCATCTCGGGACTGATATCGGCGGAAGGGACCTGCAAAGTCTTGGCAGGCACCTCCAGGGGTTTGGGGGCGGCATCCTCGGCATGAACCCCCAAGGCGAGGCCGACCGATGATCCGAGCGCGATGATGAGGGTTCTGAACGAGATCATGCGATCCTCCCGAGATGTTGTCATGGTTCTTCGGCCGTCGCGGACCGGACCGCGACGACCCGCGTGCATCAGGGCGTCAGCGACGTCCCGTTCATGGCGGCGACGATGTCCGACAGCATCGGCACATAATCCTCGCCGTGACCCGAGCCGACCGCGAGCGCGAAGCTGTTGCGGACCGCCGCACCCACAGGATTGGCCACGCCGAGCGCCTGGGCGAAGCCCGCCAGATAGGTGACGTCCTTGTGGGCATTGTTGATCGTGAACCGGTGGGCGTTGCGGTCCCGCTCGATCACGTATCGGCGGAAGGTCTGGTAGAAGGCGCAGTCCATCCGGCCGTTCTGGATGACGCTGTCGAACACCGGCGGGGTCAGCCCCGCCTTGGCCCCGATCATCAACGCCTCCGCATAAAGCGCCGCGTATCCCATCGACAGGAAGTTGTTCAGGAGCTTCATCGTGTGGCCGGTACCGACCGGCCCGGTCGGTACGATGCGGCCCGCGAAGGCCTCGAGGATGGGCCGTGCCCTCTCCACGATCTCGGGCGCACCGCCCACCATGACGTCGAGCGTCCCGTCCCAGGCGTCTTTCGGCGTCTTCCCGAGCGGGGCGTCGATCAGCGTGAGACCGCGCGGCGCGAGGCTGGTCGCGAGGCGGATCGTCGAGGCGGGTTCGGCGGTCGAGCAGTCGATGATCAGCAACGGCTTTCCGGCCGAGGCCAACCCGTTCTCGCCCTCGATCACGGCCTCGACCTGCGGCGATCCCGTGACGCAGAGCAGCACGACGTCGCAGACCTCGGCCAGTGCGCGCGGCGAGGAGACCTCGGTCGCTCCGCGCCCTTTCAGGTCCTCGATCGCCTCGCGCTTGCGATGGCCCACGACGGCGAGGGGCCATCCCTTCTCTACGATGTTCTTGGCGATGCCCTGCCCCATGAGGCCGAGGCCGACGAATCCGATTCTCTCCTTCATGGCTGGCTGGCTCCCTTGGCGCTGCCGGTGTTTACAGATCCGGACACATATTTGCGCCAGTTGTGCTGCTCCGCGAAGCCGAGGACGTCGCGCGTCTTGCGGGTCGATAGAAGCGTCTCGAACTCTCCCAAGTCCCGCTTCACCGGGACGTTCGGATAGAACCGCCTCAAGAGGTCGGCGGTGGGCAGATCGGACGAGCAGTCGTTCTGTGCGGCGTTGAAAATCTGGAAGCCCAGGCCGTCCTTCTCGATGGCGAGCCGGATGATCTGGCCGAGGTCGCGCGCGTCGATATAGCTCCAGGTGATGCGCTTGCGGAAACCCGGATCCGCGAAGAAACGGGGGAAATCAGCGTATTCGTGCGGCTCGATAACGTTGCCGATCCGGATCGCGTAGATGTCCGACCCTGAACGCTGCTGGAAGGCGTGAGCGGTGCGCTCATTGCAGACCTTGGACAGCGCGTAGCTGTCCATCGGATTGACCGGATAGTCCTCATCGAGCGGGAAGTAGGCGGGGTCGCGGGGCTCGTTGGCGAAGACCAGGCCGTAGGTGGTCTCGGACGAAGCGACGATCGTCTTGCGGATGCCGAGCTTTTCGGCGGCTTCGATGACGTTGTAGGTCCCCATCGTGTTGATGCGGAACGTCTCGTTGTCGGGCGTCAGCATGATGCGGGGGATGGCGGCGAAATGCACCACCGCGTCGATTTTCGGCGCCCGCAGCGAGGGGGCGAATTCATGCACTTCCAGGGTGCTGGTCAGCGCATTGAACACCTGCCCGGCATCGGTGATGTCGGTGATCAGCGTCCGGACCTTGGGGTTGTCGAGCGGCTTCGTGTCGAGGTTCAGCACGGTGTAGCCGTGCTCGACGAGATATTGCACCACGTGCCGCCCGGCCTTGCCGCTGCCGCCCGTGAAAACGATGTTCTTACCCATATGAACCCAACTCCTGTGTGGGGGAAGGCGCCGCACGGCCGCGTGTCAGGCCGTGGCGGCTTCCATGATGGTTTCCTGCGAGGCGTCGGCCCGGTCGACCACGCGGCTGACCCGGCCGTCCTTGATGACGACCACGCGATCGCTGACGGCCAGCACTTCGGGCAGGTCGGACGAGATGACGATGATGCCCATGCCGTCGCGCGCCAGCCGGCCGAGCAGCGCATGGACCTCCGCCTTGGCACCGATGTCGATCCCCCGCGTGGGCTCGTCGACAATGAGGATCTTGGGCGATCGCGCCACCCATTTCGCGATCACGATCTTCTGCTGGTTGCCGCCGCTGAGATTGACGACCCGCTGTTCCGTCGACGGAGTCTTGATGCCGAGCGACTGGACGAACGAGCGGCACCGCTCCGTCTCCTTGGGCCGATCGACGAAGAAGTGCGGCGAGTAAGCTTCGAGATGCGTGAGGCTGAAGTTCTCGCGCACCGTCATGCCGAGGACGAGCCCTTGCGTCTTGCGGTCCTCGGTGACGAAGCCGATGCCATGGGCGATGGCGTCGGCGGGCTCGCGGATCGCCACGGGCCTACCGTCGATGCTGATCTTTCCCGTGGAAGATCGCATGCCGAAGACCATTTCCATGATCTCGGTGCGGCCCGCGCCGATCAGCCCGAAGAAGCCGAGCACCTCGCCCCTGTGCAGGGTGAAGTCGACGTCCTTCACCTTGGCCTGATGGGGCCGCGGCTCCTTCAAGGTCAGGCCTTCGACCCGGATCAGCTCTTGGGTCGTCGCATAGGAGGCATGGACGCCGTAGAGCTGGCTCAATTCGCGGTCGACCATCTTGCGGACCAGGATGTCGCGCGTCATCTCGGCGATCGGCGCCGAGTCCACCGTGCTTCCATCGCGCAGGATGGTCACCCGGTCGGCGATTTCGAAGATCTCGTCGAGCCGGTGCGTGATGTAGACGATGCCGATCCCCTGATCGCGCAGCTTTCGGATCAGGCCGATCAGCGTGACGGCCTCGTGGTGACTGAGCGAGGCGGTCGGCTCGTCCATGATGATGATCTTGGAGCGGTAGGAGATCGCCTTGGCGATCTCGATCATCTGCTTCTGCCCGATGCTGAGTTGGGCAACCGGCGTATTCGGGCTGATGTTCATGTGGAGCCTGGCCAGGACGTCCCGCGCCTCCCGGTTCATCCGCTGCCTGTCGATGAAGCCGGTGCGCCGGAGCGGCTCCCTGGACAGGAAGATGTTCTCGGCGACCGTCAGGTTCTCCACCATGGAGAGTTCCTGGTAGATGATGGCGATGCCGAGCGAGCGGGCATGGATGGCGTCGGCAATCTCGACGCGCTCGCCCTCCAGCAGGATGGTCCCGCCGGGGTCGGCTTCGATCACGCCGGTCATGATCTTCATGAGCGTGCTCTTGCCGGCGCCGTTCTCGCCCGCCAGGGCGTGCACTTCGCCGAGCCTGACGGCGAGGTCGACTTTGTCGAGGGCCCGCACGCCCGGGAACGTCTTGGACACGTCCCGCATCTCGAGAAACGGCTGCATCGGCGCGCTTGTTTCAGGTCTGAGGATGCCGGGGGAGGCGAGGACCACTCTCCCCGGCCCGTGCGGGGGCGAGCTACTTCGTATAGCCGCCGAGGTTCGACGCATCGACCACGGTGACACCGGTGTCGAGGTCGGTGGGCGCCGTTTCCGTGCCGTTGATCTGGGCCAGGAGGTGATCGACCGAGAGCTTGCCCATGGTCACGGGCCGCTGCACCATGATGCCCTGGATGAAGCCTTCCTTGACGCCCTTGACGGTGTCGGGGAGATCGTCGAAGGCGAAGACCTTCACGACACCCTTTTTCGAGCCGAACTCCTTCGTGGCCATGACCTTGGCGACGGACGGGCCGCCGACCTGGCTCACACCGAAGATCCCCTTGAGGTTGGGATGGCCGCGGAGCAGCGCCTCGTCGACCGACACCGCCTTGGCGAGGTCGTCCTCGGTCCCCTCGGTCGCCACGAGCTTGATATCGGGATATTTGGCCAGCGACTTCTTGATGCCGGCAATGCGCTCGTTGAGGTTGGCGGCGCCGAGCTGGCCCGTGACGATGGCCACCTCGCCCTTCCCGTCGAGCGCCTTGGCCATGGATTCACCCATCGTCTCGCCGGCAGAACCGTTGTTCGTGCCGATATACATGCTTCGGCCGCTCTTGGCCGAATCGCTGTCGAAGGTCAGCACCTTGATGCCGCTGGCCACCGCTTTCTTGATGACGGCCTCGACCGATTTGGGCTCGTTGACCGAGATCGCGATGCCGTCGACCTTCTTCGACATGAGATCCTCGAGGATCTTGACCTGAGTCGACCCTTGGGTGTTCTGAGGCACGACCCACTGATACTGGACGCCGTCGGCATCGGCCGCGGTCTTGGCCCCCTTGTTGCAGTCATCGAAGAAAGGGACAGCCACTTTCGGGATCACCGCTATGACGACGTCCTTGGCGTCCTTGGCAAAGGCGCTCGCTGCGCCGCACAGCGGCACCACCGCCAGAAGAGCCGCGATGGAGATGTTCTGCATTTTCGTCATGGTCGTTTCCCTGTTCCCGTTGAACGATTGTCGGTTTGAGCGTGTGGCGTCCGTGAAGTGTCGTCCCTCGCTGATCTAGGCTCCTCTGCTGCGGCTACGCCAAACGTCCAGGCTGACGGCGATCAGGATGACGGCACCAGTGATCGCCTGCTGGGCGTAGGTGTTGATGTTCATGAGCACGACCCCGTTGGCGATGATGCCGGCCAGGGCCGCCCCGATGATCGCGCCCTCGACGCTGCCGACGCCGCCCGCGAGGCTCGCGCCGCCGATGGCGGCCGCCGCGATCACGTCGAGTTCGGCACCGAACCCCGAGGCCGGCTCGGCCGACAGGTAGCGGGAGAAGCTGATCACCCCGGCCAGAGCCGCGATGAGACCCGACAGCATGTAGACCAGGAGTTTGACGCGGGCCGTCTTGACCCCGCTCAGGCGGGCCGCCTGCTCGTTGCCGCCCGTGGCATAGACATGCCGCCCGAAGCGGGTCTTGCGCATCAGGGTCGAGAACACGATCGTCATCCCCAGCATGATCACGACCGGAACCGGCACCAGCCCGACATAGCCCTGTCCGATCTCGGCGAAGGCGTCGGGCGTGTCGGGGGTCAGCGGCACCCCGTGGGTGATGATGTACATCAGCCCGCGTCCGATGCTGAGCGATCCCAGCGTCGCGATGAAGGGCGGCAACCGGATCACGGTGATCAGGACGCCGTTGAACAGGCCGAACATGAGGCCGGTCAGGAGGCCGCCGAGCACGCAGACGATGGCGGACAGGCCGGACTGGAACCCGAGCGCCGTCACCAGCGAGGACAGGCCCATCACGGAGCCGACCGAGAGGTCGATGCCCCCCGTGATGATCACCATGACCATGCCGATCGACATGATGGCGATGAGCGAGAAGGAGCGGAACACCCCCATCAGGTTATCGGTCGTCATGAAGTAGGGCGTCGAGAAACTGATGAGCGCCACGACCACGAGCAGGGCCGTGAGCACGTTGAGTTCACGCACCTGCAAGAGGGCGCTCCAGCGGGCCCCCAAGGCCGTCGGGACGACGGGAACGACGGATGCGCGGCTATCGATCACGGTTGAGCTCCTCCCTGGCCGCCACCTCGGGGTGGCGTGCCGTTCGCACGGTCAGGTCCGAGGTGAAGTCCCGGGCAGATCGAGGCCGGTCACTTGCGCGATCAGCCGCGCGATCGAAGCGTCGTCGTCCCGCCCCATGCCGGCCGCGGAGGTCATCAGGAACATCTGCAGCGCATTTGCCGCGAGCGGCGTCGGGAATCGCTCGGTCCGGCCCATGTCGGCCACGATGCCGAGGTCCTTGGTGAAGATGTCGACCGCGCTGGCGGGACTGTAGTCTCCCGCCAGAACGTGCGGGATGCGGTTCTCGAACATCCAGGAATTGCCCGCCGAGGCGGTGATGACCTCGAAGACCTTCGTGATGTCGAGGCCCAAACGCCTGGCGAAGGTGATGGCCTCGCAGGCCGCCGCGATGTGGACACCAGCCAGAAGCTGGTTGACCATCTTGAAGGAGGCGCCGATGCCCGGCTCGTCGCCCAGGCGATACACCGTCTTGGCGATCGCCTCGAGGATCGGCTCGGCGCTCGCGAAGCTCTCCGGTGTTCCCGACGCCATGATGGTGAGTTCGCCGCCGGCCGCTCGTACCACTCCGCCGCTCATCGGCGCGTCGAGGTAGAGCATGCCGGCCTCGCCGCAGCGCGCGGCCAGCCGGCGCGCGTCCTGAGGCGCCATGGTGGCCGAGGACAACACCACCCCGCCGCGGCGCATCGTGGCGACCGCTCCCGCGGCAGGGCCGCTGCCGAAAAGGACGGTCTCGGTCTGTGCCGCATTGACCACTGCAACGACGACCGCGTCGGCGTCACGCGCCGCCTCTGCCGCATCGCCCGCCACGCCTCCGCCCGCCGCGACGAACTTGGCGCTGGCCGCAGGATCCGGATCGAAGCCGATGACCGGCAGGGCGGCCCGCAAGAGCGAGAGCCCGATCCCGAGGCCCATCGATCCGAGGCCGATGACCGCCACCTTGCGTATTTCGGGCACCCATGTCCTCCCTCGACGGCTCTTTCGGCCGCCGTCCGGCACAAACGAGCACAGAATGGCAGCGCTGTCACCAGGAAAATGATAGCGCTGTCATCTTAGTCGGCGGATTGCGCTCCCGGGCGCCCGCTCGGAGACTTGCAACGCGGCTTGACCAAGCCGCCAATACCGTCGGAGCCTCGGGGTCGCCGGAGGCGACCCCGCCAGCCCGTGATCCGACAGAACCGAGAAAGCAGGGCAGTCGCATGGAGGCCGACCGGACGAAGAAGCGATCCGTGGCGGGTCGGCATCCGGCCGTGACCCTGGCCGATGTCGCCAGGCTGGCCAAAGTCAGCGAGATCACGGTGTCCCGGATCGTGCGGGATGTCGGCCCGGTGGCCGACGGCACGCGCCAGCGCGTCCTGGCCGCCGTGGCGGAGACCGGCTACGTCCCGAACCGGGTCGCCGGCACGTTGGCTTCCGCGACGTCGAACCTGATCGGCGTGATCATCCCGTCGCTGTCCAATATCGTCTTCGCCGATGTGCTGCGCGGCATCGACGCCGGGCTGGAGCCGTCGGGGTTTCGGCCGGTGATCGGCATCACCAACTACGATTCCACCGTCGAAGAGAAGTTGATCGGCTCACTTCTGGCCTGGAAGCCGGCCGCCATGATCATCGTGGGCTTCGACCATACCGCGATCACGCGGCGTCGGCTCGCACAGAGCGGCATCCGCGTCGCCGAACTGATGGACATCGATTCGGAGCCGATCGACCTCGCGGTCGGCCTGTCCCATCGCGCGGCCGGCCACGAGACCGGCCGCCATCTCATCGCGCGAGGCTACCGGCGCTTCGGCTACGTCGGCCACGACTGGGAGACCGACCGACGCGCACGCCTGCGTTGGGAAGGCGTGATGCAGGCGCTGGCCGAGGCGGGCCTTTCGTGCATCGCGCAGGCCCGGTTTGCAGGGGCAAGCTCAACCCAGGCCGGACGCGCCATGCTGGCCGATCTGCTGCGACAAACCGAAGATCTCGACGTCGTCGTCTTTTCCAACGACGACATGGCGGTCGGGGGCGTGTTTCACTGCATGGCGGCGGGCATCGCGCCCAAACGCGATCTGGCCTTGTTCGGCTTCAACGGCCTCGACATCGGACAGGCACTGCCGACCCCGCTTTCGACCGTTCGGTCCAATCGCTTCCTGATCGGCAAGATCGCGGTCGATCGCATCCTTTCCCAACGGGAGCGAGCCGGGAACCCTCAGACGATCAACACGGGATTCGAGATCGTCGAGGGCGAAACGGCCTGATGGTCCCCTGCTCGTCGAAGTCCAAGCGTCCGACGAGCGGGATCATCGCCGCCATTCGGCGACCCGGTTCAAAGGCCTGGACCTGGCGCACTCTGTCCTCGCGGATCGCTGCGGCATCCCCGCCCGATATTGGCACCGGGATTGCATAGTGCACTGGGTCTGGTCTAACCTGGCAGCATCAACGAATCGCGCGCGGCAACGACGCCTCATCATCGCGCAATGTCCCTTTCATAAGCATCCATCGGCAATGGCGCCTCAACGACTCGATTGGTGAACCCACCTTTCGTCGGAGCGTGTGCTGACCTTGGCGATCCTTCGCGTCCCTCTCGGCATTCTGATCTCGTCCGACGGCCCCTACAGCGTCGTGTCGCGAAGCATGCTTTGCGGAGCCCTGTTGGGGATTGACGAGGTGAATGCGCAGGCGCAGGGCGTCCGCTTCGAGGTCACGATGGGCAATCCCGCCGGGGAACTCGAGCGTTACGCTCCCCTTGCGTCCGATATGCTGTCCTCCGGCATCAAGCATGTCGTAGGGTGCTATACCTCGTCGAGCCGCAAGGAGATCATTCCGCTCTTCGAAAAGGCGGACGCGCTGCTCTGGTACCCTTCGCACTATGAAGGGTTCGAGACATCGGCGAACGTGGTCTACACGGGTGCGGTCGCCAATCAGCATCTGCTGCCTCTCGTCGAGTATTCGCTGAATCATTTCGGCCCGAACGCTTTCTGCATCGGCTCCAACTACATCTGGGCGTGGGAGAACAACCGCATCCTCCGGGAGACGATGAACCCGGCGGGCGGCATGGTCCTTGCCGAGCGCTATTTTCCGGTCGGCTGCACGGATTTCGGGCAGGTGATCGAGGCGATCCTGGCGGCACGCCCGTCGTTCGTCTTCAACACGCTGATCGGAGAGTCGTCCTACCATTTCCTGCGCGACCTGCGCGCAGCCTGCTCGCTGCGGGGGATCCACCAGCCCGACGTTGTTCCGGTGGCAAGTTGCACCCTGTCCGAGCCGGAGCTGGAGGCGATCGGCCCCATGGCTCTTGATGGCCACATCACCTCGAGCGTTTACTTCTCATCGCTCGACAACCCCGAAAATCTGCGCTTCACGCAGGCCTACCAAGCCCGTTTCCGCGATGGACCCGCCGTGTCGGCCGACGCCGAGGCGACGTGGATCGCCGTGCATCTGCTGGCCCTGGCGCTGACCGAGGCCGGCACCGCCGAGGTGGTCGCGGTGAAACGCGCCGCGGGGCGCCAATCCATCGCCGCGCCCCAGGGCGAGGTCCGGATCGACTCCGAAACCATGCATGCCGCGCTGACACCGCGCATCGCGCGCTCGAATGCACAAGGGCGCTTCACCGTCCTGTGGGAGGCGCCGCGGCCGGTGCCGGCCGACCCCTACCTTATCCACAACTCGTCGCGTTACGGCGCGGTCTCCATCAAGCCGGTGCTGCGAGTGGCCTCATGACGACACAGCGGCTGATCCAGAACTTCCGCCATTACCGGGGCCTCCTGTGGGCGGGAAGCGACTTCCATCGAGAGATCCTGGAGCGCACGCTGCTACGGCTCGGCCTGTCGCTGGCCTGCGTCGAGCAGGTCGACCGTGCAGGCCTCGATCCCGACCGCGATATTGTCTTCCTCGACGCCGATCAGCCGGTCAATTCGGCCCTGCTCCTGGAGCCTGGATCATCCTTGCCAGCCGCGACCGTGGTCGGCCTCGTGGGCGTGGAAGCGCCGAGCCGGCTCAAGCTGCTGGCCGAGGCCGGAGCCACTGCCATCCTGCGCAAGCCCGTGCAGGCCGCCGCGGTCTATTCGGTCCTGTTCTTGGGGGTGAACAACTACCGGCGGCTGCGCGCAGCCGAGTTGCGGCTCGCCGAGCAGGACCGCAAGCGGCGCGGCCGACGCTTCGTCATCAAGGCCGTCGTGGCCCTTGTGCAGGCGCGCGGCCTCAACGACGAGGAGGCCTATGCGGAGCTCCGTCGGGAGAGCATGCGGCACCGAGCCCCTATCGAAGAGTTCTGCGAGGCCCTGTTCCACACGGGCAGCAGTTTCCCGGTCGCGTGGCCCACGGACCCCGCAATATCCCACACACAACTTGAAAAAGGGAGAGACGCCAATGCGCCGAATATTGATGCTGGGAGCCGCTATGACGGTGCTCATGATGCCGCTGGCGGCGCGCGCCGCCGATCCGATCAAGCTCGGCGTGCTTGAAGACCAGTCGGGCGATTTCGCGCTGGCCACGATCGGCAAGGTACACGGCATCCAACTCGCCACCGACGAGATCAACAAGGCGGGCGGCATCGCCGGCCGGCCGATCGATCTCGTGATCTACGACACCCAGTCGGACAACACGCGGTTTCAGGAGTTCATGCGGCGCGTGCTCCAGCGCGACAAGGTCGATGTCGTGTTCGCGGGCTTTTCGAGCGCGTCGCGCGAAGCCTACCGCCCCATCGTCGATCAGCTGAACGGCCTCGCGTTCTACAACAACCAGTACGAAGGAGGCGTCTGCGACGCTCATATGATCGTCACGGGTGCGGTCCCCGAACAGCAGTTCTCCACGCTCATTCCCTGGATGATGGAAAAGTTCGGCAAGAAGATCTACACGATTGCCGCTGACTACAACTTCGGCCAGATCTCGGCCGAATGGGTGCGCAACATCGTCAAGGAGCAGGGCGGCACCATGGTGGGTGAGGAATTCATCCCGCTCGGCGTGTCACAGTTCGCCTCCACCATCCAGAACATCCAGAAGGCCAAGCCCGACATCCTGATGACGCTGCTGGTCGGGACCGCGCAGTCCTCTTATTACGAGCAAGCCAATGCGGCTAACCTGCATGTGCCGATGGGAAGTTCGGTAAACGTCGGCCAGGCTTACGAGCACAAGCGCTTCAAACCACCGAGCCTCGCCAACATGTACGTGACCACGAACTATATCGAGGAGATCGATACCCCGAAGAGCAAAGACTTTGTGACCAAGTGGCACAAAATGTTCCCCAAAGAACCTTACATCAACCAGGAGGCGGAGAACTCCTATCTAGCGGTGTATCTGTACAAGGAGATGGTGGAACGCGCGAACGGTTCGACGAAACGGGACGATCTGCGCAAGATCATCGCGCAGGGTGGCGTCTGCTTCGACGCTCCTGAAGGTCACGTCTGTATAGACCCGAAAAGTCAGCACATGAGCCACACGATCTACCTCGCCAAAGTGAACGAGGACCACTCGATCACTTTTCCGAAGGTGTGGGACAATGTCCAGCCCTACTGGCTCGGGCAGGAAGGCTGTGATCTCACCAAGAAGAACCCGAATGCGCAGTACACGCCGAGCAGCCCGCCGCCCAAGGATTGACGGTCCGCCGCAGGCGATGCCCGCGGTCCTTGGTACCTCATTCCCCACCGACGCGCGCGGAACCACCGATCCGCGCGTCTCATCAGGTCGTCCACGCGCCTGCAGGACTTGCCGATGATCAACACCCTGGTCGGGTTCCTCTACCAATTCGGCGACGCGGCCGCCTTCCTGGTGCTGTGCGCCAGCGGGCTCGCGATCATCTTCGGCATGATGGGAGTCATCAACCTCGCCCATGGCGAATTCATCATGGCGGGCGCTTACACGACGGTAACCGTCGCCAAGCTGGGGCTCCCCTTGCCGTTCGCGATCGCCTGCGGGGCGCTGCTCGCCGGCCTGATCGGCGTGCTGCTCGAACGGTTGGTGATCCGGCATCTCTACGGGCGGCCGCTCGACACCATCGTGGCGACCTGGGGCATCAGCCTGATCGCCTCGCAAGGCACGCTGATCCTGCTGGGCCCGAGCCTGTCCGACATCTCCACCCCGCTCGGGAGCGTGCAGATCGGAGACCTCTCCTATTCGATCTACCGGTTCGTGCTGATGGCGAGCGCCGTCGCCATTCTGGGAGCGCTCTACCTCCTGTTCAACCTCACGCGCTTCGGCGTCCTCGCCCGAGCCACCATCCAGGTGCCCCACATGGCCGAGGCGCTGGGGGTCGACACGCGACTGATCTACAGTCTGACGTTCGGGATCGGGGCCGCTCTGGCAGGCGCCACAGGCGGGCTCTACGCTCCCACCATGACCCTGGTGCCCACCATGGGCAGCCAGTTCATCACCGAGGCCTTCGTCACCGTGGTGACGGGGGGCGGCGACGTGTTCCTCGGAACGGCGCCCGCCGGCGTCATTCTAGGCTTCATCCGTGCCGCGATGACCACCTGGGAAGGCCAGCTAGCCGGCCAGATCGGCCTGCTGGTGGCCGTCATCGTCGTCATCCGGGTTCTGCCGCGCGGCATTTCCGGGCTCATCCTGCGGGAAAGGGCGTAGTCAACGTGAGGGCAAGACGACCCCTGATCGTGCGCCTCGCATCGCGCCTCGAAGGTCCGCAGACGCTGGGCCAGGGTCCCCGGTTCTGGGCCGGCGCGGCCGTCGTGCTCGCCCTCGCCATCGTCTATCCGCTTCTGCAGGACTCCTACACGGTCGGCAACACGGTGTACTTCTTCAACTGGACCTTCATGGCACTGGGTCTGTGCCTCATCTGGGGCTATGGGGGCGCGCTGAGCTTCGGGCAGACGGCCTTTTTCGGAATTGCCGGTTATGCCTACGGCATCATCACACTCGATTTCGGCTCCGAATTCGGCATGACGATCTGGGCCCTGGTGGCGGCCGTCGCGATTGCCGCGGCCGCGGCCGCGGTGCTCGGCTATTTCCTGTTCTTCGGCCGGATCAGCGGCGTGTTCCTCGGCATCGTCACCTTGGCCGTGACGCTCGTGCTGGAGCGCTTCATGGCGCAGACCGCAGGCCCGGAATGGCATGTCGGCGCGGCCCGGCTGAACGGGTTCAACGGCATGAACGGCATGCCGCCGCTGACCATTCCCTGGCCCGGGAGCGACGACCCGCTGGTACTCGCGCCGGACGTGCCGCTCTACTACGTCGTGCTCGGGCTCATGGTCGCGACCTACCTGACGCTGCGCATCCTGGTGAACTCTTCCTTCGGCAATGTCCTCGTCGCCATCCGCGAGAACCCCCACCGGGCCACCATGCTGGGCTACGACGTGCGCAAGTACCAGCTCGCCATCTTCGTGATCGGGAGCGCGCTGGCCGGCCTCAGCGGAGTCCTCTACACGAGTTGGGGGCAGTACATCACGCCATCCAGCATGGGACTGACCGCGGCGGCGCTGCCGATCATCTGGGTGGCGGTCGGCGGCCGGAGCGACCTGACCACGACGTTGCTCGGCACGATCGTGCTGATCGGCGGCTTCCAGGCCCTCACGGTCTACGGCAGCCAATATGCCCTGGTCATCATGGGAGCGCTGCTGGTCCTGACCGTGCTGCTCGCGCCCGACGGGCTGATCACGGCCTTGGCCCTGCTGCCGGGCCTGCTCGGACGCCGCCGCGGCAGGACACTCTTGTGATGGCCCTGCTCGAAACCCGCAAGCTCAACAAACGGTTTGGCGGCCTGCAGGTGACCGCCGACGTCGACCTTGCGCTGGCTCCGGGCGAACTGCATTGCCTGATCGGACCTAACGGGGCCGGCAAGAGCACGCTGTTCCGTCTCATCCTGGGCGAATACGCGCCGAGCAGCGGCCAGATCTTCTACGACGGGCAGAATATCACCGCGCTCGAGGCGCATGATCGCATCCGGCGCGGTATCAGCGTGAAGTTCCAGGTCCCTGGCATCTTCAAAGCCCTGAGCGTGAGCCAGAACCTGGAAATCGCGCTCCAGCATCATCTCGAAGGCCACGGCCTGCGCAGCGAAATCAAGCGGCAGCTCGACTTGTTCAACTTGACGGCCGATGCCGCGCAAGCGGCCGGCAACCTCAGTCACGGCCAGAAGCAATGGCTGGAGATCGGCATGGCGACGAGCCTCAAGCCCAAGCTCCTGCTGCTGGACGAACCGACCGCCGGCATGTCGCCGGAGGAGACACATGCAACGGGCGAGATGGTCCGGGCGCTGCAAGCCGCCGGCATGACCGTGCTGGCGGTGGAACACGACATGGCCTTCGTGCGCCAGGTCGCGAGCCGTGTCACCGTTCTCCATCTCGGCCGCATCTTCGCGCAAGGGTCGATCGACGCGATTATGGCCGACGACCGTGTGGCCGAAATCTATCTCGGTCAGGGTCATGGAGTGCACCATGCCTGAACCCGCAGCGGCGCTGTTGACGATCGAAGGACTCCGCAGCGGCTATGGCGGCAAGCCCGTGCTGCAGGGCGCCGATCTCGCGGTGCGTGACGGCGAGATCACGGCCGTGATCGGCCGCAACGGGGTGGGCAAGTCGACCCTGATGAAGGCGGTGATCGGCCTACTGCCGGCCACCAGCGGTTCGCTTCGCTTCCGGGAACGGGACATCACCGCCGACACGCCGCATGCGCGCGCCCGGCTCGGCATCGGCTATGTACCGCAGGGTCGCGACGTCTTCCCTCGCCTGAGCGTCGAAGAGAACCTGCGCGTCGGGATGAGCATCGGCGCGGCCGGCAGCACCGATTTCGAGCCGATCTACGGCTATTTCCCCGTTCTCGAGGAGCGGCGGCGTCAGGCGGCCGGCACGCTGTGGGGCGGTCAGCAGCAGCAGCTCGCGATCGGCCGGGCACTCGCGGGTCAGCCGGCCCTGCTGCTCCTGGACGAGCCGTCCGAGGGCATCCAGCCCTCGATCGTGCAGGATATCGCGCGGATCGTCGTCGACCTGAATCGAAGGACCGGCCTCACGGTCGTGCTCGTCGAGCAGAACATCGACATGATCCGGGCGATGGCCCAGCGCTGCTCGGTCATGGACAAGGGTCGCCTGGTCGCCGAACTCACCCCAGCGATGCTGGAGGACCGCGACGTGGTCCGGCGCCATCTTTCGGTATGAAACCAGTCTACGAGGAACACGTCATGTCCTGGTTCGAACAGTCCATCATGGCCCGAGAGGGCGTCGCCAAGGGGAAGCCGGGGCGCCACCACACGATCACCGAGGCAGAGCAGGGCAAGTACCATTACACCTATGGCCCCTTTCCCGAACCTGTGTTGACGGTCGAGCCGGGCGCCGTGGTCGCCTGCGAGACACACGACGCCTTCGAGGGCAAGATCAAGTCCGCGACCGACAAGCCGAGCGAGAAGCTTAACTTCCCGTTCCTCAACCCGCAGAACGGCCCCATCTTCGTGAACGGCGCGGAAAAGGGCGATTGCCTGGCCGTCTACATCAAGTCGATCCGCCCGCGGGGACCCCAACCGGTCGGCACGACCTGCCTCATCCCCGAATTCGGAGGCCTCGTAGGCACCGGCGTCACGGCCCTGCTCAACAAGCCGCTGCCCGAGCACGTCAAGAAGATCGAGGTCACGGCCGAGGGCGGTGTGAAGTGGAGCGACAAGATCACGCTGCCCTATGAACCCTTTATCGGCACGATCGGCACCTCGCCCGAGATCGAGGCGATCTCGTCCCTGGTGCCCGACTATTACGGTGGCAACATGGACCTGCCGGATGTCGCGCCCGATTCGGTGATCTACCTGCCCGTCAACGCGCCGGGCGCCCTGCTGTATCTCGGCGATTGTCATGCCATCCAGGGCGACGGCGAACTCTGCGGCGTCGCCCTCGAACACCCGACCACGACCACCGTGCAGGTCGACCTGATCAAGGGCTGGACGCTGGCCTGGCCGCGGCTGGAAACGGAGGTGTTCTACATGACGATCGGCTCGGCGCGACCCATGGAGGACGCCTCCCGCATCGCCTATCGCGAGTTGATCCGCTGGATGGCGGCCGAGTTCGGCTTCGACGAGATCGATGCCTATCTGCTGCTGACCATGTGCGGCAAGGTGCGGCTCGGCAACATGGTGGACCCGAAATACACGCTCGCGGCCTCCATCTCCAAGGCCATCGTCGCGGCGCACAGGGCATGAGCGACGACGCGATGCCGGCGGACGCGATCGACCTCCTCGAGATGACGGTCGAGAGGGCGCAGGCCGGCTTCGCCAGCGGCGCCTTCACGTGCGAGGGCCTGACGCGGGCGTTCCTGGAACGGATCGCGACCTACGACGCCCATTACAACGCGATCGTGTTCCTCAACCCGGACGCGATCGCGGACGCCCGCGCGATCGACATCCGCCGCAGCGCCGGCGAGACGATCGGGCCGCTGGCAGGCGTCCCGGTCGTGGTCAAGGACGCCATGGACATGAAGGGCTTTCCGACCACGGGGGGCTGGTCGCTGCTGTCCAGCAAGACGGGCGGAATCGACCTGTTCCCGGCAACCGACTCGCCCGTCGTGGCCCGGATGCGGGCGGCCGGCACGGTGATCCTGGGCAAGACCAACATCCCGGTCCTGAGCGCCACGGGCAGCCACGCCAACACCAGCTGGGCGGGCCCGACCTACAACGCGGCGGGACGCGAATTTCTACCGGGCGGCAGCAGCGCCGGCACCGCTACCGCGGTGGCGGCGAGCTTCGCGGTGCTGGGCCTCGCCGAGGAGACCGGGGGATCGATCCAGAATCCCGCTTCGGCACAGGGGCTCGTCGGCATCAAGCCGACCTTCGCCCTGGTGCCGAATACGGGCGTCCTTCCCTTGTCGAGCCTGCGTGACGTCGTCGGCCCCATCGCCCGCTGCGTCCGCGACGCCGCGCTGGCGTTGGACGTGCTGGCCGGGTTCACGACCGAGGATCCGAAGACGATTGCGGGGGTGGGGCACCGGCCGAAGGGCGGCTACGCGGCGCGCCTCACGGCCGACGCACTGAAGCGCAAGCGCATCGGCACCTACGGCCCGGGTTGGCGCGACCTGCCCTTGTCGGACGAGACCCGCGACCTTTATGCCCGTGTGCGGACGGAGCTGGCCGCGCAAGGCGCCATCCTGGTGGAGGATCCCTTCGCGGGGTCCGGCTTCGCGGCCCTGCGGACCCCGACCGTCCCGGGCCAAGAATACGACGCCCGCGGGCTCGAGAGCGTGCCCTACGACCTCGGCCGGTACCTCGAACGGCTCGGCCCCGCCGCGGCGTTGAAAACCTTCGCGGCCTTTGCGAGTGCAACCGCCGCGCAGGACCCGTTCGCGCCTTCCGGCGTGCTGAGCTACATGCCGCGTCTGCCGGGCTTCACCGCCTGCCTCGCCGATCCGACGCAGCCGCCGGACATGGCGGATTTCATCGCGGCGCGTGAAGCCTATCTCGACATCTTCACCCGCGTTTTCACGCTACACAGCCTCGACGCCCTGGTGTTCCCGCAAATGCGGAGCGCGCTCGCGCCGCTGCATGGCGACGACGTCATCCACGAGACCACCGTCAGCGAGATCAACATCGCGGGTCTGCCGGGCGTGACGGTGCCGGCCGGCGAGTACGCGTCCGGGGCGCCGTTCAACCTGATCGTGGTGGGTCCGCAATGGAGCGAGGCGGACCTGCTCGGTCTGGCCTATGCCTATGAACAGGCCACGGCTTATCGCAAGCCGCCGGTTCTCAGCGGTCCATGAGCCCTCGGACGCCCCAAAAGGATTGTTCATCATGAAGCCTCAGATCATCATTGCCACCGCTACCGGGTGCCTGCTGGCAGCATCCGCCGTGCAGGCAGCCGACACCAAGCCGATCACCATCGGGGTCCCGGTCGGCCTGTCGGGCGCCAACAGCGTCGTAGCCCCCTCCGTGGTACAGGAAGCGCAGCTCGCCGTGGACGAGATCAACGCGGCCGGAGGTGTGCTCGGCCGCAAGCTCGCGCTCGATGTGGCGGACGACGAGTCCGGGGCGGCCGGCGCCCAGAAGGCGTTCGACTCGCTCGTCTACCAGAAGAAGGTCGACGTGCTGATCTCCATGGAGACCAGCGCGGCGCGCAATGCCGCGCTGCCGATCGTCAGCAAAGGGCACGTCCCCTATATCTACACGTCCTTCTATGAGGGCCATTCCTGCAACAAGTACCTGTACGTGGATGCCTGGGTTCCCGAGCAGCAAGTACCGCCCATCGTCGACAACTTCGTCAAGGAGAAGAACGCCAAGACCTACTTTCTCATCGGCAGCGACTACGCGTTCGGGCGCGGCATGCTGGGCTTCAGCCGGAAATATATCGAGAAGCAGGGCGGCAAGGTGGTGGGCGAGGAATACCTGCCGATGGACGGTACCGACTGGACGACCATCCTGTCCAAGCTGAAGGATTCCAAGGCGGAGGCCCTGATCACCTCTACCGCAGGCGGAGCCCCGAACGTAACGCTCACCAAGCAAATGCGCGCCGCTGGCATCAGCATCCCCTATGCCAACCTCGCGGTCGACGAGGGAACGGCCAAGAGCATGGGGGGCGACGCGACCGGAATCTATCTCTCGGCCTCCTATGTGACGGGCATCGACTCCCCCGAGAACAAGAAGTTCCTGGACGCCGCCAAGCAGAAATTCGGTGCCGACCTGAAGACGCCGAACGACCTGTCGGTTCCCGAATACGAGGCCGTGTATCTCTATAAGGCCGCGGTCGAGAAGGCCGGGGGCACCGACCAGGCTAAGGTGCTCGAAGCGCTTCCCGGCGTGTCCTTCAAGGGTCCGCGCGGCACCATCAGGATGGACAAGGAGCACCATGCACCGCTCACCATGTATCTCGGTCAGGTGCAGGGCGACGGCTCCGTCAAGGTCGCGGCGACCTTCAAGGATGTCGACCCCGGCACCCAGTGCCCCAACCTGAAGTGAGAACGACGTCGGAGCGGCTCCTGTCGCTCCCCCACGCGACGGAGAGCCGCCATGCTGATCGTGCTGGACATCGTGACGACGGCCGCAATCTTGTTCATCGTCGCGCTGGGACTGCTCGCCATCTTCGGCGTGCTGAAGATCATCAACTTCGCGCATGGCGCTTGGCTGACGATCGGGGGCTATTGCGCCGTGATCGCCGCCCGGCTGGGGTGGAGCCCCTGGCTGGCTTTGCCGCTCGCCTTCGTGATCGGAGCGGCCCTGGGGGCGCTCGCCGAAACCCTGATCATCCGCCCGCTCTACCGCAGACCGCTCGACGCTATCCTGGCGACCTGGGGACTCGGCATCGTCATCGGCCAGTTGATCACGCTCGCCTTCGGTCGCGACGTCCAGCTGACCCCGAACCTGCTGTCGGGCACGGTGGCGTTGCTGGGGGTCGACTATTCGATCTATCGCCTGTTCGCGCTCGCCGCCGCCATCGCGCTCGGCACCGCCTTCGCGTTCACCATCGAGGGGACGCGCCTCGGCCTGTCGGCCCGTGCCGTGATCATGAACGAGACGCTCGCGCGCGGCCTGGGCATCGACACAGCCAAGGTGCGGCTCGCGACCTTCATGATCGGCGCGGGACTGGCGGCGCTCGCGGGCGTCCTGCTCACGCCCCTGACCAGCGTCGACCCTAACATGGGCGTCGCCTGGCTGATCGGGGCCTTCATGCTCGTCATGGTGGCGGACGCGTCCTATCTGGCGCTGGCCGCGGCCTGCCTCGTGTTCGGCGCCGTGCAGGTCCTGGTCAGCACCTATGTGAGCCCCATCCTGGGCAGCATCTCGGTCGCGGTTCTGGCTGCCCTCGTGCTGCGGATCAGCCCGAAGGGGTTCTCCCGTGCCTGAGCGCCTCGCCGGGGCGGCGGAGGACAGCCCGGTCCGGGGGCGCTCCGCCAGGTTGCTGCCCGTCACCCTCGCGGTGGCGACCGCTGCTGCAGCGGCGATCTGGTTCGCACCCACCGTGCTCGACACCTTCTCGGTCAATGTCCTCACGCGGTCGCTGATCTACGCACTTCTGGCGGTGACGGTGGACCTGCTGTGGGGCTTCACCGGGATCCTGACCTTCGGGCAGGCCGCCTTCTTCGGCGTGGGCGCCTATGCGACCGCCATCGTGCTCACCCAGGGCGGTTCGACCCCTGCATGGATGCTGGCGGGGCTCGTGCTCGCCGTGCTGCTGCCGGTGCTGCTGGGGCTCGTGGTCGGGTGGCTGTCCTTCTACTACGGCTCAACCCCCCTCTACGCCTCCGTGATCTCGCTGGTGGTCCCCATCGTCGTGACCCAGATCGTCTATTCGGGCGGCACCTGGACGGGTTCCAGCAGCGGGCTTGTCGGCTACGACACCCTGCCGCTCGACCTCGAGGGATTCTTCCGGCTGGCCGGTCTGGTTCTGGTGGTCGCGACGCTCGTCGCCTGGATCTTCGTGCGCTCGGACGCCGGCAAGCTGCTGGTGGCGGTGCGCGACAACGATCGGCGCTGCGCCTATCTCGGCCTGAACCCCAGGCGCATCCAGATCCTGCTGACGACCGTCCTGGCCGGGGTGGCGGGACTTGCGGGCTTCCTGCTCGCGCATGCGTCGGGCGTGGTGGCGCCGGAAAACACCGACTTCCTGTTCGGCACAGAACTCGTGATCTGGGTCGCGCTCGGCGGACGCGGGACGCTGCTGGGACCGGTCCTCGGGACGATCGCGATCGACTATGTCAGCGCGAGCCTTTCGGGCGAATTCCCGTTCTTCTGGCAATTGTTCGTCGGCACCACCTTCGTGATCGTCATCATCGTCCTGCCGGAAGGCTTGGCGGGCTTGGTACGGCGGGGCCTCGCCATCATGCCGCGGCGGGAGATCGATCCCGCGCCTCGCCTGGCGCCTTTGACGGGGGCGCCCGCGCCGCCGTCCGGTCAGGGGCTGCTGCGCGTGTCCAACCTCGCCCGGTCCTTCGGCAGTCTGACCGTGTTGCAGGACATCAACCTCAGCATCGGTCGGGGCGAGCTCGTCAGTCTGGTCGGACCGAACGGCGCCGGCAAGACGACCCTGATGCGCTGCCTCAGCGACGGCACCGAGCCGATCGAGGGCACGGTGGAGATCGCCGGCCGCGCGGCCGGCGGCTTGACGCCGGACCGCATCGTGGCGCTCGGCGTCGGGCGCAAGTTCCAGGTCGCCAGCGTGTTCGAAAGCCTGTCGGTCGCCGATTGCCTCAAGCTTGCGCGCGCCGCCCGCGACAGGCCGAGCCCGCTCGGTTCGGCGCAGGAACTCAAGCTGCCGGCCGCGAGCATCGACATCCTGCGGCTGACCGGCCTCGACCGGATGCTGGCCTCGCCTGCGCGCCTGCTGTCCCACGGCCAGAAACAGGCGCTGGAGCTCGCCATGGTGGTGGCGCTCGAACCCCGACTCATCCTGCTCGACGAACCCACAGCAGGGCTCACCAAGACCGAGCGGACGACCATCGGCACCATCTTGCGCAAGCTCACGGCGGAGGGTGGGTTCGCGGCCATCCTGGTCGAGCACGACCTCGACTTCGTGCGGCAGATCTCGTCCCGGATCGTGGTGCTGCACCAGGGTCGGCTCGTGCTCGACGGCACCGTCGAGGACGTCGTCAACTCGGACACCGTGAAGACGATCTATTCAGGAGGTGGCCATGTCTGAGGCCTCGCCCGACAGCCTCGCCCTGAGGGACGTGTCGAGCGGGTACGACGCCGTGTCGATCGTCCGATCTGTATCGCTCTCCGTCCGGCCTGGCGAGATCGTCGCCTTGCTGGGCAAGAACGGCATGGGAAAGACCACCCTGCTGAAGACCATCCTGGGGTTCGTCCCGGCGCGCCGCGGCAGCGTGCATGTCGATGGGGCCGACGCCGCCGCCATGACGCCCGCGCGGCTGATCGCCTGGGGGCTCGGCTACGTGCCGCAGGAACGACCGCTGTTCCAGGATCTCTCGATCCGGGACAATCTTCGGCTCGCGCTGCGCTCCGACGCGCAACTCGGTCCGGCGCTCGACCACGTGTTCGGCTATTTCCCCTTCCTGAAGGACCGTCTCAAGCAGCGCGCCGGGACCCTGTCGGGCGGGGAGCAGAAGATGTTGATCCTGGCCCGGGCTCTCATGCTGCGGCCCCGCCTCCTGCTGATCGACGAGATCTCCGAAGGGCTGCAGCCCTCGGTGGTCGATCGCATCGCGAACGCGCTCAGCGACGAGCGCGAAAGGGACGGGACCGCCATGCTGGTGGTGGAACAGAACCTTGACTTCGCGCTCCGGGTCGCCGACCGCTGGGCGGTGCTGAAACTGGGCGAGATCGACGACGAGGGCGCCTGCGGGCCGGACGCACGCGCCCGCGTGCTCGACCACCTCAGTCTCTGAGGACGCGTCCGGAGTGCTCGGACATGGCCGAAGCGCTCGCCGTAGAGGATATGGCACCGATGTTCGGCGTGTAGACTCCGCGCGCCCTCGCCGTGGCACCCAGGGCATCGCCGACGAGATCGTCCCTTCGTCGCCCGGCAGCGTAGCGCTACGGTGGGTGGCAGCGCGACACCGGGAGAGACGCTGCTCCGCGAGGATCGCCGCGCCGGCTGAACGTGCAAGCCGTGGCACGGCAGCAACTGTGCCGCGAAGCATCCTACTGGACTGCCGCGTCTAGGTTTAGGCCGAAAACGAACCAACCGGTTGACTAACCGAACGAACTGGGTGGACTGACCGCCCACTACGAACGAACCAGTTGGACCGGCGCTTCGAATTCGCCCGTCCGCGCGCCCTCCACACCGCTGTAGCGGCAGGGCGTTTTCGCGCGCGACATGATCGGCTTTGCGGCCGAGCGGCTGATGGAGATGGAGGTGGACGCCCTTACGGCGCGGCCTTTAGCGAGAAGAGCGGCGGGCGCTTGGCGCAGCGCAACGGCTTTCGTGATCGGCCTGAAGCCGGCTGGTCGAAGCGAGACGGCGACCTCGGCGACCACGGCCAACCCTGCGCCTGGAACGCGGGACACAGGCGAAGGCGGCGGACATCCTCGAGGACGCTGCCGGGAAGGACACCGGGTTCACGGGATTAGCTCAACATCGCCTCCGTCCCGGCGGAGGCCACGATGGCCACCGTCGCGGAGTGGAGAGCAGGGGTCCATTCCACGCCGCGGCTAGACTTCGACGCCTGTTCACAGTTAAGCAGCGACGATGACCTCGCTCTCGCGATATGCCTTGTGCAGCAGGCCTGCTAGGTCGGTCGGCGTGAGCGGGCGAGCGAAAAAGTACCCCTGCCCTAGGTGGCAGTCCCAGGACCTGAGCAGTACGGCTTGCTCGGCCGTCTCAACGCCTTCAGCGGTAACCGCAAGGCGAAGCGACTTTGCCATCGCGATGACGGCTTGCACGATGGCGGTGTCCTCGTCGCTGGTCCCGACGCCGCTGACGAACGACCGGTCGATCTTGAGCACATCAAACGGCAGACGTTTAAGGTAGGCCAGCGAGGAATAGCCCGTCCCGAAGTCATCGATTGCGAGCTTGATGCCGAGCTCTTTCAGCTTCCAAAGCGTCGCGATCGTGGCCTCGGTGTCGCGCATTAGGACTCCTTCGGTGATTTCAAGTTTGAGACTGGTCGCGGGCAAACCCGAGGCTAGAAGAGCGTGCGCGACTACGCCGATCAGAGTCGGCTGTTGGAACTGGCGCGGCGACAGGTTGACGCTCACCATCAGAGGCGGGTTCTTGGGATAGCGTTTCTGCCATTCGGCTACCTGCCGGCAGGCCTCCTCCAAGACCCACTGGCCGAGCGGAACGATGAGGCCCGTCTCCTCTGCGACCGGAATGAACTCGGCGGGGTAGACCAAGCCCCTGGTCGGGTGCTGCCAGCGGACCAGAGCCTCGACCTCCGTCACTGTACCGCCTTCCATGGCGACGATGGGCTGATAATGGACCCGGAGTTCGTTCTGCTCCAGCGCGTGCCGCAGATCGGTCTCCAGATCGAGCCGTGTTATGATATCGGCCTTCATCGTCGCATCGAAGGTGGCATGCTGTGCTTTGCCGGCGCTTTTGGCGCGGTACATCGCAACGTCAGCGTCGCGCAGTAGGCCGTCGGCAGCCTCTGGGCCCGCGGTGCCTAAGGCGATGCCGATGCTCGTTGTAATATTGAACTCTCGCCCCCGAAGCTCGAAAGGCCTGAGGAACTGCTGGGCAACGCGGTCGGCCACCACGGTGGCCTCTGCATCCCCATGGAGACGCTCGAGCAGTATAACGAACTCGTCGCCGCCCAGGCGCGAGATCGTGTGCTCTTCCCGAACGCAGGCGCGAAGGCGGCCTGCAACCTCCGACAGGAACGCGTCGCCGACTTCGTGGCCAAGGCTGTCATTGATCTGCTTGAAGTTGTCGATATCGAGGAACAGTAGGCCGACACTGGCGACGTTGCGTCCGGCCCGCGCCAGCGCCTGATTCAGCCGATCACGGAACAGAACGCGGTTGGGAAGGCCGGTGAGGGCGTCGTAGAAAGCCTGCTGGGTCAGCTGTTCCTCGAAGGACTTGCGTTCGGTGATGTCCCGGGCCGTGACGACGAGCCCCGCCACGCTGGGCTCGTCAAGGAGGTTCGTCAGTACAAGGTCGGTGAAACGCCACTGTCCATCGGCTCTCTGGAGCTGAAGTTCCGCGTTTCTGGTCAGACCTGGGGCTCCCTGCACCTGATCCCACAGGTCAAGGAGCGCCGGCCGGTCGTCATCATGGACCAGATCGACAAATGGTTTGCCGACCAAAGAATTTGAAGCGTAGCCCCACACGCCTTCGGCGGTGGAACTTTCATAGGTCACGAGACCGGTGGGGGAGCCGATGAGGACGACGTCAGACGAGTTCTGAGCGAGGCACTTCAGCCGCTGTTCGTTGAGACGAATCGCCATCGTCTCTCGGACGAGGCCGCTTTCGACCTGCTGCCGGTAACGTTGAAGCAATGACCAGAAAAAGGCCACAAGAACGAGCCCGAGCGTGCACGCGGCTGGCGTGGCGATTAGAATGCTCCGCTGCCTATCGGACAGCGATTCGAGCTGATCCGAGGCGTTCCTACCGTAGCGGTCCGATGCCTCGGCGACCTTAGCTTCCATCTTATCGAAGGTCGGATCAACCTCCTCACTGTCGGTTTTGTTAGCGGATGCCGAGTCCATCCTGTCGATGGCTGAAAACATGTGCTCGATAGCAATCAGGTACTGTTTGTGCGAAGCTTCCACGTCGTCGATGAGCTGCGCATCGGCGCCGAAGGCGCGGGCGGTCCCGAGCGCGGCGAGCATGCTCGATCCGGCTTCGTGGTGACGCGCTCTGACCTCCGGGCTCGGTTCGAGCCGGTACTTCCGTTCCAGCGACTCTTCGGCACCTACCGCATAGAGGACCGTTTGAAACGCCTGCTGTAATCCTGTGGCGGCCTTGACGGCCACGCCAGCGCGATAGCTCGAGTAGGATCCAAGGAAAGCGGCTGTAGACAGCATTAGCAGGATGAGGGTCAATACGACAGAGCCGACCTGACCCGAACGAGCCAATTTTTGTAGCTCGCTATGAGCGGGCTCGTTCGTAGATCCCCGTCTGCCAACTGCCAACGTCACTGGCCGATCTCCAATCACTCTTCTTTGGGGACACGATGTAACCATCACATATAATCTGGACCTTAATGATCTTACTCCGTCACGAACTCTAGGAAAGCATCTCCGTTAGCTTGGAGTTAGGCAACAAGACCCTGTTGGCTCGATGTCCTTCCCCCAGTCTTCCGCTGCATGACCTGTGCCCTCGATGTGCCTGCGCCATGGCACTGAAGGCGATGCCGCTCGCGTCTTTTCGGGCAGGGGTCGCCCACTGATCGATGCGATCTCAAGACGGGGCACGTCTGCTCCGACCGGCATAAGGCCTTTGCCGTCGTCGACCCTGAACCGAGCGGTCGAGACCGCATTTCGCCAGCGCAGAACGATATGGGACCGTGATAGTTGCTACGGTGCCACGCGAAGGGAGCTCCTACCTCGCCGCGCATACGGCGCCGAGTGCTACCGCGTCCACTGAATGATTCGTTTGTCCACCAGGATGGTTCGCGGCACAGCAACTGGAGCGGGCGAAGGGAATCGAACCCTCGTATGCAGCTTGGGAAGCTGCCGTTCTACCATTGAACTACGCCCGCAGCATTTCCGCTGATATCGGCAAACACGCCGATCCGCAAGCGACGAACTTCGCTCCGACCCTTACGGCTCAGCCCTCACACCAGGGGGCGGCATGGTCGGCGACCGGTTCCTCCAACCCGCGGCCGGACGGCACGCCGAAGGGTCCGAGACCCCGGCGATCGGTGACCGGCACTTGAACCGCGATCTCGGCCCCGCCGGGCGGCCCGGTCGGCCCACAACCAGAACTCGACTCCGGTCCGCATTTCGGCCTGAGCGCGGGGACGCGAGCGCCGTGAATCGCGACCGCCCTGTCCTGGATCGGCCGCGGGGCGCCGCTCGAAGCCGATAGGTCGGTTCAGAAATGCGTGACGATATCGGCCATGACGGGTCGGACCCGGTCCTCGACCGCGACCGTCGGACGGCCGATATGGACGAAGCCGACCAGGCGCTCGTGTCCGGCAAGCCCCAGGGCCGCGCCGACCCGGGCATCGTAGCTGTACCATTCCGTGAGCCAGGCGGTCACGAAACCAAGCGCGTTGGCCGCCACCACGAGGTTCATGGTCGCGGCTCCGGCCGACATCAGCTGCTCCCATTCGGGAATCTTGGCATGGGGGCCGGCGCGCGACACCACCGCGATCACGCCCGGCGCGTGCTCCAGACGCTTGCGCTCCAGCGCGAGCCGGGCCGGTGCCGCGTCGGGATTGTCGGCCGCGAAGACCGATGCGATGATCTCGCCGGCCCTGGCGCGTCCGTCGCCCTCGATCAC
>JAABUT010001169.1_pt1 | contig 31797 bp, 32 predicted proteins | sample 5559281 | NCBI WGS metagenome assembly JAABUT01 (sample SAMN10711880, study PRJNA513359) | rock metagenome | isolation source: Antarctica rocks | place: Antarctica: Victoria Land, Ricker Hills nord | collected 2016-01-04 | reverse complement strand
GCTAAGATTGTTCAACCTTGCCAATACGATAGATCTGAGCAAACCTGCGGTCCCACTTCCAGGATTTTTCACAGCGCAGGCACGCTGAATCTGAAGGTTCGCCCTCAAGCGCATCACTCTTGTCGTCGTGACCGAGCTGTTCATCCGCGCAAGCGTCGGCGTCTCAACCATGCCAGCACCCTGTCGCGCACCAGGGCCGTCACAAAGCGCGCTACATTGAGCTGTGCCGAGCGGGGGGCGACCGATCTATCCTTGAGGTGCTCTTCGAAGTTGACCGCGAAATCGGCGCCCATGCGGCGCGCGACATCGCGCACAAGCCCGGGGCGACCGAACTGGGCCAGCGGCCCCTTCAGCGTATAGCCGATGGTCAGAGACACAGTCGCCTGCTTGGAGTCCGGTCCGGGCGACACGCGATAGCGGATCTCCCCCTGCACGGTCGAGCGATCGCCTGCGTCCGCACCTTTGCCCAGAATGCGGCCTTCGCGCTGGTGCTCGACCCGCTCGATCAGTGCCGACCCTCTGAAAGTCGCCGATATCGGGCCAAGCTTGACCTTGATGCCGCCCTCGACATGGTCGGGCGAGGGCTGCGCATCGATCATCGCCCCGGGAATGCAGGCCGCAACCTCGGTGATCCGGCCGAAGGCGGCAAAGACCGCCTCCGGCGGACAATCGATGACGAAGCTCTGCTCGAACCGGTGTGCGGGCGTGAAGTCCGCCGCGACCGTCCGCGAACCTTGTGCGCCGACCGGAGCAGCGACGCTGTTCACGGTTACCGCCGACCCCGCATCTGCCGGTCTCGGGTGGGCGCCAACGGGCCCGCAGCCGCGTTGCGGCGCGCCGGGGACCGGCGCAAGGCCCCGTTCACGTCGGGCGGCGATGACGCTCGTAATCGCCCGGACGATCCCGACGTAGCCCGTACAGCGGCAGAGATTGCCGCTAAGCCCGAGCCGGACGCGACGATCGTCGGCTTCCGACAGACGCAGCACGAGATCTCGGGCGCTGACCAGCATGCCGGGCGTGCAATAGCCGCACTGGAGCGCATGCTCGCGGTTGAACGCGGCCCGCAACTCGGCCGCGATCTCGTCGTCGTCGAGTCCTTCGATGGTGGTGACCGCGGCGCCCTGGCAGGTAGCGGCAAAGGTGAGGCAGGCCCGCGCCGGCTCCCCGTCGACCAACACCGTGCAGGCGCCGCAGACGCCGTGCTCGCAGCCGAGATGGGTTCCCGTAAGGTCGAGCGTGTCGCGGACGAAATCGGCAAGATGCTGGCGCGGCTCGACCTCGGCCTTGATGGATTGGCCGTTGACCGTCAGCGCGACCGCGACTTTCGGGACTCCGTTTCGGACGGCCACCGCACTCATGCGGCATGTCGCAGCGGCGCGGCGGGGTGCCCCGCCGCCTGCAGGATGGCGCGCCACAACACCGTGATGTGGACATGGCGGTCGACGGCATCGCTCAGGCCTGCCGCCTGCAGCGCCGCATCGGCAGCATCGGGATCGAAATTGGAGGCGAACGCGGGCCCGATGCTGCCGCCGAACAGGGCGCGCGCATCCTCGATTACGATCGGCGGCGCTTCCACGGCGCCGATCACGAGCCGGCCCCGTCCGGCTTTGGGATCGATCAACACCGCCCCGATCGCATGGGCAAACTCGCCGACCTTGCGGCAGTGCTTGGCGTAACCCCAGCGGGCCGAGGCCGGCGGGGCCTCGATGTGGATGGACCTGACGAGTTCGGCGGGTGAGAGGGCGACATCGAGCGCGCCTCTCACAAGCTCGCCGAGCATCACGCGTCGCGCGCCACCTTTGGAGACGACGTCGACTTCGGCGCCCAGCACGGACATGGCCGATACCCAGTCCGCCGCCGGGTCGGCATGAGAGAGGCTGCCCCCGACGGTTCCGCGATTCCGAACCGCTCTATAGGCGATGCCGCCCGCGACCTTGACAAGCATCCCGTTCGCGACGTCGGGCACGCGCCCATCCTCGATATCTGCATGGGTAACGCAGGCCCCGATGCTCAGCCCACGCTCGGTCCGTTCGAACCGTCGCAGCTCCAGCAAACCCGAGATGTCCACGACGACTTCAGGCTCGACCAGCCGCAGATTGAGCATGGGGCCGAGCGACTGACCCCCGGCCATGATCTTGGCCGCCTCGCCGGAGTCGGCCAGGATCGACAATGCCTCGGCAAGATCGCGCGGCCGCATCAGACTGAAGCGAGCCGCCTTCATGCCGCTGTCTTGGCGCTGACCGCCGGATCGCGCGCGCGCGCGCAGAGCACGGCCTCGACGATGCGCCGCGGTGTCATGGGCGATCGGTTCATCTCGACGCCGAGCGGACGCAACGCATCGTTGATCGCATTGGCCAGAGCTGCCGGAGGCGCGATGGCGCCGCCCTCGCCGATCCCCTTGACGCCGAATTGGGTGTAGGGAGAGGGTGTTTCCATATGATCGATGCGCGGCGCAGGCACCTCGGCGGCACCGGGCAGCAGGTAATCCGCGAAGGTCGATGCCAGCGGCTGCCCGGCACCGTCGAAGGGCATCTCCTCGAGCAGCGCGGTTCCGATGCCCTGGGCGAAGCCTCCGAAAATCTGGCCGTCCACGACGAGAGGATTGACCAGCACGCCGCCGTCCTCGACGATCACGTAGTCCAGAATCTCGACCTCGCCGAGGTCGGGGTCAACCGCGACAAGTGCGGCGTGCGCCGCATAGCTGAACGTGCCGGAATCCCGATCCGGCTTGAACCCGCCGATCACCTCGAGGCCGCCCGCATCGACCCCGATGGGGAGATCCTGCGGGCGCCTGTACCAGGTGTGTGCGATGGTCTTGAGCGAGACTTCCCCGACCGGGCCGAACACCCGCCCGTCCTCGAAGCGCACATCGTCGACGCGGGCCTGCAGCAGATGAGCGCCGATACGCCGCGCCCGTTCGGCCAGTTCGCGGCAGGCGACCGAGACCGCCCCGCCCGCCATGACCATGACGCGAGAGCCCCAGGTACCGGTCGAATAGGGTGTCATCGCGGTATCGCCGAGCACGACGCGGATCCGCCCGACCGGGATGCCCAGCATCTCATGTGCAACCTGTGCGAGCGTCGTCTCGAGCCCTTGCCCGTGCGAATGAGCGCCGACGCGCAGTTCGAGGCCTCCATCGGGCGTCAGACGCGCGCCGGCCTGCTCGTGGCCGGGCACCATGGGGATGCCCCAGCCGGCATAGACGGATGTGCCATGCGCCGCCTGCTCGCAATAGACCGACAGGCCGAAGCCGATGCGTCTGCCGTCGGCTTCCCCAACGCGCTGACGAGCCCGGATCGTGTCGACGTCGATGGCGGCCAGAGCCCGCGTCAGCGCCTGCGGATAGTCGCCGCTGTCGAAATGCTTGTTGGTTATGTTGTCGAACGGCATCTGATCGGGCCGGACGAGGTTTCGTTGTCGGATTGTTTCGGGCGGTAGCCCCGCCGCCACGGCGACGGCGTCGAGCGCCAGTTCAAGCGCGAAGCACACGCCCGTGCGGGCGACGCCCCGGTAGGGCAGAATCGGGCATTTGTTGGTTGCGACCGACCAGGTGCGGCACCGGTACGCCGGGAGGTCGTAGGGACCCGGCAGGATGCTGGCCACCTGCGCGGCTTCGAGGCAGGCCGAGAACGGATAGGCCGAGTAGGCGCCGGAATCGACGATGGCTTCGCAATCGACGCCCCTGAGGCGGCCGTCGCGTTCGGCATAGACGGTGATCTCGTAATGGTGCTCGCGGCAGTTGGCGCCGGCGGTCAGATGCTCGCGGCGATCCTCGAGCCAGCGGACCGGGTGGCCGCGGCGAAGCGCCAGCCAGCCGAGGCAGATGTCCTCCGCAAGCAGGATGCCCTTGTAGCCGAAGCCGCCCCCAACGTCGGGCGAGATGATGCGAACACGGCCTTCCTCGATGCCCAGGCACTCGGCGAGACCGGAGCGGACGATATGGGGCATCTGGCTCGCCGTATGCAGCACCAGCTGGTCGGCCCGATGATCGAGCGTCGCCACGCAGCCGCGACCTTCCATCGGGGCCATGCACTGGCGGGCGGTGGTGATGGTGCGGCTCACTTTGATAGGAGCGTCGAAGGCCGACGCGACATCGATGTCGACTGCGGTCTCGAGGAAGACGTTGTCGCCCCAGTGTTCGTGAACTTGCGCACTCTCCGGATGGCGGGCGGCGCGCATGTCGTGCACGGCGGCAAGCTCTTCGAGGTCCAGCGTTACCGATGCCGCGATATCCTCCGCCTCGGCACGGGTCGGGGCGAGGCAGAACGCGACAAGCTCGCCGACGTGGCGAACCTTGTCGGTGGCGAGCGGCGGCTGTGCCGAGACCTTGAAGCCCGGCAACCCGGAGACGGCCCGAATGGGGCTGACGTCTTCGAGGTCCGCGGCGGTGAAAACCCGGCCACGATGGGCTTCCGCGATATGGATGCCGCGGATGCGCGCATGGGCGAGCGGGCTGCGCACGAAGGCAATGTCCTGCAGGCCAGGCAATCGGATGTCACCCACGTACTGGCCTCGCCCTCGCATCAGGCGATCATCCTCCTTGCGCAGGAGCCGCGCGCCGACCCCTTGAGCGCCGCTCAAGAGCGCAGGCCCGCGATCAGGGCTTGCGCGGCGCGGATCAACTGGCCATTCGGCTCGCGCAGCGCGTCCAGGATCGAGAAATGGTCAGCATCCGCCACGGGCAGCAAAGGTCCGGGTGCATGGGCGGCGGCGCGGCGTTCGTGCAAGGCACGACTGTCGTGAACGAGCGCCGGAAGCTCGGCCGTTCCGTAGGCGATCGCCAGAGGTTTCGGCACCGCCGGCAGCTGCAGGGGCGAGAGCGTCACGATCTCGGTATCGGTGAGCTTCAGAGCCTCGTTCAGGTTCGTGTCGCGGATCGGCGCGAGGTCGTAGACGCCGGAGATCGCGAGGCCCGCCGCGACGCTCGGATGTCCCAGATGCATGGCGGCAAGATGCGCGCCGGCCGACCAGCCGGACACGATGACCGGCCCGCTTACGCCATGCGCGGGACCATGCTCGGCCAGCCAGTCCAACGCCAACCCGATCTCCGCGACGATGCTGGCGAGGCTCGCTTCGGGGGCGAGCGTGTGGCTGGGCATCGCGATCGACCATCCGGCCTCGGCCAGCCCCTCCGCATAGGTGGCGAAGACCTCGCGGGAATTGCGCTGCCAGTACCCACCGTGGATGAAGACCAGGCAGGGCGCCGCGGGATCGGAAGCCGGGTAGAGATCGAAGGCCGCGCGGACGCCTCGCGCATAGCGAAGATCGAGGTGCTGGGAATGAGCCGCGCGGTAGGCCGACGACGCCGCGTTGCGGCGTTCCGCCCAGGCCGCGACACCCTGCACGGCGCTGTTATTGTCGTAAGCCGCATTGCGGGCCGGCTGGTCGAGCGAGGCCCAAACGTCCTGCGGCGGCGGGGTCTGTCCGACCAGGCTCAAGCCGCCACCGCAGCCGGCAGGATCGGCGAATCCGCATCGAACCGTCGACCGGCCCGCAGACAGAAGGCCGGTTGTAAAAGCCGCTCCGCGACGACCCGCGTATCCTCGTTGTCGCGCAGGATGAAGCGGCCACGCAGGTCGTTAAGCACCGATACGTCCGCCTCGTAGCCGGGGGTCAGCGCTCCGATACGATCGGTCAGTCCCAGCATCTGAGCAGGGTGCGAGGTGACCATGGGCACCACCTGCTCCAACGACAGGCCGAGCGTCATCATTGAACTCATCGCTTGGGTGAGGCTGAAGCGGGCTTGTCCCTTGAACGGGTGGTTCTCGTCGTCGGCATGCTCAGCCGGCGTCCCAGCGGGCGCCGGAACCTCGGTGTTGTAGCCGTGCATGTCGGCACCTAGCGTGTGCGGGATCACGCCAGCGTCGAGAGCCTTGCGGGCTAGCCGGTAGGAGAAATGGCTGCCATGGCCGACATCGACCTTCAGCCCCCGATCGAGCGCCGCCTGGATGACATGATGGACCTGTCCCTCACGATTGACGAAGCCGCCGGGGTGACGCGTGAACGGATGGGCCAGAACATCGCCCGGCTTCAACATCGGGATGACGCGATCGAGGATCGTATCCGCATCCTCGCCGTTGGCGCCGCTGTCGGGCAGTCCCCACAGGGTGCCGAAATGCACGTAGAGAGGCAGGTCCGCCTTGCGGCCGATCTCGGCCGCCATCTCCATGACGCGGATGCCCCAACGCGCGAAACCACCGATCTCGGCATGGCCCTTGATGCCTCGGACGATGTCCTTGTTGGCCATGGCCGAGGCGACCGTCGCGTCGACATTCACGCCCGAGGGGCTGTAGAGATCGGGGTAGTAATGGCCTTCGAGGCCGCCCACCAGATAGGCGGACAGAAACGTGTAGACGCGGGTCTGTGCCTTCTCGGCAACGAAATGCCGGAAGCCCGGCAAGGTCATGCAGGATGGACCGCCCTGGTCTACCACCGTGGTCACGCCGGACCGCACGCCCACCATGTCGGCATCGAGGCCGAAGCGGCCGGTGACATATCGATAGACATGGGCGTGAGTATCGATGAGCCCCGGCAGCACGATCTGGCCCGCGACGTCGATCACCTCGGCGGCACTGCTCGGCAGGATGGACTGGGTGACGGCCGCGATACGGCCGTCCTTGATGGCGACGTCCACTATGCCGTTGATGCCCGACGTGGGGCACATCACGTGACCACCGCGAAGCAGCAGATCGTAACCGCGTCTCTCCACCATCTCGGACCCCGTCATTGTGGGATGTCGCCGCGCCGCCTGATATACCGGCCGAACGAGCGAAAGCGAAGTACGCTTCGCAGTTGCGGCTATGCACGAACGGTGCCACGTTATCGAGCGCGGCGTGGGCGCGTCGGGCGGCAGTCAACGGAGGGTCACGTGAACGACCTTGTGCCGGTTTCCGAGGCAGATGCACGTCGCGGCGCCGATGCTTGGCCCGTGGACGAGCGTCCAGGATTTCTGATCAGGCGGCTGCATCAGATTCATGTGAGCCTGTTTGCGGAAATGTGTGCCGGCCACGGGTTGACGCCGCTGCAGTTCAGTCTGATGTCATCACTGATCGATCTCGGACGGGCCGACCAGACCCGCCTTGCCGGCGCGATCGCAGTCGATCGAACCACGACCACCGGAGTTCTGAAGCGCCTAGAAACGCGCGGCCTCGTGACGCGGGTGACCTCCGCCGACGACCGACGCTCACGCGCCTGCAGCCTGACTGCGAAAGGCCGTGCTCTTCATGCGGCCATCGAAGCCTCGGCCCGACGTGCCCACGATACGACGCTCATGCACCTGACGCCGAACGAGCAGGCGGTCCTGATCGGACTCATGAAACGCGTCATCGCGGGCCATAGCGGCCGCACAGACGGCTCCGCACTCCTGTAATCGTTGTTGTCGAGGAGACCGTTCAGCTTGGCGAGGGAGAGTACCTTGTGGACCGAATGGGGTCGTTCGGCATCGTGGCTATCGATTGCGCCCCGCACAGCGACCGTGCGATCTCATTTCCCCGTCGGTCAAAGCTCGCCGACCCCCACTCCGAGCATCCCGCCTCGGCTCAGCGGGCGGCGCCAAGCATGTCGAGAAGGGTCAGCGCCAGGACCTTGGTCGCCGCGACGGTCTTCGGGATGTGAATGTACTCGTTGATCGGCGGCCAGCCGTCCTCGCCGGGTCCGAAGGTGACGGCGGGGATCCCGCGCTCGGCGAAGCGGATCGTATCGTTGAAGGCATTCTTCCGGTAAAGGGCCGGGGCTTCGCCGAGAACGCGTTCGTAGGCACGCGCCAGGGCGGCGGTTGGATTGCTCGCCTCATCCTGTTCCAACGTTCCCGAGACGAACAGGGCGCCCGGGAAAAGACGGGCATTGGCCCGCAGGTCGGGGTCCCGCGCGCCTTCCGCGGCAATGACCGCGTCTATGTCGGCCAGCACGCTGCTGGGAGTCATGCCGGGCAGAATGCCGACGACCGCCAGGACGGCGTGGCTGATGTCGGGCGTGAACTGCATCTCCCGCCGGAGGCCGCCGGACACCCGCATGATCGCAGTCATCGGCGGTGTGCCGCCCTGGCGCTCGGCCGGCTGGTGGCGGAAGGTCATGGTCTCGAAGGCGGTGAGGAGGTGGGCCATCTTGGCGACGGCGTTCACGCCGGTGTCGGGGCGCCAGAGATGCGTCTTGCTCCCCCGGGTCTCGATCTCGACCAGGACGTGGCCGCCATTAGCGACCGCGATCCCCATGCCCCAGCGCCCGTCCGCCGCTGTCCAACCGGTCGGTTCGCAGACAATGACCGCGTCTGCGCTGAGCCCGCACTCGTCGAGCAGGAAGATCGAACCATCGGGCCCGTCCTTCTCCTCGTCGACCGTGTAGACGCATTTCAGCGTTCCCGGGAGCGCGGTGCCCGCAGCCACGATGGCTCGGACCGCGAGCAGGGTGCAGGCAAGATTGCCCCGCGTGTCCGAGGTGCCGCGCGCATACAGCCGGTCGCCGTGTCGGGTAGGTCGGAAGGGGTGTTGGCCCGTCATGGTCCAGGCCTTCCAGTCCCCTGCCGGATAGGTGTCGAGATGATCGTTGATGATCACCGTCGGACCATTCTTACTGCCGCGCAACGTGCCTATGACGTTAGGCCTGCCTTCGCGCTTGGCGACGAGTTCGACCTCGAAGCCCATCGCGCGCAGCTTCTCCGCGACCACGAGGGCAGCGCCTTCCTCGCGTCCCGACGGTTCGTCCGGATCAAGCGGGTTCTCCGCTTCAGGTTGTCCAGCCGGGATGAGTTCGCAGGCGAGGTCGAGCCAGCCCTCCTCGTCGATGCGGTCCAGCACTTGCCGTTCTTTCGGGGACACCGGTTCGCCGATCACATGTGCCACAGCCGCCCCCGTCACTCCCGGTTCGGGTACACCCGAGCAGCAGATCGGTGCTGTCCATTAGTTGCCAAGCACCCACACATACACGTCTGCTGCGTGGCAAGACCGCGCCGAGGCGAGGGTCTCAGGCCAACGACGCGCACCGGTCGTCCATGATGCCCTCGCTCATCGCGCAGAGGCGCTCCGGTTGCAGGATGACGAAGCGTCGGCGGTTCACGGCCAGCAGACCCTGGTCGGCGAAGCGCTTCAGCGTGATGCTGACCCACTGGCGCGTGGCGCCCACCATGCTCGCGAGGTCGTCGTGGGTGAATGGCATGACGATCTCGACGCCTTCGGGGCTTGGCCGGCCGTAGACGCGGCACAGCTGATGCAGCACGCTGGACAGCCGGTCCGTGACGGATCGGGTGCCCAAGAGTTGCGCGAGATGCGAATAGCAGGCCCCCTTGAACACGAGGCTGTCGATAATGCCCAGGGCCAGCTGCGGTAACCGCTCCACCAGTCCGCGCAGCACCGCGCCGCTAAGGCATAGCACCCGCGTGTCGCGCAGCGCGGTACCGGACCAGACATGGGTCCCGACCCCGAACACCTCGGGTCCGCCGCAGAAGTTGCCTCCAACCCAATAAGCAAGCGTAATCTCGCGTCCGGTCGGGGCGGTGTAGAAGACCCGGACCAGGCCGCTCTCGATGAGAAAGATCCCGTTGTGCTGCTCGCCTTGTCGGAACAGGGGCTGGCCGTGTCGAAACAAGCGGGGCCGCCCGCTTTCGAGCACCAGGGCCCGGCCGGCGGGATCGAGCTGCTGCAGAAGATCGGGCTGCGGGGCGCCCGTGCCGGCCGCCGCCATGAAGGAGGTCGGCGGCATCGGCGACGATCGTCCGGCAGCGAGCGGGTTCGATCCAATGGCTATCTGCACGGCAAGCCCCCGTTGTCTCGCTCCAAGGGTACTGCAAGTCCCGCGCCATGCGCGCTCCAAGCGTTGCCCTGCAAACAGGTGCTCCGGTCGACGTGTTGCCCCAGCGGCCAATGCCAGCCAAATCGAAGCACTTGTTTTCCATCGGAGCCCTTAGCCGCGACGCCAACGGCAGGTCAGCGGGCCATCGTGTAGGCCCCGAGGACGACGATGATGACGATGGCGGTGATCCGGACCGTCGTGTCCGGTACCGTGTGAAACAGGCGCGCGCCCGCCAGCGTGCCGGCGACGTGCAGGGGAGCCAGCAACAACGCCCGCAGGAGGGCCGGACCGTCGAGGACGCCCGCCACGATGATCATCGCGGCCACGGCCGCCTGCGTGAGGGCGACGTAAACAATCAATCCCGCCCGGTCGCGAGCCGCACCGTCCCGACCGGCTAACAGCCAGAGCGCGGCCGGCGGGCCGCCGACGCCCGCCAAGCCGTTCATGATCCCGCTCAAGGCCCCGACCAGAAGGGTGTTGGTCATTCGGGGCGGGCGCAGGCGACGCCAGCCACTGAGCAACGCTATGCCGCTCGCCAGGACCGCCACGCCAATGATCCGGCGTCCTGTGGCAGGATCGACAAGAAGGACCAACGCGATGCCGGCCGGCGTCGCGAGCGCACAGGCGGCCGCCATCGGCAGAACCACCTGGGGCTGCATGCAGCCCCAGGACTGGCGCAGCAGCTGCCAGGCGGTGGCCACGTTGACGGCGACCACCGTGCCGAGTGTTTGTGCCGGGCTCAACACGACGATGAAGAGGGGCGCCATCACCAGCGACCCGCCGAAACCGGTGAAGCCCTTGATGATCCCGGCGACGAAAGCGGCCGCGGCCAGGACGAGCGCAGTCTGGCTCATGGGGTCAGTACCGTTCGGCCAGCCACCGTCTCCGATCCGCCAAGGGCTCCCACGGAGATAACCGCTTCGACTTTCAGGGCTTGTCCCCTGGAGTCGGGTGGACCGATCGAAGCACTCATCCCCGTGGGGACCCTAACGTCTCGCACCGACGATGTCTGTGGCGCCCAGCGGCAAGTCCGTGGACCTCTGGTACCGCGTGGCGATGCGCAGAAGCGCCGTGTCGGCATTCTTGCGCGCGTAGAGGCAGATGCCGAACGGGAGCCCGTCGATCCGGATGGCGGACGGGACCGCCACGCCGCACAGATTGAGCGGGTTGGCAAAAGAGGTGAAGCGACCCATTCGCCCATTCGTCACGACCGGATCCGCCCGAACCTCGCGGATGGTCGGGATGGTCGGCACGGTCGGCACGATGAGCACGTCGACACGCTGCATTTCACGTTCGGCTTCCGCCTGGAGGGCGCGAAGCCGGTATTGCGCCCGCAAGAGGTCGACTGCCCGATAGGAGGCGGCCGCCTCGATGATCTCGGCGACGACCGGGTCGACCTCCGTGCGATGGTCCTCGATGAAGTGCCCGATCGAGGCGTAACGCTCTGCCAGCAGCGGGCCGCCAAACACCATCGTGCCGGCTTCCCGAAACGGCGCCCAGTTCACTTCGACGATTCGCGCGCCCGCTTGCCCGAACCGCGCGAGCGCCTCCTCGAAACAGGCTCCGGTCGCCTGGTCGCCATCGAAGTCGAGGCTGGACGGGTCCGGCACGCCGACCGTCAGGGCCTCGTCTCGACCAGGCAGCCCGCGCAGGGTGCGCGGGTCGTCCTGCAGGAACGGGTCGTCGGGGTCCTCGCCCGCCAGAAGATCGAAGACCGAGGCCGCATCTTCGCAGGTCAGCGCCAGGATCGGCACGCAATCGAACGAGCGGTTGGCGTGGATCGTCCCGCCCATGCCGATCTTGCCGGGTGTCGGCTTGAAGCCGACGATATTGTTCAAAGCTGCCGGAACGCGCCCCGAGCCGCCCGTGTCGCTGCCGAGCGCGATGCTGACGAAGCCGAGCGCGACGGCAACCGCCGAGCCGGAACTCGAGCCGCCGGGGATGCGCGCAGCGTCGAAGGAATTGACTGGGTGAACGGGACTGCGGATGCCCACGAGACCCGTGGCGAACTGGTCCATCGTGTTCTTGCCGACCATGATGGCGCCGGCGTCCTCCATGCGCCGGACGACAGTGGCGCTTTTTTCGGGCAGGTGGGCGAAGGCCGGACAGCCGGCGGTGGTCGGCAGCCCCCTCACGTCGATGTTGTCCTTGACCGAGAACGGCACCCCGTAAAGAGGCAGGTTCGCGCGGCCGAGGCGAGCGAGGGCTTCGGCCCGCGCCAGCGCCGCATCGAGCGGGACGAGGGCAGTCCAAACGCCGACGTCGGGCTTCGCCTGGACCCGGCGATAGACTTCCCGGATCAGGTCGCCCGGCGAAAGCCCGTCGGCATGGAGGGCACGCACCGTGCCGAGATCCAGGCTCACCTGCGACAGCTGTGGCGACATCCCGCGTCTCCTTCGGAGCCCTGAACGGCATGGACCCCGAGGCGTCGACTAAGCGTCCGTGCCGGCCGGCGCAGTCAAGGAGTTGCCTCGTCCCGGTTATCGCCCCGGAAGGATCGGATCAGGGGCGGCGCGCCACCAGGTCCACCTCGATGAGCGCCTCATAGGCTAGCCCCGTGACCCCCACGCAGGTGCGCGCGGGGAGCCGTCCTTCGGACCAGAAGGAGCGGTACACTTCGTTCATGGCCTGGTAGTCTTCCTTGAAGCGCGTCAGGTAGATCCGCGCCATGACGACCTGCCGGGTCTGCGCTTCGATGCCGTCCGGCAGGACGCCGGGCGTGTCGGGCGTGTCCGGCATCTGACCTGTGACGAACACGAAGCCGTCGGTCTCGACCGCGTGGCTGAAGGGCGCGACCGGCCTGGTGCCGCCCTCGATCATGTGAAACCGCATAGCCGTGCCTCTCTTCCCTTCAGCGTCTTGCGGGATTGAAGCAGACCATGTCGATCTCGACCAGGGCTCCCCGTCCGAGCGCCGCGACCCCGACCGTGGTCCTGCCCGGCAGGGGGCGGTCCTGGGGGATGGTTCGGGCATAGACGCTGTTGAAGGCCGCGAAGTCCCGATCGAACTCCCGGAGGTAGATGCGGACGAAGACGGCGTCCTCAAGCGTGTAGCCCGCGTGGCGTAGAATGCGGCGGATGTTCTCGAAACAGAACTCGCTTTGCGCCTCGATCCCCTCCCGCAGGGGCGACGTCGGATCGTCGGGGTCGGTCGGCAACTGGCCCGTCACATGCAGCCAACCGTCCGCCCGCACCGCGTGGGCGTAGAGCGAGGACGGGGGCGGCGGGCTGGCGTCCGGCACGACGTGGTGGATTTTCTCGGTCATCGTCGCTCCTCGTCAGCCGGCCGGCCTGTGCCGAACAGCCGTGTGGCCTGTCGTTCGATATGGGCGGCGATGTCCGGTGCGCCGGTCATCTCGCCGAAACTGCCCCGCGTCATGGGACCGAACGCCAAGAGATCCGATGACGCCCGTCCGTCGCGGTCGAGGACGTGGCTATGCGCGTCGACCGCGAGGCCGAGATCGAGCGCGTCGAGCCGTGCGATGTCCTCCGCGAGCAGCGCCGCGACCAGCGGGTTGGCGCCAAGGTCCTTCTCCGGACCCGTGCACAGGACCACGGCGTCGAAAGTGCGGCTTTCGGCCCTGCCGCCCGGCGGCCGCAGGCTCGCGGCGATGCCGCCGTCGCTCCGCGTCAGCCCTGTCAGGCCCGCCTTCTCGACCGTCAGCGTCGAAGCTCGCATCGCGTTGTCCAAAGCGGTCGCGACCTGCGGCGCGATGCGAAATCGATGCACCTCCCAGAAGGGCAGCAGGCGGCGCAGAACGCGCTTCTTCTCGCGCGGCGGCAGATGACTCCAGATCAGCGGCAGCTTGAAGCGAAGCGCATCGACCAAGGCGTGCCACCCTCCGAAGGCCGGACCGTCGCGGCGAACGCGTCGCCGGATCAGTCGCAGCAGTTCGAGGGCGGTCGTCGGAACGGCTTCCCCGTCCAAGATGTCTATGGTGCTCACGAAGCTGCCGTGGCGGCGCGGCAGCAGGCCTCGCCGCGACACGGCGGTGATCGGCCCTCGATGGCCCTTCTCCCGCAAACCCAGCACCACATCGGCCATGGTCAGGCCGGTGCCGACGATCAGCACCGCGTCGGAGGGCTCGATCGCCGCCAGTGCCTCCGGTGCCCAGGGATCGAGGACGAACTTGCGATCCGTCCTGACGGCCGCGTCGATCGGGCAGGGGAGACCTGGAACCGCATGACCGAAGCACAACGCCACCAGGTCGGCGGTGACCCGCGATCCGTCGGCCAGCCTCACGACCCAGACTCCGTCGCGGTGCGCGAGGGCGCTCGCCGTGGTGCGCCGATGTTCGAAAGCGACGCGCTCGCCGGCCACCGCGACGGTCTGCCTGAGAACGTCGGCGACGAATGCGCCATAAGCCTGACGGGACACGTAGAAGCGCCCGTCACCCGCGTCGCTGGCGGGATCGGGCAGGAGGCCGTGCTCGTGAAACCAGCGTGTGGCTTGGGTGGGATCCGCCTCGAACAAGCCCATGCGGTCCGTCGGGACATTGATCCGGTGGGCCGGGTCCTCGGTACCGTAGGCGATGCCGCGACCCAGTGCGGCGGCGGGTTCCACCACCACGATGGCGAGCCGGTGGGCGGAGGCCCGAATGGCGTTGATGGCCAAGACGGCGCCCGTGAAGCCGCCGCCGACCACGACCAGCCGGAAACGACCGTCGGGACCTTCGCCGAGCTCGCTCATCCGGCGTCCTCAAGCGCGGCCAGCGCGGCCTCGAAACACGCGACGGGCGCTTCGGCGATGCCGACGCCGATCCAGCCGGTCTCGCCGTCCCTATGCGCGATTCCGGTGTGGATGCGGACGGGACGGCCTGCCGAGACGACGCGCGCCGCATCGAGCCCGAGGCCCACCCCCGCTTCCCCCGACAGCACCGGTGCGATCGTCGGGTGACGGGCCGCGAAAAGGCCGCGCATCGCATGCCCGGCCTCCACCGCCTCGCTCCAGGGCCGCCCCATGGCTCGGGCCATTTCGGGTGCGGCATGCGCGAGCGCGCCGCCGAGCCCATAGGCCTCCACGATGGCGCTGTCGCCCAAGTCGGCCTGGGCGTCGGCCAAGCCGAAGGGCGCGAAGAAGCCCCCCCGAGGGACGATGGCGGGCGCCGTGAACCAGCGCGATCCGGTGCCGGCGAGGCGGACGCCGCACTCGACCCCGTTGCGGCTGATCGCCGTCACGATCGAGGATCCCGCGACGCCTTCGGCACAGCCGAGCGCGAGCTTCGCGGCCGCCATGGCGTAGTTGAGAAAGTGCTGAGGGTTGTTGAATAACCACGTCCGGATGCCCGAGTCCAGATCCGGAAGGGCTCGGATCAATCCCATCATGCCGCCGACATTGCGCTGGTGGACGTCGTCGCCCATGGCGACGCCCGCGGCGACCAGCGGCAGGATGGGCAGCCCGCCTGCCGGTAAGGCGCGGCCGAGGGACGGACCCAGCGTGGTGTCTAGCCAGCGGAGCCCTTCCGCGACTCCGGTGTCGTAAACCCCGAACCGGAGCACCCGTCTGCCGCCCTCAGCCAAGGTCGCGTAGGTGGTGCCGGAACCGCATCGGTTCTCGATCCGCATCACACTCTGACTGGGGCGGACCACGCCCGCCATCGGCGACACCGTGCCAAGATCGTGATTGGGCCGAAGACGAATGCGGCCGTCGAGCACGGAGGCGCGTGCCTCATCCATCGTTCCGGCCCAGCCTTCGTGAACGACGGCGCCCGCCATAGCGTTGAGCACCGGCGGCGGAATGGACGCGGTGTCGGCGAAAGGCGGCCCGGCATGGCCGAGTTCGCCCCCGCCGAGCTTCAGCGCGTCGGCCGCGCGCTCGACCCCCACCAGGATCGGCTCGGCCCGGCCCATTCGCGACAGTGCCGAGGCGTTCGCCTCGCTCACTGTGGCGGCCATGGCATCGAGAGACAATGAGGATTTCCATCAATGAGTGAATTCGCTCAACGGCGACGACTTCGCCACTGAACGGGAGGGACACATAGGATATGTGGGGGCAACACCGTCTTGGCGACGTGCGGGCTCTCCGCCAATACGTGCGGCGCGGTGATCAGGCAAACCTTTTCGTTCGCGTCGCAATCGTTGGGTCGATCCCACAACATCCCGGCATCAGCGTCGATGCCTGACAATTAGCCGGGTGTCATCGCCAAGATCCTTGTCTAGGATGGATTCAGCTCTTCTGACAGGCAATCGGACCCGCTTCGATGCGCGACCCTGACGAATAAACAAGCTTGCGACAACCCGGCATCTCGGTAAGACTTCTAGTCCAACGCGAGTGAGCTTGGGCTGACGAAGCGTGGGTTATTACAATTGGTCGTCCGCGGGTATGGGGCTATCGCTGCTCTGACAGGCCGACTTGCTGACGAGGACATGAATCGGTCGGCTTGGCAACTAAGTGGCAGACGTGTGCCTCAGGGGGACGCAGGTTCCCCCATGCGGTGTACTGGACGAGACCGCGTCAGTCGACATCATTGGGAAGGGAAATCAATCTGATGCAAGGACTGCAGAACGCCGGTGGCCTGGCGCGCTTGGCTGTGTTGACGATGTTCGGCTGCGTGGTCCTGAGCGGCGGGCCTCGGGCCGCCACGCTCGATGAGATCAAGGCCAGCGGCCACATGGTCGTCGCGACGGAGGACGATTTCCGGCCTTTCGAGTTCGTCGACGACGGCAAGCCGACCGGTTTCGACAACGAAATGCTCGCCCTGTTCCGGAAAACGGTTGCGTTCGAGGTCCAACAGCAGATCATTCCTTGGACCGGCCTTCTGCCGGGGGTCACCACCGGCAAGTACGATGTGGCCGTGACGGCCGCAATCGTCACCAAGGATCGCCTGAAAAGCCTTGATTTCACCATGCCGATTGCCGACGCCACGGCCTACTACGTCAAGCGCAAAGGCGACGACAGCGTCAAGAGCATTGCCGATCTCAATGGCAAGACCGTCGGCGTCCAGGCCGGCAGCGCCCTGCTCGAGAATCTGCCCCAGTTGCAGACGATGCTGGACAAGACGGGCGGCAAGATCGGCAAAATCGTCCAGTACACCTCCTACCCGGAAGCCTATCAGGATCTGGCGCTGAAGCGCGTCGATTACGTGGTCAACACACTGATCAATTTGAACTCGCTCGTGACGTCCAAACCGGACGTTTTCGCGGTCGGGCAGGCCGTCGCGGCCCCCTCCGGGCCGGCCTGGGCGGTGAAGAAGGGCAACAAGGAAGTCCTCGCCGTGATGAACAAGTTCCTTGAGGACCAGAAGGCTTCGGGCAACCTCGCCAAGATGCAGGTCAAGTGGTTCGGGCAATCGTTCCCGAACCTGCCGGATAACCCGGAAACGCTGGTCCACTGATGGCGTCCCGCCGGTTGCGGATCGCAACGCGGCCGAAGCGGGTCCTTCCCGACAGATGACATCGGCGGATTATGTCGCTCTTCTTCAAGGTGCGGGCGTCACGCTATCGGTGTCCTGCGTGGGGATCCTCTTCGGCATCCCCGGCGGCCTTTTGCTCGCCCTGATCCGCTGGGGCCGGGTACCCGTCTTGGCGCGGATCGCGGCCACCTATGTCAGCCTGATCCGCTCCACGCCGATGGTGACGCTGGCGCTCGTCACCTTCTTCCTGACCCCCAGCCTGGGGATCGACCTCGCGCCGCTCTCGGCCGCGGTGCTGGCGTTGACGCTGAATACTTCGGCCTTCAACAGCGAGGTCTGGCGGGGCGGTCTGATGGATTTCTCCTTCGAGCAGCTCGACGCGGCACGCGCCTTCGGCATGGGGCCGGTGAAATCGTTCAGGCACATCGTCTTCCCGCAACTGTGGCGCACCTGCCTGCCCGGCCTCGTCAACGAGATGACACTGCTCATCAAATCCAGCCCGGCCATTGCGGTGATCGGTGTGGTCGACATCACGCGGGCCGCCTCGCGCATCGGGGCGAACACCTATGAGCCGCTGCCGCCCATGCTGGCCGCGACCGGCCTCTACACTTTGCTCATTCTAATGTTTGTCGCGGTCCAGCGCGTGACCGAGCGCCTCTATGGCAACGTCGGGCAGACGCACCATGGGTGACATCGCCGTGGTCTGGGAACACGCGGACCTTCTCGCGCAAGGGCTCGTGAACACCATCGTGCTCGCGCTGGTTGGCGCCATCGCGGCGCTCGTGTTCGGCTCCCTGATCGCCATTCTGCTGGTGTCGCCGCATCGGAGCCTGCGCTTCGCCGTGCAGGCGGCCGTCGATCTGCTGCGTTGCGTGCCGTTCCTGCTTCTGGCCTATCTGGTCTACTACGGGCTGCCGAGCGTCGGCCTGGCCTTCGACAACTGGACGACGGGTCTCGGCGCCATCGCCCTTTATAACACGGCCTACATGGCCGAGATCTTGCGCTCGGCCTGGAGCCGTATGCCCCGGGAGACCATCGACGCCGCCGCGGCCTTCGGTTTCCGCGGGCCCGCCCTCTACCTGCGCATCGTGCTGCCGCCACTGTTCCTGTCGGCCGCGCCGACACTCGGCAACCAGCTGATCCAGATCATCAAGGACACCGCTTTCCTGACCATCATCGCGGTTCCCGAACTGACCCACGCGGCCAGCAGCATCCAATCGCAGTATTTCGTTCCCTTCGCCGCCTTCCTGGCGGCGGTGCTGCTCTACTGGGTTCTCTGCCTCGTGGTCGAGGGGGGTGTCTACACGGTCGAACGGCTCGCGGAGGCTCGGCGCTGATGTCCAAGGGTGACCATGCCAGCCCCGTCGTGCTGCAGGTCACGGGGGTGACCAAGAGCTTCGGCAGCAATCTGATCCTCGACGGCATCACCCTGACCATCCGCAAGGGCCAGACCGTGTGTCTGCTCGGGCCGAGCGGCTCCGGCAAGTCGACCCTCCTGCGCTGCGTCAACTGGCTGGAGCGTCCCGACGCCGGCGCCGTGTTCCTGTCGGGCAAGCGCGTCGGCTTTCGCGAAGGCGGAGCCGTGCGGATGTCGCCGCGCGAACTGGCGCAGGTTCGCTCCCGCATCGGCATGGTGTTCCAGCACTTCAACCTGTGGCCCCACATGACCGTGCTGCAGAACCTCACCGCGGCGCCCTTGCACGTGCAGGGGAGGCCGCGCGACGAGGTCGTCGCCGAGGCTGAGATCCTGCTCGAGCGCGTCGGCCTGCTCGACAAGAGGGATGCCTTCCCCAGCCGCCTGTCCGGCGGGCAGAAGCAGAGGGTGGGGATCGCGCGGGCGCTCGCGACGAACCCGGACCTGCTCCTATTCGATGAGCCGACCTCGGCGCTCGACCCCGAACTCGTGGGCGAGGTGGTGGCCGTCATGAAGACGCTGGCCGAGTCGGGCAGCACCATGCTGGTGGTCACGCACGAGATGGGCTTCGCGCGCGAGGCGGCGAGCGAGGTGATCCTCATGGACAAGGGCCGGGTCGTAGAGACCGGCATGCCGGCGGAGTTCTTCGCCGGTCCCAAGACCGAACGCGCCCGGCAGTTCCTTCAGCGCTACGTCGGCGCCTGAGCACCGGAAGCGGGCCGGCCCCAACAGCCTTCAAGGACGACGATCATGGATCAGGATGCGCCAGCCACCGCCGACCTCACGGGAGTGGTCTACGATTTCACGGTTCCGGCGCGCGCGCCCTGGAGCCGGGTCATCAAGGCCGGACAGGTGCTCCGGATCGTCGACCTCGAAGGCCAGCAGGCCGTGGACTTCCTGTGCTACGACGCCAGCGACCTCGGCGACCGCTATAGTTCCATGAACACGATCAAGGTTCAGGGAAACGTCTATGTCGGCGAAGGGACGGTGCTCTACAGCGACGGCGGCGTGCCGCTGCTCACGCTGATCGCGGATACGCTCGGCCGGCATGACACCGTCTACGGATGCTGCAGCAATCCCAACAACCACCTCCGCTATGGCGTCACCACCACGGAGAGCTGCTACACGAACTTCACCAATGAGCTGGCGACGCATGGCCTGGGCCGCGCCGCCATAGTCGGCAACATCAATTTCTTCATGCGGGTCCCGGTGCTGCCCGACGGGGGCGCCGGCGTCGCGTCCGACGTGTCGCCGGTCGGCAGCTTCGTCGACCTTCGCGCAGAAATCGACGTCCTGGCCGTGCTGTCCAACTGCCCGCAGATGCACAACCCCTGCAACGCTTACAATCCCACTCCCATCCGGGTCATTGTCCGCGAAGACCTGTGAACTCGAGCCTCGCAAGTCGCGGCGGAACCAACAGTGTCGCCATGGCATGCCGATGACCGGGGCAGTCATCGATGGCCCGTGCAGGAACTCCGCCTCATGCCGTCAGCCGTATCGCGTTTGTGACATTGCCTTTCGCAAGGTCGCGCTCCGCTCGGAACGGCCCCACGACCGTGTTCTTATTCCACCGCTACGCAGTCGATCTCGACCTTGAAGCCGCCGACCAGCGCCGATTGCGTCGTCCTCCGCGCAGGAAAATCGCCCGGGAAGAACTCGCGGTACACTGTGTTCAGTCCGTCGAAATCCGCCAGATCCGCCAAGAAGACGTTGACCTTGACGACCTTTTCGAGCGACGACCCGGCATGTTCAAGGACGAGCTTGAGATTATCCAGCGTGCGTCGTACTTCGACCTCGATCGACCCGACCTCGGCGACGCCGGTTTCCGGATTCAGCGGCACGTAACCGCCAGTGAAAATGAAGCCGTTGGCGCGAACCGCCGGGGAAACGGGCGCCTTCATGAATCGACCAAGGTCGAGAAGCTCCGGTGTCCTGACGACCTGCCGTGTCCCGTCCATTGTTCCCTCACCCTGTTGGCGGGCCGGCGGGATCGCGCAGCCACGACAGACCCGAGCGGAGCAAAATCTGCGCCGCTCCAGAGTAAGGGCTCCCACGGAAAGGATCGCTTCGCTCGATTGGAAACTTGCCCTGTAACAGGCCCCCGATTCGAAGCGGTATCCGATCCTAAGCCGACCCACTGCGGTGCGACGGCAAGGTCGAGTGATGGTCTGAAGGATTCGCCGGACCCATGGTCAAAGCAACGGGGCTTCGATGGGCACCTGGGGCATGCGCCAGCCTTGGTGCGGCAACTCCACTAGCTACCGACACGACTCGTCTCCCGGATTGACATCGGCCAGAGAGAGATGGTGATCGTGCTGCGGACCGGCGCAGTCGTCAGAACCTCCGTTGCCGGGCGGATCAGGGACCGGGGATCCTCAAAAAACAACGCTACAAAAGCCCCGTCACCCGCACCCGTGCCTGATCCTCCGCCACGAAATGGGCCGCGCAGTGTTGGCATTCTCCGTTGACCCGAGATCCCGGCCAGTGTCAGCCTTACCAAACAGGGGGAACGATCATTGCGCCGAATTCTACTTGGTACCGCTCTAGTCTTACTGAGTCACAAAGCCGCGTTCGCCACGAGCCAGAGGACTCCATCTCAAGTTGATCGATGAGATGGAGCTTGAGATGACGTCCGGGAGTGAAGCGCGCTTCGCAGCTTATGTCGAGGATCTGTCGACGGCGCTGGGCCATGCTGATCGGACAGGTCCGTTGCGGGACTACTACCTTGGCCTGCTGATGCCGGTCGAGCGCAAGAGTGTCGAGCCGATGGCGGCCGTCACGGCGCCGGCGCGCGTGGCTGCTCAGCATCAGTCTCTGCTGCATTTCGTCGGCCAGGGCGGGTGGTCGGACGATCGAGTTCTGGCCAAGGTGCCTGATCTCGTCTCGCCCGCGATGGAGCGCAACGGCGCGATCGAGGCCTGGATCATTGATGACACCGGCTTTCCGAAGAAGGGGAAGCCCTCGGTGGGCGTCGCCCGCCAATACTGCGGTCAACTCGGCAAACAGGACAACTGCCAGGTGGCCGTGTCTTTGTCGATCGCCAACCACGCGGCCAGCCTGCCGATCGCCTACAAGCTCGACATGCCGGAAGACTGGTCAGCCGATCCCATCCGCCGGAGCAAGGCTGAACGTCAAAAGGGATGACCCTTCTCTTGCGCCTTATCCTGAGCCGGCGGCGGAACGTGGCAGTGGCGAGGGACGCCAGGAGCTCCGGCCGAGGAAGTGCGCGCTGGGACACGGCCCTGAGGGCCGGCTCAGCATGAGGAAGGGTGGGAGTTTCCGCCGTTCCTACAACGGCCCGCGCACTGGTCCGCCGCTGCCCCATCCGCGGTCAGACGCCGAGGTACCTCTCCCGCACCTGCGGGTTCCCGGCGAGCGCCGCGCCATCGCCCGTCCAGGCCACCTCGCCGCGCTCCAGAACGAAGTGCCGGTCCGCGAGGCCCGCGAGGGCGTCGACCTCCTTGTCGATCACGACGATCGACAGTCCCGTGGCCTTGAGGGCGTGGAGGCGGGACCAGATGTCGTCGCGGATGATCGGGGCCAAGCCCTCCGTGGCTTCGTCGAGAACGAGCAGGACGGGGTTCGTCATCAGGGCGCGGCCGATGGCGAGCATCTGCTGCTCGCCTCCCGAGAGCTGGCCGCCGCCGTTGTCCAGCCGCTCGGACAGGCGAGGGAAGAAGTCGAGCACGCGGCCGAGGGTCCAGGGATGCGCCACACGGCGCCGGTTCGCCCCGGCCATCAGCAGGTTCTCCCTGACGCTCAGGTTCGGGAAGATGTGGCGGCCCTCCGGCACGAGCCCGAGCCCGAGCCGTGCGACCCGGTGAGGCGGGAGCCCGCTGATCCGCTCGCCGCGGAAGCGCACCTCGCCGCCGTGCGGCCGAACCAGCCCCATAAGCGAGCGCACCGTGGTGGTCTTGCCCATGCCGTTGCGACCCATCAGGGTCACGACCTCGCCCTCGCGGACGTCGAAAGAGACGCCGAACAAGACCTGGGCGCGGCCGTAGGAGCTTTCGAGCCCGCGCACATCGAGCAGCATGGCGTCTCCCCGTCAGTCGCGGTGGCCAAGATAGGCGGCGCGAACCCGCGGGTCGGCGCGGATCACCTCCGGCGTCCCGGTCGCGATCGTGCGACCCGCCACCAGCACGCTGATGCGGTCCGCGAGCGCGAAAACGGCGTCCATGTCGTGCTCGACCAGCACGACCGTGTGATGGCGCTTCAGCTCCGCCAGGAGTCGCGTCATGCGAAGGCCGTCCGCCCGGCCCATCCCGGCCATGGGCTCGTCGAGCAAGAGGAGGGTGGGCCGCATCGCCAGCGCCATGGCGAGCTCGAGCTGACGACGCTCGCCGTGCGACAGATCCGCCGCCAGGACGTGAGCGCGGTCCGACAGCCCAAGGCTGTCGAGCGTCGATCGGGCGGGGTCGATCAGGCGCGCTTGGCTCCACGCCCTGCGCCAGAACCGGAAAGCGTGTCCGTCGAGGGCCTGCACGGCCACGGCCACATTGGCGAGCGTCGTGAAATCCGGAAAGATCGAGGTGATCTGGAACGACCGCGCGATGCCGAGATGCGCCCGGCGGTGGGCCGGCATCGTCGTGATGTCGCGCCCGTCGAAGATGATGCGGCCTGCGTCGGGACTGAGATCGCCTTGCAGCTGCGCGATGAGGGTGGTCTTTCCGGCCCCGTTCGGGCCGATGAGCGCGTGGGTCTCGCCGCGCCGGATGTCGAGGTCGCAACGGTCCGTCGCCGTGACGCCGCCGAAGCGCTTGACGAGTCCCTCGGTTCGCAGCAGCGATTCAGTCACGGGCGGCCCCGCCGCGGCGGCCGGTGACGAGGCCGACGAGGTCGGCCAGGCCGCCGCGCAGGACCGTGACGGTCAGAACGATGAGCAGCCCGAAGGCGAGCTGCCAATGGGTGGTCCAGGTTTCGAGCAGGAGTTCGAGCACGAGGAACACGGCCGCGCCGACGACCGGACCCCAGGGGGCGGTCAGGCCCCCGAGGACGCACATGACGACGAGATTGCCCGAGCTTACCCAGGACATATCGGCAGGGCTGACGAATTGCTGCCCGGTGGCGAGCAGCGCTCCCGCAATCCCGGTCAACGTGCCGGAGATCGCGAAGGCCGCGAGCTTGTAGCGCAGCGGCGGGATGCCGAGCGCCACGACCCGCCGCTCGTTCTGCGCCGCGGCCCGCAGCACGACACCGAACCGGCTGTCGACAATCCGGGTCACGAGGACCAGCGTGACCAGGAGGCAGCCCAGTGCGATGTAGTAGAAGGCGACGTGTCCGGTCACGTCGCGGCCCAGGAGGGTCAGCGCCTGGATCTGCAGGCCGTCATCGCCGCCGTAGGTCTGAAGGGCGACGAAGACGTAGTACAGCATCTGGTTGAAGGCGAGCGTAATCATGATGAAATAGGGGCCGGTCGTGCGCAGCGACACGAGCCCGGTCAGCGCCGCCACGACGGTCGAGGCCAGCATGGCCAGCGGCAGCGACACCGCAAGGTCCGAGGTGCCCGCGATCGTGACGGGCCAGGTCATCAGCGGCTCGGCGTTGGCGTCGTGATAGGCCAGGATGGCGACCACGTAACCCCCGACTCCGAGAAGCCCCGCGTGAAGCAGGCTCACCATGCCGCCGAAGCCGAGCACGAGGTTGAGTGCCACCGCGGCCACCGCGAAGACCACCACCCGAGTGAACACGCGCACCAGGAAGGGGTCATCGAGCACCCGGGCGACGGGCGGTACCAGGGCCAGCAGGCCCACGAGCACGACGGCCGGAACGAGGCCGCCGAGCGCGCGTCCCACGGTCCGCCGTTCGGCCTCGCGCGTGGAAAGGGCTGTGGCGTCAGCCATGGACGGGGAACAGCCCTGTCGGCCGCCAGGCCAGAATTGCCGCCATGAGGATATAGATCGCCATGCTGCCGAGTGCGGGCGGCAGCACGATGCGGCCGAGCGTGTCCACGATGCCGATCATCAGGGCCGCCACCAGGGCGCCGCGCACCGAACCGATGCCCCCGATGACTGTCACCACCAGGGCCAGAACGAGAATAGGGTCTCCCATGCCGACCTGCACGGCTGAGATCGGCCCCGCCATCATACCGGCGAGCCCGGCGAGCGCCGCCCCGGCTCCGAACACGAGCACGAAGACGAGTTCGACGTCGACCCCCATGGCGGCTGTCATGGCGCGATTGCTGGCCCCGGCCCGCACCCACATGCCGACCCGCGTGTGCACGATGACCCCATAGAGCCCGGCCGCCACGACAAGTCCGACCGCGAGAATGACGAGCCGGAACGTTGGATAGACCAGCCCCGGCAGCAGGGTCACCGAGCCGGCCAGGGCCGCCGGGAGTGGCAAGGGCACCGGTACCGGACCCCAGATCATGCGGGCGGTTTCGTTGAACACGAGGATTAGGCCGAAGGTCACGAGAACCTGGTCGAGATGCGTTCGGCTGTAGAAGCGCCGCAGCAGGACGCGCTCCAGCAGGACGCCGACAACGCCGGTCAGCAGCGCTGCCCCCAGGAAAGACAATACGAACTGGCCTGTGACCCGATACAGCGTTGCGGCCAGATAGGCGCCCGTCATGTAGAGCGAACCATGGGCGAGGTTGATCAGGTTCATGATGCCGAACACGAGCGTCAGCCCGGCCGACATCAGGAACAGCATCACCCCGAACTGGACGCCGTTGAGGGTCTGCTCGGCGTAGAGCGACGGGTTCATGGTGCCGGGCTCAAGACGGCGGCATCTTGCATTTGCCGGCATAGGAATCGGCATAGTGGCGTACGATCGGGCCGCGCATCGCCTCGACGGCACGCCCTTTGGCATCCTTCTCGATCTCGGTGAGATAGAAATCCTGGATCGGATAGTGGTTCGTGTTGAGGCCGAAGCCGGGGCGGACCGAGTCGAACTTGACCGTCTCCAGCGCCTTGCGGAACGCGTCCTTGTCCTCGACGCGGCCGCCGATGCTGTTCAGGGCGGCGTCGATCAGGCGGGCACCGTCGAACGCGGTGGCAGCATATTCGGAAGGTATGCGGCCGTAGGCGGCCTCGAAGTCGGCCACGAACTTGCGGCTCGTCGGGTCGTCGAGCGTTTCGCTCCAGAAGGTCGAGGCGAAGGCGCCGAGCGCGGCGTCGCCCATGGCGGGCAGCACCGTCTGGTCGAGAGAAGGGGCCGGACCGAAGAGCGGGATCTCGGGTTTCAACCCGGCTTGCGCATATTGCTTGACGAAGTTGATGCCCATGCCGCCGGGATAGAAGAAATAGACGGCGTCGGGCTTGGCGGCGCGCAACTGCGCGATCTCGGCCGCGTAGTCGAGCTGGCCGAACGTAGTGTAGACTTCACCCGCGATCTCGCCCTTGAAGGTGCGCTTGAACCCGGCCAGGAAGTCCTTGCCGGCGGGATAGTTGGGCGCCATCAGGTAGACGCGCTTCAGCCCCCGGCCCGTCATGGCGATTCCCATCGCCTCGGAATAGGTGTCGTTCTGGAACGACACGTTGAAGAAATGCGGGTTGCAGAGCGCTCCAGCATATTGCGACGGGCCGGCATTGACGCTGATGATAAAGGCGCCCGCGTCGAGCACGGGCTTGGCGACCGCCAGCATGACGTTGGAGAAGTTGATCCCCGTGATGATCTGCACGCGGTCGCTCTCGATGAGCTTGTCGGCCGCCTGGCGCCCGGCATCGGGTTTGGCCTGATCGTCGGCCTGGATCAGTTGGACGGGGCGCCCCCCGAGCGTGCCGCCGCTGCTCTTCAGGCCGAGATTGAAGCCGTCGAGCAGGTCCTGCCCGAGCACGCCTGAGGGCCCCGAGAAAGTGGAGATGAACCCGATCCTCACGGGCTCTCCCGCGACCGACGCCTGTGCCGCGAGGCTGAGGAGAGCGGCAATCACCAACCGTCGCATGGCGTTCGTCCCTTCGATCCTGCCCGGGCCGCCTCGGGCGGTCCTGCCGGTGCTGGTTGCCTTATAGTTCGGCTCAAGCGGCGCCGTGCCGTGCCGTGCCCACCACCCCCGCGGCCGCCATCGCGTCCTCGCTCAAGCCGCTGCCGCCGTAGAGCCAGGCGAGCGTATCGTACATCTCGTCCGGCGTCTTGGCGGTCAGCATGGCATCGCGCAGCGCCGCATGGGCGCCGGCCGGATGGTAGATGTGATCGCCGATCTCGCGGGACTGGAGCTGGACGCGGGCCGTGCGCAGCATGCGCCGCTGGCGATAGGCCTCGAGCGCCGCCGCGACGTCGCCCGGATGACTGTCCGCCATATGAGCGAAGCAGACGGCATCTTCCATCGCCATGGCGGCGCCTTGCGCGAAATATTGCATCATCGGGTGCGCCGCATCGCCGAGCAGCGCGACGCGCCCATCGACCCAACGATCGGTCGGGTTGCGGTCGCACAGGACCCAGAGCTTCCAGTCCCGTCCGTGCCGGATGATGTCTTGGGCGCGCGGATGCACATGCGCGAAACCCCGCATGACCTCCTCGTCCGGCACCGACTTGCCTGCCACAGGCTCGGGCGCGTCGTTGTGGTAGGTCACGACGAGGTTGAACACCTTCCAACCCGACAGGGGGTAGTGGACGATGTGGCACTTAGGCCCCGCCCAGAGCGTGGCGGCGTTCCAGCGGAGGTCCTCCGGCATCTCGGCGGTCGGGATCACGGACCGATAGGTCGTGTGGCCCGACACCCGCGGCGGCCCGTCGCCCACGACTTGGCTGCGGATCCTCGACCAGAGCCCGTCGGCGCCGACCAGCGCCGTCCCCGCCACGGCTGTCCCGTTCGAAAGGTGCGCCCGCACACCCAAGCCGTCCTGGACGTAGCCGACAACCTCCGAGGAAGTGCGCAGCTCGATGAGGTCGCTTGCCCGGCAGCCGCGCAGCATGACGCCGTGCAGGTCGCCGCGGTGCACCACGGCGTAGGGATTTCCGAAACGGGCCCGGAACGGCTCGTCGAGCGGGATCGTAATGATCTCGCGGGCCGTCAGGGCGTCCATCAGCCGGAGCCCGTCGATATAGACCGCCATGGTACGGGCTTCGTCGCCGATGCCGAGCTGGTCGAAGCAGTGGAAGGCGTTGGGGCCGAGCTGGATCCCGGCGCCGATCTCGCCGAACTCCGCCGCGCGCTCCAGCACGACGCTGCGCAGGCCCTTGCGGGAGAGCCCGAGGGCCGTCGCGAGGCCGCCGATGCCGCCGCCCGCGATGATCACCGGGTTCGTCTCTGCAGGCATGCTGGAATCCTTCACCACGCGTCGGACATGAACTTGCCGGGCCACGCATCGGGCATCGGTCTGCGCCCTCCGATGTGATCGCGCCGGCTTCGGTCGTCGAGGCGAGCGCCGAAGAGGCGCCCGATCTCGCCCGTCACGTGATGGCGATGCGGATCTCGCCGACGCCGTCGACGCCGCCGGTCAGAACCTGTCCTCGCTCCACCTTGCCGACACCCGCCGGCGTGCCGGTGAAGATGAGGTCCCCGGGCTTCAGCGCCATCGAGCGCGACGCGATGCTGATGACCTCGGGCACCGACCAAATGAGCTCGGCAAGGTCGGCGTCCTGCTTCACGGCGCCGTCGACCGCGAGCCAGATCCGCCCCTTGTCGGGATGTCCCACGCTGGCCACCGGGCGCAACGGCGCGCAGGGCGCCGAATGATCGAAACCCTTGCCCCAGTCCCATGGCCGGCCCTGCTCGCGCGCCTGAAGCTGAAGATCGCGCCGGGTGAGGTCGATGCCGACCGCATAGCCATAGACGTGATCGAGCGCGCGCTCGGCCGGGATGTCCCGGCCGTCACGGCCGATCGCGGCGACGAGTTCCATCTCGTAATGCAAGTTGCTGGTCTCGGGCGGATAGGGCACCTCTGCCCCGTCGTCCACGACGGCGTCGGCCGGCTTCATGAAGAAGAACGGCGCTTCCCGGTCGGGGTCGCGACCCATCTCGCGGGCATGGGCAGCATAGTTGCGGCCGACGCAGATGATGCGCCGGACCGGGAAGCGGTCCCGTGTGCCTTCCACGGCGACGGACGGCATCGGCGGCGGGTCGACGACGTAGCGAAGCGCCGGCGCGATCGGGTCAGGCATTGCCCCGATCCTCCCGGAACAGATGGAGCGCTTCCTGGATCGGACGGTCCGAGAAGGAGAACATCACGCTCTCGTCCTCGGCCTCGTGGCGAATCTTCCTCCAGGATGGCACGACGAAGACGTCACGCTTGCCCCATTCCACGACGAAATCATCGCCGATGATGGAGCGGCCCTTGCCCTCGATCGGGACGAAGATGGTGGCGTCAGTCGACCTGTAGGCGGCGGTCGAAAAGCCCTTGGGCAGGAGCTGGATGAAGGTGCCCATCGTGGCCATCGCGTGATTGCCCGTAATAGGGTTGGTGTAGCGCATCTTCAGGCCATGGCACGGGTCCCAGGCTTCGGCGCCCTTCAGGCGCTCCAAGGCGTCGCGCGTGCGCCCGTAAGGATAGTTGAACACCGGCGAGGTCCCGCCGCCGCCCTTGTGACCGACCGGCAACAGGTTGGCGCCGTAACGAGCGTCGCTGTCGCCGTCGGGCCGGGTGAGCGGCTGGGCGTCGACACCGAGGTGCTCGGCGAAGGACGCGTCGAGGAACTGCACGACCGGTATGTCGAGGCCGTCGAGCCAGAAGATGGGCTCATCACTCTCGTTGCCATGATCGTGCCAGGCCATCGGCGGCGTGATCACGAAGTCGCCCTCGCGCATGATGGTGCGCTCGCCGTTCACCGACGTGTGTGCGCCCGCGCCTTCGAGCACGAAGCGCAGGGCGGATTGCGTGTGGCGGTGGGCAGGCGCGACCTCGCCCGGCAACACGAGCTGCACGCCGCCGTACATGCTGGTGGTGATCTTGGACTGCCCGCGCAGCCCGGGGTTCTCCAGAACCAGGACGCGGCGCTCGGCCTCTTTCGCCGTGATGAGGCCGCCGGCCTCCATCATGGCGGCCCGGATGTCGTCGAACCGCCAGGACGCGGGGCGGCAGGCGCTCCTCGGCTCCGGCGTGACGAGTTCGGACAGCGATAGCCAGAGCGGCGTCATGTTCTTCTCGCCGATGCGCGAATAGAACGCCTGACGCTCCGCCGTTATCTCGGCCTGCCTGGTGACGGCTTCCGCCTGCATCCCAGCCTCCCTGGTTATCTATTGACCGTGTACTGAATATATGCCTACTATCTTGGTGTCAAGCCGCGGCGCAGTGCCGGTGGCCCGGGCCGACCTTGGGCTTCCGTCGGACTCGGTTTACAGGGCAGGGCGTCATGAGATTGCACGGTTATTTCCGTAGTGCCGCGTCATGGCGCGTGCGCATCGCCCTCGGCCTGAAAGGCGTGGCCGCGACTCAGGTGTCGCACCACCTGCGCAGGGGGGAGCAGCGGTCTCCGGCATATGTCGCGCTGAATCCGCAGGGGCTCGTGCCCACGCTGGAACTCGACGACGGCACCCCGATCACGCAGTCCCTCGCGATAATCGAGTGGCTCGACGAGACCGTCCCGAAGCCGGCCCTTCTGCCGACGGGGCCGCTGCAACGCGCCAGAGTCCGGGCCTTCGCACTCGCGCTCGCGGCCGATACCCACCCGCTGCAGAACCTGAAGGTCCTCCAGACCCTCCGGGTTCGTGGGCTCGACGAGGACGCCGTCACGGCCTGGGCGGCGGAGGCCAACGCGACGGGGCTGGACAGTTGCGAGATCCTGGCCGCAGGTGGTTCTGCCTTCTGCTTCGGCGACGCCCCGACGCTTGCTGATATCTGCCTTGTGCCTCAGCTCGGCAACGCGCGCCGCTTCGGCGTCGACGTGAGACGGTTTCCGCGCCTGCTCGCCTGCGAGGGGGCCTGCCTGCGCCTGCCGGCCTTCGCGGCTGCCGCTCCGGACCGGCAGCCCGACGCCGAATGACGTTGATGTCAGCCTGCAGGTCGTCCATCTTTGTTGCATCGCAACCAATCCCCGCGAGTAACCGAGCTGTCCCGATGAGCGCAATCCACGCGATGCCCGGCCACCTGATCCGGCGGCTGCACCAGATTTCCGACGCGCTCTTCGCCGAGGAATGCGCCGCGGTCTCGCTCACCTCGGTTCAGTTCGCCGCGCTGATGGCCATCCGCGAGAATCCGGGGATCGACGCCACGCGGCTTTCGGCCATCATCGCCTATGACCGGTCGACCATCGGCGACGTCCTGGTGCGGCTTGAGGGAAAGGGCTGGATCCTGCGCGGCCCGAGCGCGGGAGACAAGCGGATCAAGCTGCTGCGGCTTTCCCCGGGCGGCCTCAAGATCCTCGACGAGGTGAGGCCGGCCGTCAGACGGGTCCAGGAGAGGATCCTGAAGCCGCTGGATCCTGTCGACCGGGCTCGGGCATTGGACCTGCTGACCCGGCTCGTCGACCTTCACCACGTCGCACCGGCAGCGCTTGACGCGGCCGAGTAATGCCAATGTCATGACCTCCCTGTCACCTCATCATCGGCGGATTTCGCTTGGGCGCTTGCGCGGCTGAGCCGCGAAGGGAAGCGAAAGGAGAGCGGCCGAAGGGCCGTGTCGAAGCACCCACGGCTTCGGCAGGGACCACTGGCGCATCCTTCGACACGGCGGCATTCCGCAGCCGGCCAGTATGAGGTAGCTGGGGGAAGCTCATCGCTTGCAACCGTCGCTACAATGCGGTCGCGCCGGCTCCGGCGTCCCGAGGTGGGGGCGTCACGTCTGCTGCAACTGGATCAGCGTCTTGATCTGGTCGGGACGAAGTGTGGCCGGCAGGTACTTGTAGACCACGGCGTCCGCCATCAGGGCGTCGAGGCCCGTGACGTGGTCCGGCTCAAGGTTGGCCTTGGGGTAGAATTCGTCCCTGACCCGCTTGGCCAGAGCCGCCGTGACGCCCGCCCAGGCGCCATAGGCGTCGAGCGCCGCCGGATCGGCATACATCCAGTCGATCGACTCGCGGTAGGCCAGCATGAAACGGGAGATCGCGTCGGCGCGCCGCGTGAGGACGCCGGCATTGGCGATCATCACGCGCACCGACTGATCGGCGAGCGAGGGCACGTCGCTGCCGCGTGCCACGATGCGGATTCGTCCGGCCTGCACGGCTTCGACTCCGAACGGCGGCGAGGCCCAGCCGACGTCGACCTGGCCGGACATCACCTGCGTGAAGGTTGACGCGGGACTGCCGGTCGCGACCGGTTGAAACTTGACTGTAGCGCGTCAATTACGATGAGCGGTGCGCGTCAATTACGGTGAGCGCCTGCGGGTATGTTTCTTCGGCTTGTTGGCGCGGAGCGTCAAGCGTCAGGGTT
>JAABUT010001168.1_pt1 | contig 31836 bp, 25 predicted proteins | sample 5559281 | NCBI WGS metagenome assembly JAABUT01 (sample SAMN10711880, study PRJNA513359) | rock metagenome | isolation source: Antarctica rocks | place: Antarctica: Victoria Land, Ricker Hills nord | collected 2016-01-04 | reverse complement strand
ACTCATTTCAGATCACTGAGTCTGTTGACTCATTCTATAAGTTGAAACTATCAGAGACTATGCGTATACACGACGTATTTCATTCAGAGCTTCTTCGTTCTGTCGTCGATGATTCTCTGTCTGATCAAAAAAATGAATCTTCGAGATCAATAGTGATAAACGATGAAGACGAATGGGAAATCGATGATATACTGAACTCTCGACGCTATAGAAGACGACTTCAATATCGAGTCAAATGAAAGAGCTATGACAACAATCTCAACTGGTATAACGCTGACGACGACGAGTTTATAAACGCTCAAGAGGTGATTGATGAATTTCATACCAGATATTCAAGAAAAGCGCACTAGGAAACAACATTCATGCAAACATGAATAGTCAAGAAAAGAAAGTAATGTTACGATTTTAGCCTTCGTCTATTCTTCGCCTAGTCTTCGCCTGATTTCATTCTAATCGAGTCTAGCACAGAGCTGAGAAACACACATATAAGAATCGAGTTCTTTTCTGTAGATACTTTTCTTCCTTAGCATTTATCTATTAGTTAAATGACATCTCTATGACTCGCTCTAGATCGATCTCTAACATGAGCGATACATGATTTTAAAGTTGAAGTCAACAAGCTTTTGTATTCAGCGCATTTAACGTTTATTTAACTCTTTATCTTTCATTAATAACATTAAAGCTTAATGATCAATGAACATCTTGATGAGTAGTTCAGTTAATTTCAGCTCAAATTATCAATGCTTAAAGACTCAAATGATTGTTAGTAATTTCTTGTCATAAATCTTGTAATTGCACTCAATGAAGCTCAGATTCTTGCTATAGTAAATCATTAAATACAATGTTTCTTCATCATCATACTGAGAAAGTATATCATTGTTGACATAGTTGAATGAGTTTATTTCAAGAATAGTTTTTCTATTTTGATCAAAATGACGAAGAATAGAGATTTCAGTCATTTGTTTCTTCATATGATCAAAGATCATTTGACAAGCTTGATTTCATTCAAATATCATCTCTTTTTGAGTTAGCTGAATCAGAGAATGAATAATCTTTGAAAAGTTCTTTATAAAACGTTGATAGAAGTTGTAAAAGTTGACGAAGAACTGCATCTGAGTGAGATTTGTAAAAGTAGATCATTCAACTACTGCTTGTACTTTTCTGAGATTCATCTTTAGTTCTTCAATGAATAGTAATAGTCTCAGAAAGAAAATTTTCTGAACATGAAACTTGCACTTGTTTATATTCATCTAAAGATCAGTCTCTTGTAGTTTATGTAGAATCAATCATATGTATTGCTTATGTTTCTTCAGTGTTTTGCTGTAGATGATAATGTCATTTAGATAAATCTGACAAAACTGATGAAGATAGTTAAATAGCACATCGTTCATATAGTGTTGATAGAAAGTCAAGTCGTTGATTAATTCAAAAGACATCACATGATATTTGTAGAAATCAAAAAAGATAATAAAGATAGTCAAATCTTCGCTGTTTGAATGCATACATAGTTTGTTGAAAATGACAATGATGTTCAATTAAGTCAGATACTTGCTATCTTGAATACAAGCGAGAGTTTCGTTTATTAGCAATAAGAGATAGCAATCTCGTTTGATTAAAGCATTAAGCTTTCTGTAGTTTATACAGAAATACAAGCTATCATCTTTCTTTTCGATGAATAGTATGAGCGAAGCGTATGAAGTTGAGCTAAACGATATGAAGTCTTTATTCAGATGCTTAATCAGATAATTCTTCATCTTTTGAAGCTTGTAATCAGACATATGATAGAAACGACTTCAAGAAAATGTTTTCTTGTCGATCAACTCAATTTTATGATCATAGAAACAATGAAAGAATAGTTAATTAGTCATCACTCAATTAAACATGTCTAGATAGTTATGATATTTCACAGAAAGCTTAGCTTTGACTTCTTTCAAGATTTTTTCATGTGAAAGCTCTTGTAAATTTACATCTTTGAGTTTATTTCTAGCTGTTTTTAGAAGTCGATCAATTTTCATGATGATGATTGCAAAAGTAGTCACATTCAATCGTTTGACTAGTGATTTATATGCTGCAGTCTTTATCATTGCTATGTTCATTGAATTGAAAGATGAAGCGAAGTTAACTGAATTAAATGATTTTATGATTTTACTGAATGAAGATGATTTCTCGCTGAGTTGAGTGATGACAAAAAAGATAAATTTCTTTAGTATTTAAGTGAAAGTTAAACTCTTCTGTTTCGTGATTGTTTTATTGTTTGAGAGTAGAACAATTGATTTCTGACTAGAAGTGAAATTCGAAAATTGAAGAGAATCAATTTGCATATCAATTACTAGATTGATTTTGTTCATTCATGTTTTTTCAAGAATCATTTGATGTTGATTTAATTAAGTGATCAACATAAAAGTTGTATCAATTATATGATCTTAAACAGTCAGATTTAAATAAATTGCATGAGTAATGAGCTTTTTTGCATAATGATTATCGAATTTTCTTATTGATTTGAGCTTGATTAAAGATAAAGATTCAATTTTCAAATGATCATAAACATTCTGCGTGATTAATTCATTAATGAATGAATAGTCAGCTGCTTCAATGTCAATCAATGTTTTTAATGAGTAATTAATTTCATTACTAAATAATACACATTCAGTAGTCAAAGATTTTGAAGCAAAGAAATCATTTGAACTGCTCATTATTAAAGAAATTAACACATCTTTCATCACGTCTTTGATGAAAGTCACTAGTTTTTTGTCTCATTCTTTGATTTCTCTGTAAATAATTTCTTCTCTTCTTTTGACATGATGATCTCATTGAGACAAGAGATGAATGCATGAGATGTTGAAATACTAGTTTTCAGCTGAGAGCAATTCTTTAAAAGATGACTCAATACTTTGCAGTTGAAGTAGATGATTAACATTCTTGATCATTCAGATTCAAGAATGAAAAAAGTAGTGAATTAAACATAACTAATAGTTAAGATTGATGTTGACGAAGAAATAAAACGTTTTTTCAAAGCTGCTATTGATTTAACTGTTCATTGCTCATCACGTAGTTAATAATTGACTTGTTGTTTATTATTCACATCTTAAAGAAAGATCTTAAGCTTATTAAGTGAGTTAAACTTTATAAGATAAATTGACAACGCATTCTGAAAATGATTGTTGATTTTATTCTGAATGTCGTTTATCAAAGTGATATCATTGTAGTTCAGAAAGCTGAATATTTTAGTGAATTTTGAATAGAAAGAGCTGAAGAGCTTGTTAAGTTGCTTCAGAGCAATGTATTTGCAATGACATTTTTGAATTAGATTCTGATCTTTGTAAATTTCTTTCAAATGTTTTAATAGCTTTAATAATGATTGATAGAATGAAAAAGCATCAACATGATGCTTTGCATAAATTTGCTGATCAGCATCATCTTTTAGTCTGAAAATCACATAGACAATACAAATCTTTTCAGTAGAGTAATGATTCACATTAACATTGAGCTTGTCAGCTATTTTAATGTTTCATGTCTTTCAAATAGAATTATTTGTTTCAATGAAGATGAGTGAATTTGAAAGCTTAATGAACTTGTGATAATCATTCTCATTATCAAATAAAGTAGAAGATTCTTGTTGAAAGTAAGCTTCTTTCTGATTGACTTGTTACTCAACTGACTGAGTATCTTGACAAGACATAAATTGATCAGCTTAATGTTGTTTTGCTCTGAAGTTCAATCACTCATCTTGTAACTGATTGATCTTTTTCTTTAACTCATCATTTTTATCAAAAGTGACTTTTAGTTGTTTCACTCTCTTTTTGTGATCATCTTGTACAAGAAGTCAATGTTCATTGAGTTGTAAAATCAAGTTTCATTAACTTCAAAACTTATTCAGCATATTGATGACTTTGTTGAATTAATTGCTGATTCAATGAAACAGTTGTTCTTTAATGTTTATGTTTCATGCAATGATAGCTTTCTCAACTTCAACTGAAGCATTAATGAGTAGAAGTGAAACTTTTCTACTGACAATGCTTCTAAGCAGATGAGTTGTTCAAAGCTCAACTGACTCAACATCATGTATCATGATGAAAGAAAATAGAAGTTGTTAAGATAAAAGTAAATAAGAAATTGATGTTTTGAATTGATGTTTTTTGATGAGTGAAAATTTAAAGAATTTCTTGTAAATTTCAAATAATAATTAAATGCTTTATTCAAAGAATTTCTTGCAAATAGAATGATGAAAATAAGTGTAGAATTGAAGAATCTTTTGCAATCTAAAATGATGATGCAAATTTGAAGAATTTCTTGCAAATTTTTCTTACTGAATAGATTGTTTCATATTATTTATTCATTGATAGCAGAGTAAATAATGAGCATTTATCTAATGTTAAAGATCAGCATAAAGCGAGTCATATGAATGTCATTTAACTAATAGATAAATGCTAAGAAAGAAAGATAGTTACAGAAAAGAAGCTGACTACATATATGTATTTCTCAGTCAATGCTAGACTCAATAAAGACTAGTCAAGATGACGAAGTGAGAATAAATCTGACAAAACTAGAAAACTGAGTCTGACAAGACTAGAATCGTGACAGATGCAGCTGAGATCACTCAAGTTAAATGTGAACGTGACTGTGTTAATCTTTATAGAATCATTGAAGATTTTTTGAAAGAGCTAGCTCAGTTGTTCAATGATTCAAATAAGAAAGTCAACTTTCATAGAAAATACTACAACTTGCTTCAAGAATTCAAGAAATTCAATGAATTTTATACTCAGTTTCAACATCTATCTTTCTATCTAAACTATCACGAAAAGCAACTGATCATTGATCTGAAAGATAAAATCAACTTTCATCTTTGATTTATTTAAGTAAATTAACTAGTTCAATCTGATTCTTTAAAGAAAATTCATTTTTATCTGATTTATTTAAATAATGATCAGCGAGTCATTTGAAAGATCAAGAACAAGCTCAAATGCATTAAAGATTTTTCAAAAACTATCTTTCATAAAGTGACTATTATCATTTAATCAGTTGATCATTCAAAGTTTGATCAGTCAAAATCACGTGACGTAATTTTAACTAACATTAAGAAAGCAAACATTCTAGTTGAAATCTGTTTCATATGTCATAAATCAGATCATAGCTTTAAAGAGTGTCTTGATCAATCTACTAAAATTAATGCAGTGAACAAAGAATATAATTGCTTTGATTTTGATTCAAATTTCAATTCAAAAAACTAGTCATCTTTTCAAAAGTCATTAAAGAGATAGAGATTATATCTTTGTGCAAACTAGATGAAATTCTATTGAAAGAGAATTACTTTGAAAAGTCATTTCTAATTAATGCTCATCTCATCTCTCAGAAATGATCTTTCAGTCTTCATTCTTTAATAGACAGTGATTCAGTCATTTACATGATCATACATTTCAATCTAGTTGATAAAGTATGCAAGAAACTGAAAATTCAATCTATATCATTGATAAAAGAGAAGCTAATAAGAGATTATGATGAGAAGATATTTAAGAAGATCATCACTCATAAAATTCTATTCAATCTCATCATTGAAAGTCATAAGAAATTGACTGTATCAATGTTAATAGTTGATATCAATCATTATAAAGTCATATTGAGTAAGCTCTGAATGAATAAAAACGAAATATTACTGAATATGCAAAACAACATCATTGTTTTTTTGAATTAATTGAATACTTTTATTTCGATTTTTTTGATTTCTCTCAATTTAAAGCACTCAAGTTGATTGCAATTACTTTCGCTCTCTTCAATCACTCAGACTAAAGTCTCTACAATGCTCAAACAACTTGTTTCAATCACTGCTCAAAAAGAATCATTCTTGATTCAAAACATAAACATTGCTTCATTTAAAACATTATTGAATTGTTCAAAGAAGAATAAGATCAAAGTCTTTGCTTTATTCATGATGAACATCAATAGAAAAGTTATGTACAATACTCAGTGCAATTTAAACGCTTTAAACATCTCTTTAATCAATGAAACAACTCAGAATTTGAAAGATATTAAAGCAAAGCTGTCATTAAAATATCATGAGTTTTTAAATGTTTTTGATTGAGTTCAATTGAATAAACTACTCTCTCATTACTTTTATGATCATAAAATCAAACTCATCAGTAATTTAATGCTCTTTCATTGTTGAGTTTATTAAATGTTTTTTGTCAAACTTCTGAAAGTAAAGAAGTATTTAAACGAGAATCTGTTGAAGAAATTTATCACTTTTAGTCAGACTCTTTATTTCTTTTCTGTTTTATTTGTTCTTAAAGAAAATGAAGATCTTTGATTCTGCATGAACTATTGAAAGCTAAATGTCATTTTTAAAAGAAATAGATATTTTTTATTGTTGATAAATGAAATCATTGATAAAATAGTGAATTACAATCATCTGACTAAATTGAACATTATATTAACATTCAACAAACTTTGAATGCATTTTGATAATGAGAATTACATCACTTTTATCATTGCTTTAAAAGCATATAAATATAAAATGTTATCATTTGAACTGACTAATGAATTAATCTTCTTTTAGCAATATATGAATGATGTTTTATGAAACTTTCTGAACGACTTTTGTCAAGTTTATCTAGATGAGATTCTTATTTATAGCAAAATGAGAAAGAAACATAAAGATCATGTCAAACTAGTATTGAGTTGACTGCATGAAGCTGAACTGTAAATGAATATTCAAAAGTGCAAATTCAATGTAGAAAAGACTATCTTTCTAAAAGTCATTGTATTAAAATTAAATCTTTGTATAAATCTTAACAAGATGACAATCATAATCAGCTGAATTACTTCAATCAATCTAAAAGAAATTCAGAGCTTCGTAAGATTTATTAACTTTTATCATCATTTTATTAATAACTTCTTGAAGCTAGTTAAATCATTCACTCAGTTAATTAAAAAGAACACATTTTTGTTTAAAATGAAATTTATGTTCAAGTCTTTGATAATTTAAAGAAACAAGTTAACTCAGTCTCAATACTTCATCACTTTTGTCATGATTCTAGTCTTGTCAAATTTATTCTCGCTTCGTCATTTTAACTAGTCTCTATTGAGTCTAGCATCAACTGAGAAACACATATATGTAGTCAGCTTCTTTTTTGTAGCTATCTTTCTTTCTTAGCATTTATCTTTTAGTTAAATAACATCTTTATCTGACTCACTCTAGACAGATCTCTAACATTAGATAAATGCTTATCATTTACTCTTCTATCAATGAATAAATGATATGAAACAATTTATTCAGTAAGGAAAATTTGCAAGAGATTCTTCAAATTTGCATCATGATTTTAAATTGCAAGAAATTCTTCAATTCTACACTCATTTTCATTATTCTATTTGCAAGAAATTCTTTGAATAAAGCATTCAATTATTATTTGAAATTCACAAGAAATTCTTTGAATTTTCACTCATTAAAAAACATCAATTCAAAACATCAATCTTTCATTTACTTTTATCTCAACAACTTTTATTTTCTTTCATCATGATACATGATGTCAAGTCAGTTAAGCTTTGAACAACTCATCTGCTTAAAAGTACTGTCAATAGAAAAGTTTCACTTTTACTCATTGATGCTTTAATTGAAGTTAAGAAAGCTGTCATTGCATGAAACATAAACATTGAAGAACAACTGTTTCATTGAGTCAGTAATCAACTCAGCAAAGTCATTAATATGCTGAATGAGCTTTAAAGTCAGCAAGACTTGACTTTACAACTTAATGAACATTGATTTCTTGTACATGATGATCATAAAAAGAGAGTGAACTAATTAGAAGTCACTTTTGATAAGAACAATGAGCTAGAGAAAAAGATCAATCAGTTACAAGATGAGTGATTGAACTTCAGAATGAAACAACGTCAAGCTGATCAATTTATGTCTCATCAAGATACTCAGTCAGCTGAGCAACGAGTCAATCAGAAAGAAGCTCGCTCTCAACAAGAATTTTCTACTCTATCTGATAATGAAAATTAAAATAATCATCACAAGTTCATTAAGCTTTCAAATTCACTCATCTTCATTGAAACAGATGATTCTATCTGAGAGACATGAAACATCAAAATAGTTAACAAGCTTGATGTCAACGCAAATCATTATTCTACTGAAAAGATTTATATTGTTTATGTGATTTTCAAACTAGAAAACAATGCTGATCAGCAAATTTATGCAAAGCATCATGTTGATGCTTTCTCACTTTATTAATTACTATCAGAGTTACTAAAACATTTGAAAGAAATTTACAAAGATCAGAATCTGATTCAAAAGTGTCATCATGAATATGTTGCTTTAAAGCAGCTCAACAAGTTTTTCAGCTCTTTTTATTCAAAATTCACTAGAATATTCAACTTTCTGAACTACGATGATATCACTTTGATGAACGACATTCAGAATAAAATCAACAATCATTTTCAAAACGTGTTATTAGTTTGTCTCATAAAGTTTAGCTCACTTGATAAGCTCAAGATCTTTCTTCAAGATGTAAATAATAAACAACAAGTCAATTATCAGCTACATGATGAGCAATGAACAGTCAAATCAATAATAGCTTCAAAAAAACGTTTTGTTTCTTCATTGATATCAATCTTAACTACTAACTATGTTCAACTCACTACTTTTTTCACTCTTGAATCTGAATGATCAAGAATGTCAATTATCTGCTTTAACTACAAAGTATTGAATCATCTTTCAAAGAACTGCTTTTAGCTGAAAACTAGTACTTTAACATCTTGTGCATTCATCTCTTGTCTTAATGAGATCATCATGTTAAAAGAAGAGAAGAAATTATTTACAGAGAAATCAAAGAATGAGACAAAAAACTAGTGACTTTCATCAAAGACATGATGAAAGATGTGTTAATTTCTTCAACAATGAGCAGCTTAAATGATTTCTTTGCTTTGAAATCTTTAACTACTGAATATGTATTATTTAGCAATGAAATTAGTTACTCATTAAAGTCATTGATTGACATTGAAGCAGCTGACTATTCATTCATTGATGAATTAATCACGCAGAATGTTTGTGATCATTTGCAAATTGAATCTTTATCTTTAATTAAGTTCAAATCAATAAGAGAATTCAATGATCATTATGCAAAAAAGCTCATTACTTATGCAATTTATTTGAATCTAACTGTTCAAGATCATATGAAACATTTCGTCTTTATGCTGATCACTCAATTAGATCAACATCAGATGATTCTTGAAAAAACATAAATGAACAAGATTGAGATGACTATTGATATGAAAGACGATCATCTTCAATTTTCTAGTTTCGAAGCTCATATTTAAGCTTTTATTAAAGCTCATTCAACTGTTCTTTTGAGCAAGAAAATCATGATAGAACAGAAGAGTTCAACTTCTACTCAAATATTAAAGAGATTTATCTCTTCTGTTATCACTTGACTCAGCGAAAAGTCATCTTCATTCAGTAAAATCATGAAATCATTTAATTCAATTAAGTTTTCGCCTTTCAATTCAATGAACATAGTAATGATAAAGATTGCAGCATATAAATCACTAGTCAAATGATTGAATATGACTACTTTCGTGATCATCATCACGAAAATCGATCAACTTCTAAAAACAGCTAAAAATAAATCAGAGAACATAAATTTATAAGAGCTTTCATATGAAGAAACTCTGAAAGAAGTCAAAGCTAAGCTTTCTTTAAAATATCATGACTATCTAAACGTGTTTGATTGAGTGATTATTGATCAACTATCTTCTCATTATTTCTATGATCATAAAATTGAGTTGATTGACAAGAGAACATTTTCTTGAAGTTGTTTCTATCATATGTCTGATTACAAGCTTCAAAAGATGAAGAATTATCTGATTAAGCATCTGAATAAAGACTTCATATCTTTTAGCTCAACTTTATACGCTTCGCTCATACTATTCATCGAAAAGAAAGACGATAGCTTGTATTTCTGTATAAACTACAGAAAGCTTAATGCTTTAATCAAACGAGATTGCTATCTCTTATTGCTAATAAACGAAACTCTCGCTTGTATTCAAGATAGCAAGTATCTGACTTAATTGAACATCATTGTCATTTTCAACAAACTATGTATGCATTCAAACAGCGAAGATTTGACTATCTTTATTATCTTTTTTGATTTCTACAAATATCATGTGATGTCTTTTGAATTAATCAACGACTTGACTTTCTATCAACACTATATGAACGATGTGCTATTTAACTATCTTCATCAGTTTTGTCAGATTTATCTAAATGACATTATCATTTACAGCAAAACACTGAAGAAACATAAGTAGCACATACAATTAGTTCTACATAAACTACAAGAGATTGATCTTCAGATGAATATAAACAAATGCAAGTTTCATGTTCAAAAGATCTTCTTTCTGAAACTATTGCTATTCATTGAAGAACTAAAGATGAATCTCAGAAAAGTACAAGCAGTAGTTGAATGATCTACTTCTACAAATCTCACTCAGATGCAGTTCTTCATCAAATTTTGCAATTTCTATCAACGTTTTATAAAAAACTTTTTGAAGATTATTCATTCTTTGATTCAACTAACTTAAAAAGAGATGATATTTGAATGAGATTAAGCTTGTCAAATGATCTTTGATCATATGAAGAAATAAATGATTAAAGTCTTTATTCTTCGTCATTTTGATCAGAATAAAAAGACTATTCTTGAAACAGACTCATTCAACTACGTCAATGATGATATACTTTCTCAGTATGACGATGAAGAAACATTGCATTCAATGATTTACTACAGCAAGAATCTGAGTCTTGCTGAGTGCAATTACAAGATCTATGACAAGAAATTATTAACAATCATTCATGTCTTCAAGCATTGACAACTTAAGCTGAAATTAACTGAATTACTCATCAAGATGTTCATTGATCATCAAGCTTTAATGTCATTAATGAAAGATAAAAAGCTAAGTAAACGTTAAATGCATTGAATACAAAAGCTCATTGACTTCAACTTCAAAATCATGTATCGCTCAGATAAATAAAACATTAAAGTCAATGCATTGACTCGTTAAGTTGATTCAGTTTCTAAAGATCTCAAGAATGAATGATGTCACTATCAGCAAACTACAATTTTCATGTTGAATTGAATGAAAATTGTTGATTTAAAAAAGAAAGAGAATGATGAATCAATTTATTGATTGATTCTAGAAGCTAACAGAATCAATGAGAATTGTATTTTACTTCATGAAGTCATATTAAAAGATGAAGCTCAATACAAAGATACTAAATTAAGAGATTATTGAGTTCAGAATGAAATACTATATTGAGATGATTTTCTATAAGTTTTCTTTGATGAGCATCTTCAAATGAAGTTAATTCAAGAAGTTCATGATCAATCTTTTATTGATCATTTTGAAATTCTCAGAACGATGAAGATCATAAGAAGATATTACTATTAATTTTCAATGTGAAAGATAATAAATCAATATATTCAAAACTGCTACATTTGTCAGCAATCAAAGACTTCTTGAAATAAATTCAATAAACTACTACATTCTTTACTCATACTTGAACAGCAATAAAAGAACATAGTCATGAATTTCATCATCAACTTATCTTTTTTGAAAGACAAAAACATCATACTAACAGTGATATGTAAACTGACAAAGAAATGACATTATATTTCTTGCTTCACTGATGATGAGAAAATCACAGCAGAAGAAACAGCTGAGCTAATGCTTTAATGAATATATTAAATACATGATTTACTTGATTTCATTGTTTTGAATCAAGTCTCTCAATTTATCTTCATTTTATGAAAGTCACTTTGCAAAAGACTAAACATTAATCTTTGACTCTTCATAGTTTATCATTCTCAAATTAATGATCAAAGTGAACAAGTTAATCAAAATGTTAAAAAATATCTTTGATTCTTTTGTTCATATATGCAGAATGACTGAGCTAAGCTACTACTCATAATTGAGTTCATTGACAATAATGCTCTGTTCTCAATCATCTTCTTAATTTCTTTCTTTCTAAACAAAGACTTTCATTCTTGTATTAGCTTTGAACTCAATGTCATTGAATATGAAAGTTTTCATGAACGCTTACAGATGACTAAAGTTCAGAATATATCTGAACATATGAATAAAACACTGAAGTTTGCTCATGAGTCACTAGTCAAAACATGAGAACAAATGATGAAACAAGTCAATAAACATAGAAAAGAAGTTAATTATAACATTGAATCAAAGATGTTTCTGAATGAAAGAAACATTGTTACAGCGAAATCTTTCAAGAAGTTAAATGATAAAATGATTGATTTTTTCATTAATTTAAATTTCGTTGACTCTTCATATAAACTGAAATTATCAAAGTCTATGCATGTTCATGATGTATTTCATTCTGATCTGCTTTGCTCTGTCGTTAATGACTTCTTGTCTGATCAAAAGAATGAATTCTCAGATTCAATAGTGATAAATGATGAAAATAAGTGAAAAATTAATGATATATTGAATTTTCGTCGATATCAAAGACAGCTTCAGTATAAAGTCAAATGAAATGATTATGACAATGATTTCAATTGATACAACGCTGATGATGATGAATTTATGAACACTCAGAAGATCATTAATGATTTTCATATTTAATACTTGAACAAATTGCACTAATTAACAATTTAATCAATCACGATTTAACAGATCTGAGTCTGTGAAATCATGATTGAGCAATCAATCAAGTCAAGCAGAAAATACATTCATGTGAACATGAATCGTCGAAGAAGAAAGATAATGTCATGATTCTAGTTTTATCAAACTTAATCTTTTAGTCTTGTCAGATTTATTCTTGCTTCATCATCTTGACTAGTCTTTATTGAGTCTAGCGTTGACTGAGAAACACATATATGTAGTCAGCTTCTTTTCTGTAACTATCTTTCTTTCTTAGCATTTATCTTCTAGTTAAATGACACTTTTATCTGACTCACTCTAGACAAATCTTTAACAACTTTAATCTCAAATGACAAGCTATTCTGAAAATAAATGCTTCAAACTATGTAAAAGATGAAATACTATCTCAGTATAATGATAAGAGAGTTTTTCATTCAATGATTTTCTATAGCAAAAGCATGATTTTCGCTGAAATCAATTATCACATTTATAACAAGAAATTACTAGTCATTATTTAATGCTTTGAACACTGATGACTTGAATTAAAATGCATTGAACTACTCATTTAAATGTTTATCAATCATCAGACTTTGAAGATTTTCATGAAAAACAAACAGTCAAGTCGATGATAAGTTAACTATCTGAACATTCTATCAAAGTTCAACTTTCAGATCATTTTTAAGTCAGGCAAAATAAACATTAAAGTCAATGTTTTAATCAGAATATTTTTAATGAATGTTTCTGAATTAACTCAGCATCTTGAAAATCATTTTCAAACTATTTTGATTTTTGATAAAGTTGATATTTTATCTATTGAATCAAAAGCAAATTTCTATTAATGAGTATGTATGATTAATTAAACAGATGAGTTCTGCAGCAAATATAAACAAGTTATGAATGACAATAAGCTTAAATTTCATATCATTAAATTGAAGAACTGCAAAATCATTGATGACATTCTATTTAGAAAAGATCTACTGTGAGTTTCTGAGAACATGCACATGAAATTATTACAAGAAGTGCATGATCAATCTTCAATCTCTTATCTTGATAATAAATGAATCATTAATCTAGTTCAGCATTTCTACTATTGATCAGATCATTAAGCTACTATTTGATGATACATTCAAAACTATCATGCTTGTCAGCGAAGCAAAGTTTCTAAAAATAGCATTAATAAACTTCATCATTCTTTCTCAATTTCACAGAAATGCTGAAAAGATATAGTTATGAACTTCATCACTAAACTATTTCTGTCAGAAGACTATAACATCATTTGCACAATTATATGTTGTTTCATCAAAGAATATCACTATGTTCTCTGTCATTGAAAAGATGATGACATTTCAGTTGAAGAAATGATTTGAATCATGCTATGAAACATTTATTGACTGCATGATCTACTCAATTCTATTGTTTCAAACAGAGACTTTCAATTTATATCAACTATGTGAAAAAGTCTTTGCAAGTGACTGAGAATCACAGCTAATTTATTCACAGTTTATCATTTTGAAATTGATAATCAATTGAAACAAGTTAATCAAGATGTTGAATGCAAACTTAGAATCTACTGCAATTACATGCAAAATGATTAAATTAAATGAATATTTATGATGAAATTCAACGACAATTTTAATATTTTCTCAATCACTTCAATGATTCTCTTTTACTTTAATAAAGAATTTCACTCTTGAATGAGTTTCAATTCAGATACAACTAACTATGAAATAACTCATGAATGACTTAAAGCTAAAAAAGCAAATGATATTGTTATTTAAATGAAAGAGTTACTGAGCTTTGATCATCAACAATTGAAAAAGATGAAGCTGATCATTGAAGTTCAAATCAATAAACATAAATGAAACATCACATATGAAGTAAATGACTGAGTTTGACTATTTTTCAAAAATGTCAAGATAACAAAACTCTGCAAAGATTTGAAAGATAAACAGTTAAATCTTTATCAAATCATTACTAAAGTGAATATCTTCTATCATCTTCATTTATCAGTCAGCATGAAGTATTTGCATTCAATGTTCAGCTCAAAGCTACTATAATCATATTCAAAAAACTTTCTATCAGAATAACATTCAGAATCATTCAAATCAATCACTATTAAAAATAATGAACATTGAAAGATAAATGATATATTGAACTTCAGATGCTATTGAGATCGAATACAGTACAAAGTGTTGAGATCATATTTAAATGATACAATCAATGAAGATCAGAATTGATAGTGCTTGATTTTTAGAAATAGCTATAACTGAATATTAAGAATACAGAAGAAGATTGATACAAAAGCTTCTATTTATGTAATGTTCAAAGACTGCATTAAACTTGAAAGAAATGTATTTGTGACATGAAAAAAAAATGATGTAGATGAATAAGATGTTGATGAAAGAAAAGAGTGTTGAAAAAGAAAAAGAATGTTGAGTCATATTTGAGTCAAATCTGAGTCAGATCTAGATCAGATTTCAACTAAATCATTGACTAGCTTTAATCAGTCTTGATACACTCGTAACATTACTTTTCTCTTTGAAAATTCATGTTCACATGAATGTAGTTTATTTGCTCACTTCTGTTGATAATTATTTCAATATTTAGCGTGATTTGTTTGAATATAGCTTATGAAATTCATTCAAAACTTTCTTTGAATCATCAAATTTTTCTTTATTGACATAACATCATTTGTCATCTTTATCTAGATCTTTTCATTTGACTTTGTACTGTATTTGATCTCAATAGCATCTGAAGTTCAATATATCATTTATTTCTCAATGTTCATTGTCTTTGATAGTGATTAATCTGAGTGATTCTGAATGCTGTTTTGATAAAGAGTCTTTTGAATATGATTGTAGTAACTTTAAGCTGAACATCAAATGCGGATGCTTCATGCTGATTAATAAATAAAGATGATAGAATGTACTCACTTTAGCAGTGATTTGATAGAAATCTAGCTGTTTGTCTTTCAAATCTTTGCAGAGTCTTGTTGTCTTGATGTTTCTGAAAGATAGTTAAACTCAGTCATTTACTTCATATGTGATGTTTCATTTATGTTTATTGATCTGAACTTTGATAATCAGCTTCATCTTTTTCAATTGTTGATGATTGAAGCTCAGTAGCTCTTTCATTCAAATGATAATATCATTTGTCTTTCTAGTTTCAAGTCGTTCACAAGTTGTTTCATAGTCAATCATATCTGAATTGAAACTTATTCAAAGATGAAATTCTTTATTGAAGTAAAAGAGAATCATTGAAGTGATTGAGAAAATATTGAAATTGTCGTTGAATTTCATCATAAATATTCATTTAGTTCAGTTATTCTGCATGTAATTGCAGTAAATTCTAAGTTTATGTTCAATGTTTTGATTGACTCATTTCAATTAATCATTGATTTTAGAATGATAAACTGTGAATAAATTAACTGTGATTCTCAGTCATTTGCAAAGACTCTTTTACATAGTTGATATAAATTGAAAGTCTTTGTTCAAAACAATAGAACTAAGTAGATTATACAGTCAATAAACATTTCATAGCATGATTTAAATCATTTCTTCAACTGTGTTAAAGATCAGCATAAAGCGAGTCATATGAATGTCATTTAACTAGAAGATAAATGCTAAGAAAGAAAGATAGCTACAGAAAAGAAGCTGACTACATATATGTGTTTCTCAGTCAACGCTAGACTCAATAAAGACTAGTCAAGATGATGAAGTAAGAATAAATCTGACAAGACTAAAAGATTAAGTCTGATAAAACTAGAATCATGACATTATCTTTCTTCTTCGACGATTCATGTTCATTTGAATGTATTTTCTGCTTGACTTGATTGATTGCTCAATCATGATTTCACAAGCTCAGATTTGTTAAATCATGATTGATTGAATTGTTGATTAGCGTGATTTGTTCAAGTATTAAATATGAAAATCATCAATGATCTTCTGAACATTCATAAATTCATTGTTATCAACGTTGTATCAATTGAGATCATTATCATAGTCATTTCATTTGACTTTATACTGAAGTCATCTTTGATATCAATGAAAATTCAATATATCATTGATTTTTCACTCATCTTCATCGTTTATCACTATTGAATCTGAGAATTCATTCTTTTGATCAGACAAGAAATCATTGATGACAGAGCGAAGTAAATCAGAATAAAATACATTATGAACATGCATAGACTCTGATAATTTCAGTTTATATAAAGAGTCAATGAGATTTAAATTGATGAAAAAATTGAGCATTTTGTCATTTAGCTTCTTGAAAGATCTCGCTGTAATGATGTTTCTTTCATTCAGAAACATCTTTAATTTAATCTTATAATCAACTTCTTTTCTATGCTTATTGACTTGTTTCATTATTTGTTTTCATGTTTTGACTAGCGACTTATGAGCAAACTTCAGTGTTTTGTTCATATGTTCAAATATATTCTTGACTTTAGTCATCTGCAAGCGTTTTCAGAAACTTTCATATTCAATGACATTGAATTCAAAGCTCATACAAGAATGAAAGTCTTTGTTTAGAAAGAAAGAAATCAAGAAGATGACTGAGAACAAAGCATTATTGTTAATGAACTTGATCATGAGTAGTAACTTAGCTCAGTCATTCTGCATGTATGAACAGAAGAATCAAAGATATCTTTCAATGTTTTGATTGATTCATTCACTTTGATCATTGATCTGAGAATGATAAACTGTAAAGAGTTGAAGATTAATGTTTAGTCTTTTGCAAAGCGACTTTCATAAAATGAAGATAAATTGAGAATCTTGATCTGAAACAATGAAATTGAGTAAATTGTATATTCAATATATTCACTGAAGCATTAGCTCAGCTGTTTTTTCTGCTGTGATTCTCTCATCATCAGTGAAGCAAGAAATATAATGTTGTTTCTTTATCAATTTACATATCACTGTTAGTATGATGTTTTTGTCTTCTGAAAGAGATAAGTTGATGATGAAATTCATGACTATGTTCTTTTATTGCTGTTCAAATATGAATAAAGAATGTAGTAGTTCATTGAATTTATTTTGAAAAGTCTTTGATCATTAACAAATGTAGCAGTTTCAAATATATCAATCTATTATCTTTTGCATTGAAGATCAATAGTAGTATCTTCTTATGATCTTCATTGTTCTGAGAATTTCGAAATAATCAATAAAAGATTGATAATAAACTTTTTGAATTAACTTCATTTGAAGATGCTCATTAAAGAGAACTCATAAAAGATCATCTTGATATAGTATTTCGTTTTGAACTCAACAATCTCTTAATTTAGTATCTTCATATTGAGCTTTATTTCTTGCTATTGCTTCGCGAAGTAGCGTACAATTCTTGTTGATTTCATTAGTCTTAAGAATCTGTTTATAAATTGATTCATTAATGTTCTTCTTTAAATCAGCAATTTTCATTCAATTTGATGTAAGAATTGTAGTTTGCTGATAGCAACATCATTTATTCTCAAGACTTCTAGAAACTGAATTGACTTGACGAGTCAATGCATTGACTTTGATGTTTTGTTTATCTGAGCAATACATGATTTTAAAGTTGAAGTCAATGAGCTTTTATACTTAACACATTTAACATTTACTTAGCTCTTTATCTTTCATTAATGACGTTAAAGCTTGATAATCAATGAACATCTTAATGAGTAGCTCAGTCAATTTCAGCTCAGATCATCAATGCTTGAAAACACGAATGATTGTTAGTAATTTCTTGTCATAAATCTCATAATTGCACTCAGCGAGACTCAGATTCTTGCTGTAGTAAATCATTGAATACAATATTTCTTCGTCATCATACTAAGAAAGTATGTCATCATTGACGTAGTTGAATGAGTTTATTTCAAGAATAATCTCTTTATTCTGATCAAAATGATGAAGAATAGAAACTTTAGTCATTCATTTCTTTATATGATCAAAGATCATTTAAAAAGCTTAATTTCATTCAAATATCATCTTTTTTTAAGTTAGTTAAATCAAAGAATGAACAATTTTCGAAAAGTTTTTTATAAAACGTTGATAGAAATTGCAGAAGTTGACGAAGAACTGCATCTGAGTGAGATTTGTAGAAGTAGATCATTCAACTACTACTTGTACTTTTCTGAGATTCATCTTTAGTTCTTTAATGAATAGCAATAGTTTCAGAAAGAAAATTTTCTGAACATGAAACTTGCATTTGTTTATATTCATCTGAAGATCAGTCTCTCGTAGTCTATGTAGAACTAATTATACATGTCGCTTATGTTTCTTCAGTGTTTTGCTGTAAATGATAATGTCATCTAGATAAATCTGACAAAACTGATGAAGATAATCAAATAGCACGTCGTTCATATAATGTTGATAGAAAGTTGAGTTGTTGATTAATTCAAAAGACATCACGTGATATTTGTAGAAATCAAAAAAGATGATAAAGATAGTTAAATCTTCGCTGCTTGAATGTATATGCAGTTTGTTGAAGATGATAATGATGTTTAATCAAGTCAGATACTTGCTATCTTGAATACAAGCGAGAGTTTCGTTTATTAGTGATAAGAGATAGCGATTTCGTTTGATCAAAGTATTGAGCTTTCTGTAGTTTATACAGAAACGCAAGCTATCATCTTTCTTTTCAACGAATAGTATGAACGAAGCATATGAAGCTAAGCTAGAAGATATAAAGTCTTTATTCAGATGCTTAATTAGGTAATTCTTCATCTTTTGAAGCTTATAGTCAGACATATGATAAAGATGACTTCAAGAAGATCTTTTCTCGTCGATCAACTCAATTTTATGATCATAAAAATGATGAGAGAATAGTTGATCAATCATCGCTTGATCAAACACATCTAGATAGTCATGATATTTCAAAGAAAGCTTAGCTTTAACTTTCTTCAAAGTCTTTTTATGTGAAAGCTCTTGTAGATTTACGTCTTCTGATTTATTTCTAGCTGTTTTTAGAAGTCAATCGATTTTCGTGATGATGATCACGAAAGTAGTTACATTCAATCATTTGACTAGTGATTTATATGCTGCAGTCTTTATCATTGCTATGTTCATTGAATTGAAAGATGAAGCGAAGTTGATTAAATTAAATGATTTCACGATTTTACTGAATGAAAATGACTTCTCGCTGAGTCAAGTGACAACAGAAGAAATAAATCTCTTTAGTATTTGAGTAAAGATTAAACTTTTCTGTTCTATCACGATTTTCTTGCTCAAAAGAACAGTCAAATGAGCTTTGATAAAAGCTTTAATATGAGTTTTGAAATTAGAAAATTGAAGAAAATCATCTTTCATATCAATAGTCATCTCAATCTTGTTCATTCATGTTTTTTCAAGAATTATCTGATGTTGATTTAATTGAGTGATCAGCATAGAAGCGAAACATTTTATATGATCTTGAACAGTTAAATTCAAATAAATTGCATGAGTAATGAGCTTTTTTGCATAATGATCATCGAATTTTCTTATTGATTTGAGCTTGATTAAAGATAAAGATTCAATTTGCAAATGATCACAAACATTCTGCGCAATTAATTCATTAATGAATGAATAGTCAACTGCTTCAGTGTCAATCAATGACTTTAATGAGTAACTAATTTCATTACTAGATAATACACATTTAATAGTCAAAGATTTTGAAGCAAAGAAATTATTTAAGCTGCTCATTGTTGAAGAAATTAACACGTCTTTCATTGCATCTTTGATGAAAATCACTAGTTTTTTGTCTCATTCTTTAATTTCTCTGTAAATAATTTCTTCTCTTCTTTCAACATGATGATCTTATTGAGACAAGAAGTGAATGCATGAGATGTCAAAGTACTAGTCTTCAGCTGAGAGTAATTCTTTGAAAGATGATTCAATACTTTGCAATTAAAGCAAATGATTAACATTCTTGATCATTCAGATTTGAAGATGAAAAAAGTAGCGAGTCAAACATAGCTAGTAATTGAGATTGAAACTGATATTGATGAAGAAACAAAACGTTTTTTCGAAGCTGCTATCAATTTGACTGTTCATTACTCATCACGTAACTGATAATTGACTCATTGTTTGTTATTCACATCTTGAAGAAAGATTTTAAGCTTGTCAAGTGAGTTAAACTTTATGAGACAAACTGACAACGCATTTTGAAGATGATTGTTGATTTTATTCTGAATGTTGTTCATTAAAGTAATATTGTTGTAGTTTAGAAAGTTGAATATTTTAGTGAATTCTGAATAGAAGAAGTTGAAGAGCTTGTTGAGCTGCTTCAGAGTAACATATTTGCAATGACACTTTCAAATCAGATTTTGATCTTCATAAATTTCTTTCAGATGTTTCAATAGCTTAAATAAAGATTGATAGAGTGAGAAAGCATCAACATGATGCTTTGCATAAATTTGCTGATCAGCATCATCTTTTAGTCTGAAAATCACATAGACAATATGAATCTTTTCAGTAGAATAATGATTTACATTAACATTGAGCTTGTCAGCTATTTTGATATTTCATGTCTTTCAGATAGAATCATCTGTTTCAATGAAGATGAGTGAATTTAAAAGCTTAATGAACTTGTGATGATCATTTTCGTTTTCATTATCAGATAGAGTAGAAGATTTTCATTAAAAGTGAGCTTTTTTCTGATTGACTTGTTGCTCAGCTGACTGAGTATCTTGACAAGACATAGATTGATCAGCTTGATGTTGTTTCACTCTGAAGTTCAATCACTCATCTTGTAACTGACTGATCTTTTTCTCTAGCTTATCATTTTTATCAAAGATGATTTCTAGTTGTTTTGCTCTCTTTTTGTGATCTTCTTGTACAAGAAGTCAATGTTCATTGAGTTGTAAAGTCAAGTCTTGCTGACTTTGAAGCTCATTTAGCATATTGATGACTTCATCAAGTTGATTGCTGACTTAATGAAGCAGTTGTTCTTCAATGTTTATGTTTCATGCAATGACAGCTTTCTCAACTTCAACTGAAGCATTAATGAGTAGAAGTGAAACTCTTTTATTGACAATACTTCTAAGTAGATAAGTTGTTCAAGACTCAACTGACTCGATATTGCATGTCATGATGAGAGAAGATAGAAATTGTTGAGATAAGAGTAAATGAGAGATTGATGTTTTGAATTGATGTTTTTTGATGAGTGAAAATTCAAAGAATTTCTTGTGAATTTCAGATAATAATTGAATGCTTTATTCAAAGAATTTCTTGCAAATAAAATGATGAAAATGAGTGTAGAATCGAAGAATCTCTTGCAATCTAAAATGATAATGCAAATTTGAAGAATTTCTTGCAAATTTTTCTTACTGAATAGATTGTTTCATATCATTTATTCATTGATAGCAAAGTAGTAAATGATGAGCATTTATTTAATGTTAAAAATCAGCATAAAGTGAGTCATATGAGTGTCATTTAACTAGAAGATAAATGCTAAGAAAGAAAGATAGCTACAGAAAAGAAGCTGACTACATATGTGTATTTCTCAGTCAACGCTAGACTAAATAAAAACTAGTCAAGATGACGAAGCGAGAATAAATTTAACAAGACTAGAAGATTGAGTCTGACAAGACTAAAATCATGACAAACTGAGATGTCATTGTCTCTTCAATGACAGAAAACATAGTAACATTCTTTGATGAAATGATATATAATTGTGCAAATGATGTTATAGTCTTTTGACAGAAGTAGTTCAGTGATGAAGTTCATAACTATATCTTTTCAGCATTTCTATAAAATTGAAAAAGAATGATGAAGTTCATTGATGCTATTTCTAGAGACTTTGCTTCGCTGATAAGCATGACAGTTTCAAATGTATTATCAAATAGTAGCTTAATGATCTGATCAATAGTAGAAACGCTGAACTAAATCAATGATTCATTTATTTTCAAGATGAAAGATTGAAGATTGATCATGCACTTCTTGTAGTAATTTTGTATGCATGTTCTCAGAGATTCACAGTAGATTTTTTTTAAATAGAACGTCATCAATGATTTTGCAATTCTTCAGTTTAATGATATGAAATTTGAGCTTGTTGTCATTCATAGCTTGTTTATATTTGCTGCAAAGCTCATTTGTTTGATTGATCATATATACTCATTGATAGAGATTTGCTTCAAGTTCAACAAATAAAACATTAACTTTATCAAAGATCAGAATAGTTTGAAAATGATCTTTAAGACATTGAGCTAATTCAGAGACGTTTGCTAAAAACATTCTGATTAAAGCATTAACTTTAATGTTTATTTTGTCTGATCTAAAAATGATCTGAAAGTTGAACTTCAATAGAATGTTCAGATAGTTAACTTGTTGTTGACTCAACTGTTTGTTTTTTATGAAAATCTTTAAAGTCTGATGATTGATGAACATTTGAATGAATAGTTTAATGCATTTCAGCTTAAATCTTCAATGTTTAAAGCATTGAATAATGACTAGCAGTTTCTTGTCATATATGTGATAATTGATTTCAGCGAAAATCATGCTTTTGCTGTAGAAGATCATTGAATGAAGAACTTTCTCATCATCATACTGAGATAGTATTTCATCTTTTACATAGTTCAAAGCATTGATTTTCAGAATAGCTTGTCATTTAGAGTTAAAATGACGAAGTATTGAAATTAAGCTGACTTGTTTCTTTAAATTGTCAAAGACTTGAACACAAATCTCATTTCATACAAAAGATGTATTCTTTCTAGTCAGCTGAGTAAATGATTTGACTAACTTCAAGAAGTTCTTAATGAAACGATGATAGAAGTTAACAAATTTCACGAAGCTTTGAATTTCTTTTAGATTGATTGAAGTGATTCAGCTGACTATGACTGTCATCTTGCTGAGATTCATATGAAGATTTAATTCTGATACAATGACTTCTAGAAAGACAGTCTCTTCTACATTGAATTTGTACTTTTGAATATTTATTTGCAGTTCAGCTTTGCGTAGTTGTCTTAATACTAGTTTAACATGATCTTTATGTTTCTTTCTTGTTTTGCTATAAATGAGAATGTCATCTAAATAGACTTGACAAAAGTCGTTCAGAAAGTCTTATAAAATGTCATTCATATATTGCTGAAAGAAGATTGATTCATTAGTCAGTTCAAATGATAGCATCTTGTATTTATATGCTTTTAAAGCAGTGATAAAAATGATGTAATTCTCATTATCAAGATGCATTCAAAGTTTGTTGAATGTTGATATGATGTTCAATCTAGTCAGATGCTTGCAACTCACTATTTTATTAATGATCTCATTTATCAATGATAGAAAATATTTATTTCTTTTGAAAATGACATTTAGCTTTTGATAGTTCACATAGAATCGAAAATCTTCATTTGCTTTAAGAGTGAATAAAATGAGAAAGAAATAAAGAGTCTGACTGAAAGTGATGAATCTCTTCAACAGATTCTCGTTTAAATACTTCTTTACTTTCAGAAGTTTGACAAAGAATATTCAATATGCTCAACAGTGAGAAAGCATTAAATCATTGATGAGTTCAATTTTATGATTGTAGAAGCAATGAAAGAGTAGTTTATTTAATTGAGTTCAATCAAAAACATTTAGAAACTTATGATATTTTGATGACAGTTTCGCTTTAATATCTTTCAAATTCTGAGTTATTTCATTAATTGAAGAAACGTTTAAAGCGTTCAAATTGCACTGAGTATTGTATGTGATTTCTCTATTTATGTTCATTATGAATAAAGCAAAGACTTCAATCTTGTTTTTCTTTGAATGATTTAACAGTATTTTGAATGAAGTAATGTTTATGCTTTGAATCAAGAATAACTCTTTCTGAGCAGTGATTGAAATGAGTCATTTAAGCATTGTAAAGATCTTAGTCTGAGTGATTGAAGAAAGCGAAGTTGATCGCGATCAACTTAAGTGCTTGAAATTGAGCGAAATCGAAAAAATCGAAATAGAAGTATTCAATTAATTCAAAAAAACAATGATGTTGTTTTGCATATTCAGTAATATTTCGTTTTTATTCATTCAAAGCTTACTCAATATCACTTCATGATGATTAATATCAACTATCAACATTGATAAAATCAATTTTTTATGATTTTCAATGATGAGATTGAATAGAATTTTATGAGTGATTGTTTTCTTAAATATCTTCTTATCATAATTTCTTATTAACTTCTCTTTTGTCAATGATATAAATTGAATTTTCAGTTTCTTGCATACTTTATTGACTAGGTTGAAATGTATGATCATGTAGATGACTGAATCACTGTTTATTAGAAGATGAAGATTGAAAGATCATTTCTGAGAAATGAGATGAACATCAATTAGAAACGACTTTTCAAAGTAATTTTCTTTCAATAGAATTTCATTTAGTTTGCACAAAGATATAATCTTTATCTTTTCAATGACTTTTGAAGAGATGACTAGTTTTTTGAATCGAAATTTGAATTAAAATCAAAGCATTCATATTCTTTGTTCACTGCATTGATTTTAGTAGATCGATCAAGATATTTCTTAAAGCTATAATTTGATTTATGATATACAAAACAGCTTTTGACTAAAATGTTTGCTTCTTTGACGTTAGTTAAAATCGCGTCGCACGACTTTAAATGATCAGACTTCGAATGATTGAATAATTGTTGAGTGATAATAGTTGCTTTATGAAAGATAGTTTTTGAAACATTATTAATGCATTTGATTTTGTTCTTGATCTCTTGAATGACTCGCTGATTATTATTTAAATGAATCAGATAGAAACGAATTTCTTTTAGAAAATTAAATTGAACTAGTTGATCTACTCAAATGAATTAAAGACGAGAGTGTATTTTATCTTTCAAATCAATGATCAGTTGCTTTTCATGATAGTTTAGATAGAAAAATAGTCGTTGAAACTGAGTATAAAACTCGCTGAATTTCTTTGATTCTTGAATTAAGTTGTAGTATTCTCTACGAAAATTGACTTTCTTATTCAAATCATTGAACAACTGAGCTAACTCTTTCAAAAAATCTTCGACAATTCTATAAAAATTGACACAATCATATTCACATCTAGTCTGAGTAATTTCTGCTGCGTCATCAAATAATCTAGAATGTACATAGCTCAATTTGACTCGTTCATTAGAAAAGAGATTAATGTTGATCTTTAGTTTATTCTGAATTTTTTCGTATCAGTTCTTTCAAATAGAGTTCTTTTCATCAGTAAACAGCGAAGAATCAGATATTTTTTGAGATCTAGAACGTTCAGAGTAAATAGAATCAGAAGAAGTATTTTCTTTAACTTGAAGTTTAATCTTCAACTCTTTAATTTCATCTTCTTGTTGTTTATTTAACTCATATAGTTAATCTGTTTCTTTATCAAGAGCTAGACTTCAAGTCTTTCAAATTTCATAAAACATGAAAAGTATTATTGTTTCAGCAAATAATTCATTATCTTCATGAAGAAATGACGCAGCACTTGATGATTTTGATGAATCAGCATCAAAGATTTGAGAGAAACGATTTTGAAATTCTTCAAAACACTTTTCAGTAAATGAATGACTAAACATGATGAAATTTATTTGAAAGAGAATTGAATGAATGATGATGCTTAATGATTGAAGAAGAAAAACGTATGAGATGAGATTCAATCTTCAACAAAGAAGATGAGATTTGTTTATTAATTGATTTGATTAATTCTCTAGCAAACAACAAAGATTTTTTATCATTGAATCTATCGATTGATTTGATTCTTGAGCAATTCACAAAGATTCTTTATCGTGATTCTCATAATTGAGTGAACTTTGCATACTTAATAAGCAATAAGTAGTTTAGCAATTCAAACAGTCTTGTCATTGATTTTATTCAACTCTCTAATGTTGTTCTATCTTTTGATTATCATCAATCATCAAATAAATGAATTTCTTTAGACTCGTTCTATTTAGACGAGTATGTTGAATGAGTAATGAGATCAGTATTGTGTGATTAATGAATTCTTAATATAATGTTGAAATCATATTTAAATGATACAATCAATGAAGATCAGAATTAATAATGCTTAATCTTTAGAAATAACTATAATTGAATATTAAGAATACAGAAGAAGATTGATACAAAAGCTTTTATTTATGTAATGTTCAAAGACTGTGCTAAACTTGAAAGAAATGTGTTTGTGACATGAAAAGAAAATGATGTAAATGAACAAGATGTTGATGAAAGAAAAGAATGTTGAGAAAGAAAAAGAGTGTTGAATCATATCTGAGTCAAATCTGAGTCAGATTTAGGTCAGATCTCAACTAAATCATTGACTAGTTTTAATCAGTCTTGATATGCTCATAACATAAAGTCAAATGAAAAACTTTTTTATTGACAGTGCTTTTAAGCAGATAAGTTGTTTGAAACTCAACTGACTCAATATTACATGTCATGATGAGAGAAAATAAAAGTTGTTGAGATAAGAATAAATGAAAGATTGATGTTTTAAATTGATGTTTTTTGATGAGTGAAAATTCAAAGAATTTCTTGTGAATTTCAAATAATAATTAAATGCTTTATTCAAAGAATTTCTTGCAAATAGAATGATGAAAATGAGTGTAGAATTAAAGAATTTCTTGCAATTTAAAATGATGATGCAAATTTGAAGAATTTCTTGCAAATTTTCCTTACTGAATAAATTGTTTCATATCATTTATTCATTGATAGCAAAGTAATAAATAATGAGCATTTATCTAATGTTAAAGATCAGCATAAAACAAGTAATATGAATGTCATTTAACTAGTAGATAAATGCTAAGAAAGAAAGATAGCTACAGAAAAGAAGCTGACTACATATGTGTATTTCTCAGTCAACGCTAGACTTAATAAAGACTAGTCAAGATGACGAAGCGAGAATAAATTTGATAAGACTAGAAGATTCAGTCTGACAAGGCTAAAATCATGACAAGATCAGTTACTCAATTGATAAAATGAACTTTCTAAAGATATATCAACTGACTTGACATGAAGCAATTATATCACTGAATATCAGAAAGTCATGAACAGCTACAAGACTTTTTTTGTTCAGCTCAGCATTAATACTTCAGCACTTTTCATTTAAGAAACTGAATCAATCACTCAACATAATCATTCATTCAACTACGTCTGTCGAGACTACAGTCACATACATCGATCTCAAAGATGATTTAGAAGTCATTTCAACATCTGCAAATACTTCTTAAGTACAGCAACTTATTAAAAGCAATAAAAGAAATGATTTCTGATCAGATTCTTGAAAAGATGAATAAAGCAGTAATACGAGCAATGACGAAATCGACTATTCAGAACGTCACTAATCAGAAACTTCTTGAACTCAATAGAAGAAAGAAGCAAAAGATCAATTGAATTGAGAATAATTATAATACTGCAAGAGTCATGAATCAAGAGATTGTTGATGAAAGAAGAGAGAATCAACGAACAAAAATATGGCAAAAGAAGATCAGTTCTCTATTACATCTAGGTTCTGAGCTATTTACTTCAAAGCCTTCTATTCGAAAACGAGCTGTCGTAACTTCAGCTCAGCAGACAAAGGTGTGAAATAGGGAGGTCAATGATTTACTACGTCTAGGCTCCGAGCTCTTCACTTCGGAATCAAGCTCTAGACAAAAGAAGAAGAAGCAGCTGATAGTCAAGCTACGGGTCAGACAGCTGGAGCAGAAGCAGGAGCAGAAGCAGAAGCAGAAGCAGCTGATAGTTAAGCTACGGGTCAGACAGCTGAAGCAGAAGCAACGAAATAACGGGATATCTACAACTGGCCAATCAGGCCGGGGCATGCGTATCAGAAGGGCCCCAAAGAGGTCATATTAGCTACGTAGTTCATCGTTTGAAGCAATAAAAGATGAAATGTGAATTTTCAGCCCTATAGGGCTGTCCGACTGCTAGGTGGACCCTTCTACAACGATACTTGGGTAATGACGCGCTTTGCTTCGCTTATTAGGTCTGTGACAACGAGCAAATCTACGAGCGTTGTCGGTAAGCAACAGCCTACCAGGGCTAGAAGTACGTGCAATTACCCTCAACCTATGAATCCACAGTCTTGTTCGCCTCATGGGATCACGAAAAAGGTCCAAGCCAAATCCCAAGGCAGAAGCCGAATCACAACTTCCGGATCGCCCTAAGCCTGAAGGCCAAGCACTACTACAGAATGATCTTGAACCAGCTGTGGAAGACCAGGGAACAAATGCTACAGAAGCTGCCTCGCGTACTGATATAGGGCCTAACACGGTGAGCAGATCTGGGTAGGGTAACAGCTACGAATTTTACTGACGGCTTCAGCCTCGGTCGGCGAAGAGTTGGTATGACGGTACATGGCCTCGCGGGACTAAAGCTGCTTCTGTCACGCAGGTGGTCAAGGAGAGTATCTCTGCTTCAGGCGGAGCGGCTTCTCATCTTGTTCCACAGCCCCAGCCTGAAACTCCAAAAGGTTCTTCAACTTCCCTCAAAAACCCTGCACCGTATCTTTCACAAAGTATAGGCAGTTCTAGTAGGTCTTTACCGCTCGCTGCCACTACGACAAAATTGAACATTACTTCGAACGCTTCCAGCATCCCAAATGGCACTTTAACCGGAGAACAGGAGGCAACATGCGATGAAGTAGCCTCGAAAGAGCGAAACCTGACTTCAAGTCCAGCCCCAGACAATTTGGTCGAGAAAGCCGGCCACGGAGCAGTCCGCGAGGAGGGATCTGCTCCACAAGAACCCTCCATTAAGGGAACAGAATCTGATGGCAAGCCGGTTTCAGACAGTTCTGGCTGGCTAGCTTGGTTCTCTAAGCCTTCCCCACCGGATGGCCAGAACTTGGATCCAGCCCGAGATGCGCAAGGAAAGGGTCAACCATTAAGTACCGTTATACACGAAGCGTCACGCATAAACCTGGATGTTTCGCAAGCAAGGGAGCCACCTCAGGATCAACGGCGAAAATCCGATCCGACTCCTGTCACTGCGGCCTCTCAAGTAGTGCAACGGTCTCGCCTGTGGTTAAGCTTGTGGAGCAACACAATTGTGCAGTCAGAGAAGAGTAAAGCAACCCTTGCCAAGGAACTAGCCAGCGCGGCACCTTCTGAAGCGATAGCAGACATAAGAAAGTCCGGGCAAGACAAGGCCCAATCTGGTCATGCCTCCCAATCATCGTCTCAGAACTACGTTCAGACTACACAGACGGCAAAGTCCCAAGGATGGTCTTTCTGGTCAAAGGACCGCTTCAAGGGTGATCACACAACAAATGCTCCGAAAGACAATGTCGGTAAATTAGCTCTTGCAGGGTCATCGTCCAATCCTCAGCCAGAAAATGCGGTAGTAGATGAAGCGAAAGGCCTTCATAGTAAAGTGGGAAAGAGGGAGCGGCCACAGTCCGCAATAATCAGTGACGACACCAATCTTCCGGATGGTCTGAAGGGCGAGGTCGAGCGGCGTGATAACATCAAGCCCACGAAGATATCCCAAAACATTAAACCCGCTAATCGACCTGCGCCAGCAACTCAGAAAATCGCTGCCAACTTGCTCTTGCCTCCTTTCAAGCGTACTTACAGGGTTGCAGAAAAGCCCACTATACTGCAACATCTGGGCCGTATATTACAATATACCCAGGTTCCAGATACGAAACATCTAGACCTCATCCTCAATCCTCCGCGTATAAAAAGCGCGCTGGCCATCGTAAGTATGCCTTAAGAAAAGCGCAACGTTTGAGCATCTGGGTTAACGCGTCCTGAATAGGGTGTCCATGGCTATTTCCCGGCACCATTAATACGCTCCGTTTTGGGCCAGCCTACAGGCACGTCCATAAGATTTGCTAACGGTGCCGCCAGTGCTATCCAGCGATGGGCTCAAAACCATGGCTCCTCTTGCGAAGTTGAGAAAGTCGCATTAGAGGGCGAAGGCAAGATTGCCGAGCGAATAGACCTCCTATGGAAGCTCATGCTCAATTGGATCGAGCACATCAGGAAAGCAGACTTTGTGATGATCGCCTGTCACAGCCAAGGCGTTCCTGTTGCGATATGTCTTGTCGCCAAACTTATCTCATTTGGTTGTGTCAATGCTGCAAGAATTGGCATATGTGCGATGGCCGGTATCAACATGGGCCCCTTCGCCGACTATAAATCCCGCTGGATTGGCGGTTCTGCGGGAGAGCTTTTTGATTTCGCGCGGTCTGAAAGCCAAGTATCCAAAGACTATGAAGCAGCGCTCGACGCAGCGCTGAAATTTGGCGTGAAAATTGTTTACATCGGCAGCATAGATGACCAGCTGGTTTCATTAGAGTCATCGACATTTGGTATCGTCAGTCATCCATATATCTATCGAGCTGTGTTCGTCGATGGAAGAGTCCATGCTCCAGACTTTCTGACGCACCTAGTCGGCTTTGCTTTGAAGCTGCGGAACCTCGGGATATCTGACCATGGCCTCATACGCGAACTAAGTACACCACTTGCCGGTAGTTTGTACGGCGGAGAGGGCCACTCTAGGATCTACGACGACGAATCTGTATACTACCTCGCAGTAGAGCATGCCCTAGAAACCACATCGATAGGCAGCGTCGAGTTGAAGATACAACGGGTTGGCTCAGGAACTGCTCAGAACCCGTACATATTGCCCTTCGCAATCCGCGGCCTTCTTGAAGAGGAATACGTCCGAACAGAACTGGCCAACGAGACCTCCGAGTTGCTAAGGCAATTCGATGATTGGAAACCATCTAGCAAGGTGCTCAAGGATGTCAAATTTCGACTTGAAGGCATTAGATCAAAGTTGTAGGCTAGAGCGGGAGTCCGGCGATTATGGAGTTACTGGAGACTCCTGGGGTTAGAAGCAGGCTGATCACTTTGTAGATTTCTACCAATGACTGTTGGCCGTAAATACCAAATTCAACGTTCCAGCCGTAGACCATTATCTAGTACTAATTTCCTTAGGGTTAGGGTAAATTAACCTTATTTATAGTACGGTGCGCGACTGCGTGACTGAGCCATAAATACGAGTAGTAAAAGACTTTGTTGCCAAGGTCAGAAATTATTCCTTTGCGCTAAAAAGCTGAAGACATCTTGGTCCTTTACAAATTCTGGTACTTTGTTCTCAGACTTCCCTCGAAAAGCTGGTGCAATAGGTAACCGTGGTAACCTAACCCCGAAGGGGTTAGAAGGGTTCACCTAGCACTGGGCTAAACCTAGCAGTGGGACAGCCCTATAGGGCTGAAAATTCACATTTCATATTTTATTGCTACCAACGTGTAATTCTTCAACATATCAGCAAAACGATGGCA
>JAABUT010001166.1_pt1 | contig 31904 bp, 28 predicted proteins | sample 5559281 | NCBI WGS metagenome assembly JAABUT01 (sample SAMN10711880, study PRJNA513359) | rock metagenome | isolation source: Antarctica rocks | place: Antarctica: Victoria Land, Ricker Hills nord | collected 2016-01-04 | reverse complement strand
TGAAGATCGTCGTGTGCGCGGCTGGGTTCGTCGGTGGCGTGATGCTGATGACTGCCTCCGGCGCGGTCTGTGGAAGCCGGTGGACTTCCCTGAGCCAAGCCGGCCCGTCCTGCGGTCGTCCCGGTCACGGTGGGCGCGGGGCCGGTTCCACCAGGGGCGAGCCCTGCCGGGTCAAGGTCACGACGCCCGCGACGGCCAGCACCGTCCCGGCGACGGCGGCGAGCAGCGCCGTCCCCGAGCCGGGCAGTCGCTCGTGCAGCACGACCACGGCCAGCAGTACGGCGACGACGGGCTCGCCGACCGACAGCGCGGCGAGCGGGCCGCCGAGCGTCCCGGTCTGGAACGCGGCCTGGCTCAGCGCCAGCCCGGCCAGGCCGACGGCCACCGCGGCGTACGGCGCGACCGAACCGAGTAGGGCGGGCAGGTCGGCCACGCGCTCGGCGCAAACCGCGAGCAGGACGGACCCGGCGCCGATCACGACCCCGGCGGCACTGCCGGTCGCGGCACCGGACCAGCGGGGGACCCGCCGGGCGAGCAGCAGCAGAGCGCCCGCGACCACCGCAAGGACGACCCCGGCGAGCAGGGCAGTCAGTCGCGAGGGTGGGATCCCGCGCGGCGTCGTCGCGGTGGCCGGCGCGAGCAGCGCGAGGCCGGCGGTGCACAGGGCCAGCCCGGCCCACTCGCGGCGGTGCAGCCGGCGTACGGCGTACAGCGCCGACAGCAGGACGGCGACGGGCAGCCCGGCGACCAGAACCGGCTGGACGAGGGCGACGGCGCCGTAGCGCAGCGCGGCGCCCTGCAGGACGACGGCGAGGACGTCCGCGACGCCGCCGAGCAGCCATTGCGGACGCCGGGCCAGCGAGGCGAGCAGACCGGGGTTGAACGCGGAGCGCTGGGCCACCTGGCCGGCCTGCGCGTGCTGCAGCGCCGAGGCAAGGCCGAAGCTGGTGGCGCTGGCGAGCGCCAGGCAGGCCGCGCCCAGGGTCTGCGTTGCGATCACGGATGCAGGCCGTGCGCCCCCAGCGGGCCGATCTCCAGCCCCCGGTCGCCGCACCAGTCCACCAGCGCCGGCAAGGCGCCGTACGCCGACCGCCAGGAACCCGGCGCGCTGGTGCAGTCGCTGTCGTGCAGCAGCACCGTCCCGCCGTCGACGGCTCCACCCGTGACCGAGGCGAGCACAGAGGCGGGGGTCGCGTGCGCCGTCCAGTCCTTTCCCCACGCGGTCCACAGGACGGGATGGAGCCCGAGGCGCCGTGAGGCAGCCAGGTCCGCCGCGGTCAGGGCGCCGTACGGAGGCCGGAAGTAGGCCGGCCTGGTCCCGGTCTGAACCTCGAGCAGGTCGGCGGTGCGCTCGAGCTGCTGCGTCGAGCGCCGGCCAGGGGGGTTGCGCAGGTGGTTGCGGTGGTCCCAGGAGTGGACCGCCACCTCGTGGCCACCGTCGACGATGCGACGCGATAGATCGGGGGAGCGCGCGGCCATCTCGCCGAGCAGGAAGAACGTGGCCCGCACGTCGAGCTCGGTCAGACGGTCCAGGAACAGCGGAGTGCTCTCCTGGTCCGGTCCGTCGTCGAAGGTCAGCGCGGTGTGCCCGGCGGTGCCGTGGCCGGCCAGGCTCGGCCAGGCGCGCCGCAGCGGGGGGAGTGCGGTGATCAGTGGAGCGGTCTGGACGGCGGCGCCTGCTGCCGCAACGGCCGCACCGGCCAGGACCAGACGGCGCAGCGCCGCGCTGCTCACGGCGCCGCCCAGAGCACCCGCAGCGGCTGCTCGTGCAGGTGAGCCCGACCCACTGCCACCGAGAAGGCCTGGAGGTCCGCGCCGACCTGCGCGGTCGTACGCCCCCGCAGGTCCAGTACGACCTGGTCGTTTGCGGTCAGCGGGGGAAGGGCGCCACCCGGGAGGACCACGTCCGTCGGTTCGGCCAGTTGGACGTCTCGGCCCCAGGCGACGACCCGCTCGACCAGACCCGCCCGGTGGAGCAGGAGCGCCGGTGGTCGTGCCTCGTGGGTGGCGACCGTGACGGCGGCAGCGACGGCGTCGATGTCGTCGCGCTGCAGCCGCGGGTCCTCGGTCTGGACGCCATGGTCGGCTCCGACCAGGCTGACCCCCGCTCGGTAGAGCGCGACGACGTCGGTGGGGGACGGCGCACCTTCGCCCACCCCGATCGCCGCGCTGAGTCCGTACGACCGCAGGGCGGCAGCCACCGCCGGGTCGCCGGCCTGCCGGCCGTCGAGCTCGGCGGCGGCGCAGACCGAGGCGCACCCGTCCGCCACGCCGACGCCGTGCTCGCCGGCCTTGGCCACGCCGAACGACAGCGCCCCCATGGTCATGGGCACGATCGCCGAGATCGCGGCCGTACGTGCGGCCCAGGACGGGACTCGCCGCTGCGCCGGCACCCGGACCGGCGCAGGGATGCGCACTGCAGGGACGGGCACTGTCGGTCCCCGGAACGCTGGCGCCCGGGCGGGTGCCCCCGCCATGGCGAGCAGCTCCTCGGTGGGGTCGGCGACGAACAGCCCCCGGGCCCGGGCGGCCATCGCGGCGCCCGCCGGGGTGCAGGCCAGCCGGTGGATCTGCTCGATGAGGTCCTGCGGGGAGTCGGCGAGGGCGGCGACGCCGGCGTCCCGCATCGCCTTGGCGTTGCGGTGGCCGTGGCCGGGCAGGCAGGCGTGGCCGATGACCGGCACACCGACGGCGAAGCCCTCCAGGCACGACAGCCCGCCGGCGTTGTGCACCAGCACGTCCGCGGCGGCCAGCAGGGGACGGACGTCGCGGGTCCAACCCAGGGCTATCCCGATGCCCTCGGCGTCGAGCTGGGCCCGCAGCTCCTCGTTGCGCCCGCACAGCACCACGGGTACGCCGACACCGGAGCGCGCTATCGCCCGTGCGGTCTCGGCGATGGTCCCGACGCCCCAGGAGCCGGCGACGACCAGGACGACGGGGGCGTGCGGGTCGACCAGGTCGAGCCCGGCCCGGGCCGCAGCCCGCTCGGCGGCGTCGACCGGTTCGCGGAAGACCTCGGGCAGGACCGGCCCGACCGCGTGGGAGGGCGTGCCGACTCGGGCCGTCGCGATCTCGGCGCTGCCCTGCCAGACGGTGAGGTTGCGGTCCATGCCGGGGTGCAGCCACAGTCCGTGCACGTCGACGTCGGTGAGGAAGCCGACGGCCGGGACGCCCAGCTTGCCGCGCTTGCGCAGCGCGCCGGCCGCCTGACACCCCAGCGGGTACGTCGAAACGACCAGGTCGTGGCCGCCGTCCTCGACGAGCCGGCGGACGTTGCCGCGGCCCATCCGCCCGAGCCAGCGGGCGGTCGGGGCGAGCAGGCCTTTGTCGATCTTGCCGTACAGCCACTCGTAGCTGCCCGGTGCCCACTGCAGCTGGCGTTTGTAGCCGGCGCGGTAGAACGGGCCGATGCGCGCCGGCATCAGCTCCAGGTAGTCGACGACCTCGGCCTTGGCGCCCTCGGCGTGCAGCCGCCGCTCGAGCTCGTAGGCGACGCCGTCGTGCCCGGCGCCCATCTTCGCGGAGATGATGAGCACCGAGGGGACGCCGCTGCTCCGGCGCACCTGCGTCTTGCTCACGGCACCTCCCCAGGACGCGGGCCGGCGGCCCCTACCAACCATCCTGGCCTACTCGAGGCTTTGGGTGTGGCACCGGCGCCCGGCGTGCCGAAGATCACCCGATCCGGCCCTGGCAGGATCGGGGTCATGACCGCGAACCGCTCACGCGAAGTCCACCTCGCCGCCCGACCGAAGGGCGAGCCGCTGCCGACCGACTTCGCTCTCGTCGAGGTCGAGGCCCCCGAGCCCGGTCCGGGCGAGGTGGCGGTGCGCAACTTCGTCATGTCCGTCGACCCCTACATGCGGGGCCGCATGAACGACGTGAAGAGCTACGTGCCGCCCTTCCGGGTCGGCGCTCCCCTGGAGGGCGGCGCCGTCGGCGAGGTCGTGTCGTCGAACGACGCCTCGCTCACCCCGGGCGACGTGGTGCTGCACGGACTCGGCTGGCGGGAGATCGCCGTCGGCCCGGCGAAGGGCTTCCGCAAGGTCGACACCTCGGTCGCCGCGCCGTCGGCCTACCTCGGGGTACTCGGCATGCCAGGCCTGACGGCGTACGCCGGGTTGTTCGCGGTCGCGAGGATGCAGGCGGGTGAGACCGTCTTTGTGTCGGGGGCGGCCGGCGCCGTCGGCAGTCTCGTCGGGCAGCTGGCGAAGCTGCGGGGCGGCACGGTCATCGCCAGCGCGGGCTCGGCGGCCAAGGTGGCGTGGCTCACCGAAGAGCTCGGCTTCGACCGGGCCTTCGACTACCACGACGGGCCGGTCGCGGCCTCGCTCGCCACCGCAGCGCCCGACGGCATCGACGTCTACTTCGACAACGTCGGAGGTGAGCACCTGGAAGCGGCCATCAGCTCACTCAAGGTGCACGGTCGGGCGGTCATCTGCGGGATGATCAGCATCTACAACAGCACGAGCGCCGCGCCCGCGCCGCGCAACCTCGCCCTCGTGATCGGCAAGCGGCTCCGGCTCGAGGGGATGCTGGTCAACGACCACGCCGACCTGCAGGGCGAGTTCGTCCGGGAGGTCGCGCCCGCGCTCGCCGACGGCCGGGTGAAGGCCCGCGAGACGGTCGTCGAGGGCATCGAGAACGCGGCGTCGGCCTTCATCGGCCTCCTGCGCGGCGAGAACACCGGCAAGATGATCGTCCGCCTGGGCTGACCCGCCGCCTACCGACCCGCGTAGCTGCGGCACGCCGATCACCGCCCGCGCCGGTCCAAGATCGGCGTGCGGGGACGGGCCGAGTGCTGCGCTGACGACTGGCACGCCGATCAGCGCGTGCGCCGCCCGCACGTCCCGGCCGCAGGTCCCGCGCCTACCCAGGACCGGCTGCCGCGGAGAAACCGGGGAGCCAGCGGTCCAGGACGGCGCGCACCGGGACGGTCGCCTCGAGCTGGCACAGGACCCCGACCATGCCCAGCCACACCCGATGGGTGAACAGGTGCTCGCTGGGCATCCGCAGCTGGAGGGCGACGCCGAAGTCGGGGTTGCGCGGGTCATTGACCCGCCCGAACTCCCCGCGCAGCCAGTCGCGGCTGAAGGTGAAGCGCTCGTGCCTGGCCGGTTCGCTGAACGGGGCCATGTAGTCGATCAGCTTGCCCACCTCCAGCGTCCGGCCCGGGTCGAGGAAGCCGTCCTCGCGCAGCCGGGTCAGTACCGCCGCCTCGTCGCCGGACAGCAGCGCCGCGATCAGCCGGCCGAAGGTCGGTGGCATCCCGTCCGGCAGGCGCAGTGTCGAGCCGAAGTCCAGCACGCCGAGGCGTCCGTCCGCGGTGATTCGGAAGTTGCCCGGGTGCGGGTCGGTGTGCAGCAGCCCTGCCCGCTCCGGACCGGACACCAGGAACAGCTGGTAGAGCTCGGCCGCCCGGTCGCGCTCGGCCTGCGAACCGAGCTCCGCGACCCGCGCCAACGGCGTCCCGGCCAGCCACTGCTGCACCAGCACCCGGGGCGTCGCCTGCACCACCGCCGGTACGACGAAGCGCGCGTCGGCGTCGTAGGCCAGCGCAAAACGCCGCTGGGCGGCCGCCTCGTGCAGGTAGTCGAGCTCCTCCAGCAGGCGCTCGCGCAGCTCGGCGACCAGGGGTGGGAGGGCGAGGCCGCGCGCCACCAGCGCGGTCGCCCTGCTCAGCACCGAGACGGCGCGGACGTCGGACTCGAGGGCCTCGCGCACCCCGGGGTACTGCACCTTGACCGCGACGGGGCGGCCGTCGGCCCAGGTCGCCCGGTGTACCTGTCCGATCGAGGCGGCGGCGGCGGCAACCGGGTCGAAGGAGGAGAACAGGGTCGGCCAGCGGGGTCCCAGCTCCTGCACCAGGACCGGTTCGATGTCGCTGAACGGCAGGGCCGGGTTGTCCTGCTGTAGCCCTGTCAGCGTCTCCCGCCAGGTCGCGGACGGATCGCTCGGGAACAGGGCCTCCACGGTCGACAGCAGCTGGCCGGCCTTGAGCGCGCCGCCTTTGAGCTCGCCGAGCACGCGGCGGGTCCGCTCGGTGTTACGGGCGCGCAGCTCGGTCCGGACCCGCTCGCGGTCGGCGCCGGCGAGGGTGCGTACGCGGCCCTCCGCGGCCAGGACGAGCGCTCCGGCCGGCAGCGAGAGCAGGCGAAGGGTCCGCCCGAGCACTAGCTCAGCACCACGCCATGGGCGCGCAGCCACAGGATCGGGTCGACGGGCTTGTCGTCGACGCGGACCTCGGCGTGCAGGTGCGGCCCGGTTGACTCGCCCTCGTTGCCGACGAGCGCAATCGGCTGGCCGACGTCGACGTGCCCTGAGGGGACCAGGATGCGGCTGACGTGGCCGTAGACCGTCGTCACCCCGCCGCGATGGCTCAGCACGATCTCGCTACCGAACCCCGAGGCGGGCCCGGCGTACAGCACGACACCGTCGCTCATGGCGTAGATCGGTGTGCCGATGGGCGCGCCGATGTCGATGCCCTCGTGGAACGTCGACGCACCGGGTCGCGGCGCGATGCGCGGGCCGAACGGCGAGCTCACGCGCCCCGTCGTCGGTGCCACCCAGCGACCGGTCGCCTGCCGGTCGACCTGCACGGGGGTCGCGACCCCGAGGCCGCCCAGGACGTCCCGGGCATAGGTGGCCGTCACGTCGGGGTCGCGCTGCGGCACTGACAGCAGCAGCCCGGTCCCGGGGCTCAGGCCGAGCTGGTGGCTCCGGGCGCCGTCGACCACGAGCCCGATTCCGGGCAGCCCTGTGGTGGCGTACGAGCCGACGCGCAGCGCAGCGGTGCCGGCGGCCCGTGCGACAACGGTCCCGCCGAGCGGTACGTGCAAGGCCTGCGCGACGACGTGTGCCACTGAGCCCTCGTCCGAGGCGACCGAGCGCCACACCCCGTCGCTCTCGGCGGTGCCCTGCGGCGTCCACGGCCGAAAGCTCGACGGGTCCACGCCGAGCGCGGTTGTCTGGCCCGTGCCGAGGTGCACCTTTCCGGTCGCCACGAGCAAGCTCGCCCTGGCCCCCGTCACCGACATCACCCGGCGCACGACGTCGCTGGTCAGCGGCGCTTTGGCCAGCACCAGGACGTGGGAGGGGATGCGGGAGCGCAGGGCCGCCACCGTGACGATCTTGACGGCCCCGCCCACGTGCTGGGGCGGGGCGACCGGTGGCTCCGTTGCCCCCGGGGCCTGGTTGGGCTGCGCGAGAGGCACGGTCGGTGGTGGAGCGACCGCGGCTGCCCCCGTCGAGGTGGTCGTGACCGTGGTGACCACGCCCCCGACGGCGACGGCCAGCGCGAGGGCCACGAGAGCGTGCGGCAGTCGGGATACCAGGGCACGCGGGGCTCTCACCCCACCATCTTCGCTGACGACTAGCGTCGGCGTGATGACAACGTCGCTGAGGGCCGACCTGGTGTGCGAGGGCGGCGGGGTGAAAGCCATCGGGCTCGTCGGCGCCGTCCGGGCCCTTGGTGATGCCGGGTACTGCTTCCCGCGCGTGGCCGGAAGCAGCGCAGGCGCCGTCGTGGGCGCGCTCGTCGCGGCGCTGCAGCACGCCGGTGAGCCGGTGTCGCGGCTGGAGGATATCGTCAAGACCCTGGACTACCGGCGGTTTCGCGACAGCAGCCGGCTGGGACGACTCCCATTGGTGGGCGGCGCCCTGTCGCTGCTGACCTCGGACGCCCTGTACGAGGGTCGCTACCTGGAGCAGTTCCTCACCGGTGCGCTGCGCGAGCTGGGGGTCACGACGTTCGGGGACCTGCGCACCGGGGACGCGCTGCCCCAGCACGCCTGGTCGCTCGTCACGACCGCGAGCGACCTGTCCCGGCGGCGGCTCGTCCGGATCCCATGGGACCTGCCGGACTACGGCCTGGACCCCGATGAGTTCCCGGTCGCCAGGGCGGTGCGTGCCTCCTCAGCTATCCCGTTCTTCTTCCGGCCGGTACGGGTCCGCGCCGCGACCTGGGTCGACGGTGGGCTGCTCTCGGAGTTCCCGGTCGGGTTGTTCGACCGCCCCGACAGCGAGGTGCCGCGCTGGCCGACCTTTGGCGTCCGGCTTACGGCTCGCCCGGGCACGCCGCCGGCGACCCACCCGGTGCACGGCCCGCTCGCCTTGGGTGTCGCCGCGCTGGACACCCTGCTCACCGACCAGGACGCGGCCTACGTCGACGAGCCGTGCACGGTCCGCCGTACGGTCTTCGTCCCGACCGAGCAGGTCAGCGCCGTCGACTTCGACATCACCACGGCCCAGTCCCAGAGCCTGTACGACGCGGGCCTGGCAGCGGGGCGGAGGTTCCTACGCACCTGGGACTTCCCGGCCTATGTGCAGCACTGCCGGTCCTGACGTCAACTCTTAGCGACGCGCGCGCAGCCGGGCCAACGCGGACAGTGCCAGCACGAGCAGGACGATCTCGCAGACGAAGGACGCGGTGTCCACGAACTCGGTGAAGGGCTTGCCGGGGTCGCCGAACCAGTGGCCCTTGTCCGACAGGTAGGACGGCAGGCCAGGCCCCCGGGACAGGACATAGCCGAGGATCGGGCCGGCGGCCACGCCGAGAGCCACGAACCAGCCCGCCTTCACGGCCTTGACGAGCAGCAGGACAGCGGCGACCACCGCAGCGACCTCCAGGACGTAGTAGAGGTCCTGGATGTACGGGGCGGAGTCGTCGCCCTTCTTGCCCGGGAATCCCTCCTGGTCGGTCACGTGGAAGTAGCCGATGGCCAGGGCCAGCACGGCTCCGACGACGCGAAGGACGAGCGAGGAGGTCGCACTGCGGGCGGAAGTCGCGACGGGACGGGAGGTCGTGCTGGTCATGAACGGCTCCTGGGTCAGGGGGAGTAGGCCATCAGCAGACGTCCCCACCGCCCGGGGCCCGACACGGCATCGCAGGTCAACGTCGGGCAATCGTTGCGCCGCATAGGTCACTAGACCGCGCAGGCGTCGCCCTCGCAGGTCCCTGCGTTGCCGCTCAGGACCCTGAGTGGGGCGCGCTCGGACCAGGCCTGCTCGAGTGCCTGCAGCAGCAGCCCGGCGGGCTGCGCCCCCGAGATCCCATATGTGCGGTCGATCACGAAGAAGGGCACGCCGGTGATCCCGAGCGACTGCGACTCGCGCTGCTCCTCGCGTACGTCGTCCCCGTACGTCCCGTCCGCCAGGACCCGTCGGGCCTCGTCGGCGTCCAGGCCTGCCTCGGACACCAGTCGTACGAGCGTCTCGGCATCCCCGACCGGTTCGCCGTCGGTGAAGGCTGCCCGCAGCAGGCGCTCCTTGACGGCGTCCTGGACACCGCGTTCCCCAGCCAGGTGGAGCAGCCGGTGCGCGTCGAAGGTGTTGCCGACCCTCGCCCGCTCGAAGTGGAAGTCCAGCCCTTCGGCCGCTGCTGCCTGCGTCATGGTGTCGATCATCTGCTCGGCCGCGGCCATGCCGGTGCCGTACTTCTCGGCCAGGCGTACGGCGTACTCGCCGTCCCGCTCGGCCGGTGCGGACGGGTCGAGCTCGAAGGCCCGCCACACGACCTCGACATCCGCAGCGTGGGCGAAGCCGGCGAGCGCCTGCTCGAAGCGCCGCTTGCCGATGTAGCACCAAGGACACATGACGTCGGACCAGATCTCGACCTTCATACCGTCGCCAACGCCGTACGACGGCGAGCTCTTCCGCGGGCCGCCTGCCAGGCCCAAGCCCTGCGGCTCAGTGAGGCAGGGTCGCCCGCTCGCGCTGGTGGCGGCCGTAGACGGACACGTGTCGAGTGCTGAGCCGGTCGAACGGCTCGCGGTTCCATCCCGACCACCGATCCTGCAGGCGCAGACCCGCGATGCGGGCCATCAGGTCGAGCTCGCTGGGCCAGACGTAGCGCGTCACGATGGGGGAGACGCGGATACCGTCCCGGCCCAGCGTCACGTGGCTCTCGTCCAGCAGCTGCGTCACCGGGTCGTAGCGACCCACGTCCAGCGTGACTTTGTCGAGCTCGATGGCGTCGGCATCGACGTACTGCTCGTCGCGCAGCCGGTAGAAGGAGTCCGGGACCATCGCCTCGACCAGGAACACGCCGTCGTCGGTCAGGTGCCGCGCCACGTTCTCGAAGCAGCGGACCTGGTCGTCCTGGGTGAGCAGGTTGTACAGCGTGTTGTAGACGAGGAAGACCAGCCGGTAGCTGTCGCGGACCGCCACCTCGGCCATGTCGCCTACGGTCACGGCGATCTGGTCGCCGCCGGGCTTCGCGCGGAGCCGCGCGTTCATCGCCGTGGACTGCTCGATCCCGTCGACCCGGATTCCACGGGCCGCCAGCGGGAGCCCGATGCGCCCCGTGCCGATGGCCAGCTCCAGCGCCGGACCCCCTCGGGCCAGCTCGTTCAGACACGCGACGGTCTCGGCCTCGTCGCCGCGCACGTCGTCGTCGTACACGGCGGCGGTGTCCTCTCCGAAGCTCTGCCTCGGGTCGAAGTTCTCCACGGGAGGCAGTACGGCACGGGCGGGCCGTCCCGCGCAACGCAGTTTGTCGCTGCCAGGGGGTGCGCCGCCGACCGCCTCAGCGCGGCGGACCTCACCCTGCTGTCGCCGCACCTTCCTCGATCGCAGGGCTGATCCTCGATCCGGACTGCCCGGGGCCAGTCAGCTCTACCGGCCGCGTTGCGCGAAGTACTCGACGAACCACAGCACGGCGTCGGGGTTGTCGACGGCCCCGAGGTTGAGGGCGCGCTCGACCGGCGTGCCCTGCGCGATGCGCTTGAGCGGAACCTCGAGCTTTTTTCCGGTAGCGGTGTGCGGGACTGCGGGCACCGCGATCACCTCGTCCGGGACGTGCCGCGGGGAGGCCTGGTCGCGGACCATGGTCTTGAGCCAGGTGATGAGGGCGTCATCGAGCGCGACCCCAGGGGCGAGGGCAACAAACAGCGGTAGCCAGTAGCCACCGTCGGGCAGTTCGATGCCGAGCACCAGCGCCTCGAGGACCTCCGGTGCGGACTCGACGGCGGCGTAGATGTCGGCGCTGCCCATGCGCACGCCGTGCCGGTTGAGGGTCGAGTCCGAGCGGCCGTGCACGACCGCCGTGCCGCGGCTGGTCAGCGTCATCCAGTCGCCGTGTCGCCACACCCCCGGGGGCCAGGCCGGGTACGGCGGCGCGAAGTAGGCCTCGCGGTAGCGCGAGCCGTCCGCATCGCCCCAGATCCCCAGCGGCATCGAGGGCATCGGGGCGAGCAGGACGAGCTCGCCGACCTCGTCGAGCAGTGGGCGGCCCTGCTCGTCCCAGGACTCCACGTGGATGCCGAGGCCCCGGCAGGACATCTCACCTTCGGTGACCGGCAGCCAGGGCGCGTCGCACACCAGCGCGGCGGCGAAGTCGGTACCGCCGCTGATGACGTGCATGGCGAGGTCCGGGCCGACCGCCTCGTACACCCAGCGGAACGAGCCGGGCGGCAGCGGCGAGCCGGTCACACCGACCGCCCGCAGCGCGGCCAGGTCGTGGTCCCGGCCGGGCTGCAGCCCGGCCTTCTCGCAGGCCAGCAGGTAGCCAGGGCTCGTGCCCAGGCTGGTCAGCCGCTGCTCCTGCGCGAGCTGCCACAGGCGGTCCGGCGACGGCCACAACGGGCTGCCGTCGTACAGGACGGCGGTGGCGCCGGCCGACAGTGCGGCGATCTGGCTGTTCCACATGATCCAGCTGGTGGAGGTGTACCAGAACGACCGGTCGCCCTCGCCGAGGTCGTACTGCAGCCCCTGCTGGACCAGCCCCATCAGCAGCGCGCCGGCGTGGCTGTGGACCAGGCCCTTCGGCAGGCCGGTCGTGCCCGAGGAGTAGACGACCCACAGCGGCGCCTCGGCGTCGAGCTGCGCGTACACCGGGGTGCGCGGTTCCTGCACGGCATCGGCCCAGGCGATCACCTCCAGACCGGCGCGGGTGATGCCGAGGCCGAGCACCGGGACCGCCACGACGGCCCGCACTGTGGGCAGGCCGTCGAGCAGCTCCGCGACGGCGCCGGTGCGGTCGCGTTCCTTCCCGCCGAAGCGGTAGCCGTCCGCGGTGATGAGCACTGTGGGCGAGAGCTGGCCGAATCGGTCCACCGCGCTCGCTGCGCCGATGTCGGGTCCGCAGGTCGACCAGACCGCGCCCAGGGTCGCGCAGGCCAGCAGCGCCACCACGGCCTCGACCCCGTTCGGCAGGTAGGCGACGACCCGGTCGCCCTCGTGGACGCCCAGGTTGGCCAACGTGGCCTGGAACGCGCCGACCAACCCACGCAGCTCGGCCCAGGACACCTCCCGCGCCGGCCCCTGCTCGCAGACCGCGACCAGCGCCGTGCCGTCGCGCTCCGGGCGCAGCACGTTCTCCGCCAGGTTGAGCCGGGCGCCGGTGAACCACCGGGCACCGGGCATCTCCCTCGTCGTCAGCACCTGCTCGTACGGCGCAGAGGCCAGCACGTCGAAGTGCTCCCACGCGGCCGCCCAGAACTCCTCGAGGTGCTCCACCGACCAGCGCCACAGGGCGTCGTAGGAGTCGGTCGGTGCGCCGTACCGCTCCAGCACGAGGCCGGCGTACGCGCTCAGCCGCGACGTCGTCCTGGCTGTTACCGACGGCTTCCACAGCACCGCCGCGCCTGGGTGCCCCGCGGCCTGCTCCGTCACGCTGCCTCCCTCGTCCACGCCGCGCGACCCCGAAGCGGCGTACCCGGGGCAGGCTAGTAGCGACCACCAGGCGGCTGAGCGTCCAACGGCGAGGTGCGGGTTCGGCGATAGGATGGATCTCGAGCTTGTCCCGTCCACGGTCTCCTGCAGGGGGTGAGCATGCCTGCGCGCAAGCTGGGTGACCAGTGCCTCGTACTGGGCGCGGTGCTCGCCGCTCTTGCCGTTCTTGCCAGCGTGGTTGTCCTGAACACCGCCGCCCCGGGTACCAGGGCCGGCGGCACGCTGTCCGGCGCCTATCGCAGCAGCAATGACGCTGCCGGCGCTGCCCGGTTCGGTACCTGGCGCGGCAGTCGGGAGACCATCGTCACCGACTTCGCGCCGTCGGACTCCTGGGCGGCGTTGAGCTCTCCGACGTGGCTGGCCGACGCCTGGCACCGCAAGGGCTACCACCTGGCGGTGGCCGTCCCCCTGCTGCCGAGGACGGGCGGTAGTCTTCAGGAAGGCGCCTCGGGCAGCTACAACCGCTACTTCCGCACGCTGGCGCAACTGCTCGCTTCTCGCGGCCTGGGCACCTCCGTCATCCGGCTCGGCTGGGAGATGAACGCGCCTTGGTTCAACTGGTCCGCCACGAGCGACCCCTTCGCCTACGTTGCTTTCTGGCGACAGGCCGTGGGCTCAATGCGGGCCGTCCCCGGTACGTCGTTCACCTTCGACTGGTCGCCGGTCGTCGGCGAAGGCTCACCGGGTTTCGACGTCGCGAGCGCCTACCCGGGCGACGCCTACGTGGACGTCATCGGCATGAGCCTGTACGACCAGAGCTGGAGGCACTCGAGCGCCGATCCCGCTGGGAGGTGGACGGAGTACCTCACCGAGCCGTTCGGACTGAACTGGTCTGCATCGTTCGCCAGAGAACATCACAAGCGCAGCGCCTTGGGGGAGTGGGGCTTGTCGCAGCGCTGCGACGGTCTTGGCGGTGGGGACGATGCCTACTTCGTCGCCAAGGTCCATGACTGGATCCGAAGCCATGTCCTCTACTACGAGAGCTACTTCGACGCGGACATAGGGAGCTGCGAGAAGCACGCCATCATGACCCGCGAGTTCCCTCGGGCAGCCTCGATGTACAAGAGGCTGTGGAGCGCGACCTGAGTTCCTTCCGTGCGGTGGACCCAGGCCATGCTCTGCCAAGGAGTGCCGACCGTCGGGAGGTGGACGCGTGAGCAAGGTGTCGCCGGAGTTCCTCGCATCCTTCGAGGAGCTTGTCGAGGTCGTTCCGGAAGCTCAGCGCAAGCTCGTGTTCGGCTGCCCGACCTGCCTGGTGGGCGGCCACATGTTCTTCGGTGTCCACGCGACCGGCCTGTTCGTAAGATTGGCGGCGGAGGCGGCCGCGGAGTTGTGTGGGATCGGTGGACGGCCCTTCGAGCCGATGGCGGGGCGGCCGATGGGCGGCTTTTACACACTGCCCGCAGGACTGCCCGGCACCGAGCAGTGGGTGAGACGGTCCTATGAATACGCCTGCACGCTGCCCACGAAGAAGCCCAGGTCGGCGCCGGCCGATCGGCCGTGAGCCGGGCGGAGCCAGACCTGCTCCGGCTGCCCTACCGCCCGGACCTGCCGGTGGCCACCGGCAGGCTCGAGCTCCGCTTCTTCCGCGCTGACGACACAGACCGGCTGCTGGCGTTCCAGTCCTTGCCGGACGTGGTCCGCTACGTGCCGTATGAGCCCCGCACCCCGGACACCATGGCGGCGGCGATGGACCGCAAGCTCGCGGGGACGGCCTTGCGTACTGCTGGGGACCACCTCGACATCGCCGTCGTGCTGCGGGACGGCACGCTCATCGGTGACCTCGTGGTGATGCTGCATGCGCTGGAGCATGCGAGCGTCGAGGTCGGCTGGATCTTCGACCCGGCCTACGGTGGGCGGGGCCTTGCGACCGAGGCGGTGACCGCGCTGCTCGACCTGGTCTTCGTCGGCCTGAGGGCACATCGCGCCGCGGCCCGCGTCGACGCCCGAAACGCCTCCTCCCTCGCGCTCTGCGCCCGGTTGGGGATGCGCCCGGAGGCGCAGCTGGTGGACAACGAGTGGTTCAAGGGCGAATGGTCCAGCGAGATCGACTACGCGCTGCTCGCCCACGAGTGGCCCCATCCTGTGGCGACGGCGTGACCGACCGCGCCTGGGCCGCACCGCTAGACCGGCGCCTGAGCCGGCTCCATGAGCGCTGCAAGTGAGCTGGCCGGCTGCGGTCGGCCGAAGTGGTAGCCCTGGAGCATGCTGCAGCCCATGAGCCGCAGCGATGCGCTCTGCGCCGCGGACTCAACCCCTTCTGCCACGGTCCCCAGTCCGAGTGCCCGGGACATCTCGATCACCGCGCGGGCGAGCGCGGCTGCACGGGTGTCCTCCGGCAGGTCTGCGACGAAGGACTTGTCCAGCTTGAGGGTGTCGACGGGCAATCGTCGCAGCAGGGACAGGCTGGACCAACCGGTTCCAAAGTCGTCGAGGGCGATGCGGACCCCCAGTTCGCGGAGCTCGTGCAGAGCGTCTAACGCCGCGCCGTCCACCAGCTCGTCCTCGGTCACCTCGACGGTCAGCTGGACACCCTCGGACGGCAGCTGCTGCTGCACGGTTGCGCGAAGGCTGCCCGAGACCAGTTGCGAGGCGCTCGCGTTCACAGCGAGGGCCAGCGTCCGTCCCGCCTCGCGCGCCGCGGCGCTCACATCGGTCAGGGCCGTGCTCAGGACGAAGACACCGATGTCGTCGAGCAGGCCGGCTTCAGCGGCGACGCTGAGGAATGCCGCTGGCGCGAGCAGGCCGCGTTGCGGGTGCTGCCAGCGCACCAGGGCCTCCACGCCGAGCACACCGCCGTCCAGGGCCGCCACGATCGGTTGGTAGTGCACCGCGATCTGGCCGGCAGTCAGCGCGCCTCGCAGCTCGTCTGCCAGCCGGGCGCGTTCCGAGCGCTCGCGGATCAGTGTCGGCGAGTACGCGTGGCTGCGTCCGCCACCGGAGCTCTTCGCGGCGTACATGGCTGCGTCGCCTGCGTGCAGCAGCTCCTCGGCGTCGCCGCCGTCCGGCAGGGCGATCCCGACGCTCGCGGACAGCGACATGCATCGATCTGCGAGCTGGTACGGCGAGGAGAGGGCGAGACACACCCGGTCTGCTGCCGCCTGCGCGACCGCAGGGGCGCCCACGGCTGGCAGGTCGCGCAGCAGCACAGCGAACTCGTCGCCACCCAACCGTGCGACCAGGTCGCCAGGTCGAAGCGCGTCCACGAGCCGACCAGCGGCGATGACGAGCACCGCGTCGCCGCTGGCATGCCCGCACGTGTCGTTCACCGCCTTGAAGCCGTCCAGGTCGCAGTACAGAACACCCGCCCGTTGACCACTGGTCAATGTCTGCGTGAGCTCGTCGCGGAACAGGGCGCGGTTGGCCAGGCCGGTGAGCGAGTCCGTGGTCGCGGAGCGTCCGAGCTCGGCGAGCAGCCGAAGGCGGTCATGTGCCTGCTCGGCCACGCTGACGAGCATCCGCAGCGCGTCGGCGTCGCGCTCGCCGTATCTCCCGCCACTGCCGCGAGGCAGGATGTGCAGGCTCCGCAACAGCCGGCCGCCGGGTGCGAAAGGTGCGGTCAGCCCCCCGACACCGTCGGCCGAGGCTGCCCATCGGGCGCCGGGCGCCCGCAGCATCAGGGCTGCCTGCTCCAGGACGATCTGCTCCACCTGAGCAGGTTCGTCGGCCTTCTGGATGGCAAGGCTCGCCGCCGACAGCACGCTCCCTCGCCGCTCGGCCGCACCCACGTTCGACCACGACCGGGCTGCCCACAGCAGCGCCGTGAAGGGTAGGACCAGCAGCGCCACTGCCCACAGCTGCTGGTGGAGAACGACGACCGCGAGGAAACCCAGGCTGTCCACGCCCACGAAGCAGGCCAGAGCCAGGGGAAGACCGCGAGCATCGGTGAGTTCGCGCAGCGGCGTACGCTCGACCGCGGCGATCGACACGGCGCTCCACAGGTAGTCCACTGCGAAGTACGCGACAGCAGCGCCGACTGCTGCCACCAGCCCCCGGGGTGACGCCGCCGCAGCCTTCGGGACCGTGTCGAGGACGGCAAGCCCCGCAGCGCCGGCCACCACGCACACGCCGGCGTTGAACAACCTGGTGTCCCAGCCGCGCTTGTTGGTCAACTCCGCCGTGGAGATGGAGACGCCCCACACGACGAGCGCCTGCCGCCAAGGCAGGGACAGGCCGAGCAGGACCAGAAGGGAGGAGTCGAGACCGACCACCAGGTTGTCGCGCGAGCCCGCTGGCAGCACCAACGGCGCACGGCTCGCCACGACGACGAGCGGCAGCGCCAGCCAGGCCAGCCACGGTGGAGGCGCCTCCAAGGTGACAAGCGCACCCAGCAGGAGCACCGCGCTCAGCCCGGCAGTACCCCTGTCGATCAGCCGACTCAGCGCCGGCACGCGCTTCACCGCCCGAGCATCGGCATCGCCCGGTCCGCACCTGAGCCGGCGCGGCGAACTCCTTCCCTACATGGGGCGCAGGCCGTAGTCCAAGATGGCGTTGCCGTTGGTGGTGTGGCGAGCGTCCTGCAGGGTGAGCCGCGTTGTCTGGTCGTCGGGCTGGAACAGGTGCCGTCCGGCGCCGGCGACGACGGGGTGGATCAGCAGCGTGAGAGTGTCGAGCAGGCCCGCGAACAGCAAGGCACGCACGAGCGTGATGCTGCCGCAGGCACTGATGTCGCCGCCGTCCGAGTGCTTGAGCGCTGTGACGAACTCTTCGAGACCGCGGTCGATGAGGTGCGAGTTCTGCCAAGCGAGGTCACCGGTGAGGGTCGTGGAGGCGACGAACTTCTCCACGGGGTTGATGAAAGCCGAGAAGGGGTCCCCAGCGTCGGCCGCCGGCCAGTACCCGGCCCACTCCTGGTAGCTGACTCGACCGAGCAGCACGGTGTCGGTGCGGTCCATCATGGCTGTCATCTCGGCGCCGAGCTCGCCGTCGAAGCTGTCGTACTGCCACAGGTTGGGTGCTTCGACGACTCCGTCGAGGGAGGAGAACAAGCCCGCGGTCACTCGGCGCATCAGCGCTCTCCAAGTTCGGGCCGTGATCGAGGCAGTCAGTACCTCAACCCGGGAGCGGGTCGGTGGCCGAGGACTCTATCGAGACCGGCGGCACCGTGGCAGCGGGATCCCGACGATCTGCTCGGTGAGCTCCCAGAGCCGCGCAGCAGTGGCTGGGTCGGTGGCGGTCGAGTACACCTCGAGGAGCTCGGGCGGCCCGCGGAACTGGTTGAGGCGTCGGGGGCCGACGAAGGAGCCCGAGGGCGTAGCCGGGTCCAGGCCGCGCAAGGTCGGCGCCGCCCCAGCTTTCGCCGACTGCAGCGCGACGGGTCCGACGACCTTGGCGATCGGGACGAGCCAGCCCTTGCCGTCCTCCCGCAACTGCCGCACGAACAGGTTCGTCCAACTCACTCCCGGGTGCACCGCCACGCTCGCGACCCGGCTGCCGACCCTGTGGTGCAACTCCTGGGCGAACAGCAGGTTGGCCTGCTTGGTGTTGGCGTACACGGCCTGGCTCTGGTAGCCCGGCGGGCTGAGCAGGTCGTCCTGCGTCATCGACGCAGACAGCCTCCCGCGGCGGGCGGCGATGCTCGAGACGGTCACGACCCGACCGTGAGCGCTCTCCAGCGGCGTGAACAGCCCAGCGACCAGCCGGGCATGTCCCAGGTGGTTGGTGCCCATCTGCCGTTCGTGGCCCTGCACCGTGCCGAGCATCGCACCGCCCATGATGCCCGCGTTGCAGACCAGCGCGTCCAGGCTCGGGTGCTGCCGGGCGGTCTCGACCGCGAAGCGGGCGACATCGTCGAGGTCGGCGAGGTCCAGCGCCCGGACGCTCGCGCTACCTGGACCGGGCAGGCGGGCCCGCACCCGCGCCGCGCGCTGGGCGTCGCGGCAGGCCAGGACGACGTGGGCCCCGTGCTGCACGAGGGTGGTCGCAGCCTCCAGACCGATCCCGGAGTTGGCACCCGTGACGACCACGGTCCGGCCGCTCCAGTTCCCCAGCGAGGCGGCCGACCAGGTCACTTGTACGCGGGCGGACCCGGCACGGTCGCGTTCGGCGTGTTGCTGTTGCCGGGGTTCAGCTGGCCACCCGCGACGTGCACGATCACGTAGATCGCGACCGTGCCGAGCGTCATGATCAGCAGCACCAGCAAGGCGTTGACCGAGCTGCGGAGCAGGTTCATGCCCAACAGGCTAGTGGCTGGTTCAGGCGTCGACGGCGAGCACGAACGGGAGCACCGGTCCCGAGCCCCCGTCCCGCAGCAACCGCGCTGCCTCCGTCAGCGTCCAGCCGGTATCGGTCCGGTCGTCCACGAGCAGCACGGCGCTCCCGTCGAGCGCGAGGGACGGTGGCAGGACGAAGGACCCGGCAACGGCGCGGAGCCGTTGGGCGCTGTTGCTCCCGTGGCCCCCCGCGGGGTCCCGCGCGGACTCGAGGGTCCCGAGCAGCGGGAGCCGACCGACTTCGGCGAGCCGCTGGGCCAGCGAGGCGACCAGCCTCGGGCGCGACGCCGAGGGCAGGGCAACGATGCCGGCCGGCCGCTGCGCCCACCCCCAGCCGGCGAGCACCTGGACGACGCCCCGTAGCACGTCCTCGGGCACCTCACCGTCCTCGGCGCCCAGCATCTGCCGTAGCCGGCTGCCCCAACCGAGGTCGGACAGGCGACCCAGAGCCCGGCCGGGCTCGGCCAGCCGGTCGGTCGGGATCTTGCCCTTCCGCCCCACCCCGACCGTGTCCATGCCGGTCGGCCAGAGTCTGCGCGGCTCGATCTCGACGCCCGGCTGCTGAAGCCGGTCCGACGCAGCCGCGAGCGCCGCCGGGCTGACCTGCAGGGGCAGCGCCTGTCCGGTGCACCGGTCGCACCGCCCGCAGGGCGCCGCGCCGGGGTCATCGAGCTGACGACGCAGGAACTCCATGCGGCAGCCCGTGGTGGCGACGTAGTCCCGCATCGCCTGCTGCTCGGCCGCCCGGTCGGCAGCCACCCGGGCGTAGCGCTCGCCGTCGTAGGACCAGGGCTGGCCGGTCGCCGTCCAGCCACCCTTCACCCGCCGCACGGCGCCGTCCACGTCGAGGACCTTGAGCATGGTCTCCAGCCTGGTACGCCGCAGGTCCACCCGCGCCTCTAATGCAGCCGTGGACAGCGGCGTGCTCGTCAGGGCGGACAGGGTGGCCCGCACCTGCTCCTGCGCCGGGAAGCCGAGCGAGGCGAAGTAGCGCCAGATCGCCTCGTCCTCGGCCCCGGGCAGCAGGACGACCTCCGCGCGCTGCACACCGCGCCCGGCCCGGCCAACCTGCTGGTAGTAGGCGATCGGGGACGCCGGCGCGCCCAGATGGACGACGAAGCCCAGGTCGGGCTTGTCGAAGCCCATACCGAGGGCACTGGTGGCCACCAGCACCTTGACCCGGTTGCCGAGCAGGTCGTCCTCGGCTGCCCGCCGTTCCGCATCGTCGGTGCGGCCCGAGTACGCCGAGGCGCTGATGCCCCGTGAGCGCAGGAAGGCGGCCACCTCGTCCGTGGCAGCGACGGTCAGCGTGTAGACGATGCCGCTGCCCGGCAAGCGCTCCAGGTGCTCGGCCAGCCAGGCGAGCCGGTGCGCGGGGGAGGGCAGGACGGCGACGTGCAGGTGCAAGGAGGTGCGGTCGAGCCCACCGCGCAGGACCAGGGTGTCACGACCGAGCTGGTCGGCCACGTCGTCGACGACCCGCGCATTGGCGGTTGCGGTGGTCGCCAGCACCGGCGTCCCGGCCGGCAGCTCGGCCAGCAGGGTCCGCAACCGTCGGTAGTCGGGCCGGAAGTCGTGGCCCCAGTCCGAGATGCAGTGAGCCTCATCGACCACGACCAGTCCGGCAGTCGCCGCCAGCTCTGGGAGCACCTCGTCGCGAAATCCCGGGTTGTTGAGCCGCTCCGGGCTGACCAGCAGGACGTCCACCGTGCCGCTCTGCACTGCGTCGTACACCTCGCGCCACTGCTCGACGTTGCTGCTGTTGACGGTGACAGCGCGGATCCCGGCCCGTTCGGCGGCGCTCACCTGGTTGCGCATAAGGGCGAGCAGCGGGCTGATGATGACGGTCGGTCCGGCGCCGCGAGCGCGCAGCAGAGCGGTCGAGACAAAGTAGACCGCTGACTTGCCCCACCCGGTCCGCTGCACGACCAGGGCTCGTCGGGCCTGCACCACCAGGGCCTCGATGGCCGTCCACTGGTCCTCGCGCAGCTGCGCGGTCGCTCCGGCCAGAGCCTGCAGCACGCGCTCGGCGTCGCCGCGCAGGTCCAGGCCCGCGGGGTCCACGAGGTCGGTGCTGGGCGGCGGGGTCATGGCCCCAATGTGGCAGGGATCTCCGACAGGAACAGCTCACCCCAGGTGTCGCCAAGCCCCGCGGGCAGGCCGGTGGGGCCTGGCGCCACGCCGAACGCGCGCGCGGGAGGGTGCGTACGCCCGGCGAGTACCTCGGGCGTAGGGTCCTTGAACAGGTCCACGATCGGGGAGGCCGGGTTGCCGCAGCAGTACGCCGGTGCCGTCCGCCGGCTGGTCGAGGCCTATGCGGCCCTACCCGTCGGGGCGCCGGTCCGGCTGTGCAAGCGCACCTCCAACCTGTTCCGCACGCGCGCCGGCAGCGACAGCCCGCGGCTGGACGTCAGCGCTTTCAGCGGCGTGCTTTCTGTCGACGCCGAGGCGCGCACCGCGGACGTGCTGGGGATGACGACGTACGAGGACCTGGTCGACGCGACGCTGCCGCACGGGCTGATGCCGCTGGTCGTGCCGCAGCTCAAGACGATCACGCTCGGGGGCGCCGTCACCGGGCTCGGCATCGAGAGCTCGAGCTTTCGCAACGGGACCCCGCACGAGTCGGTGCTCGAGATGGACGTGCTCACCGGCGACGGCCGCGTCCTCACCTGCAGCCGCGAGCTCGAACCGGAGCTGTTCTTCGGCTTCCCGAACAGCTACGGCACCCTGGGCTACGCGCTGCGGCTGCGCATCGAGCTCGAGCCAGTGCGGCCGTACGTCCACCTGCGCCACGTGCGGGTCGGCTCGACCGCCGAAGCCGCCGAGCTCATGGCACAGGTCTGTGCCACCGCGTCCCACCAAGCGCGGCCGGTGGCCTTCGTCGACGGCACCTGGTTCGGTCCGGACGAGGTGTACGTGAGCCTCGGCACCTGGGCCGAGCAGGCGCCGCAGCTGTCGGACTACACCGGGCAGCGGATCTACTACCGGTCGGTGCAGGACAAGACGCAGGACTGGCTGAGCGTCCGCGACTACCTGTGGCGCTGGGACACCGACTGGTTCTGGTGCTCGCGGGCGTTCGGCGCGCAGGACCCGAGGGTGCGCCGATGGATCCCGCGGCGTTACCTGCGCAGCGACGTGTGGTGGAAGCTGGTGGCCTTCGAGCAGCGGCACCGGTGGAAGGCGCGCTGGGACCGCCGGCGCGGGCTGCCGGAGCGCGAGGAGGTCGTGCAGGACGTCGAGGTGCCCATTGCCCGGCTGCCGGAGTTCATGGACGCCTTCGCCCGGGACGTCCCGATCGAGCCGGTGTGGTTCTGCCCGCTGCGGCAGCGCAGGGCCGACGACGTCTGGGAGCTCTACCGCCTCGACCCGGACGTGCTGTACGTCAACGTGGGCTTCTGGTCCTCGGTCGCCCTGTCGGCGGCCGAGCCGGACGGTACGCACAACCGGCTCGTGGAGCGGCTCGTCGACGATCTCGGCGGCCGCAAGTCCCTGTACAGCACGAGTTTCTACGAACGCGAGCACTTCTGGCGGCTCTACAACGGGCCTGCGTACGAGCTGCTCAAGAAGGCTTACGACCCCGACGGACGACTGCTCGACCTCTACGCCAAGTGCGTCGAGCGCAGGTAGGAGAGCTGACGATGACCCGCATTCCCGTGGCCGAGGCCCTGGCCAGTGTGCTGCCGCGGCAGACCCGCGTCGAGGCCTACGACGGTTCGGCCGCCGGACCCGCCAACGCCCAGGTGGTCCTGCGCGTCCAGAGCCCACTGGCCCTGTCGCACCTGGTCTCGGCCCCCGGTGAGCTGGGCATGGTCCGTGCCTATATCTCCGGCGAGCTCGACGCCGATGCGCCCGACCACTACACGCTGCTGCGTGCGCTGACCAAGACCAAGATGGCCGACCTCAGCTGGGCCGAGCGCCTCCAGGTGCTGGGCTCGCTCGGCCGCGAGGCGGTGCACTGGGTCGAGCCGCCGCCCCAGGAGGTGGGCGCCAAGAGGTACCTGTCCGGGCTGCGCCGGCACAGCCGTGGCCGCGACGCGCTGGCGATCGCCCACCACTACGACGTCAGCAACGCCTTCTACCGCTGGGTACTGGGTGCGTCGATGGCCTACACCTGCGCGGTCTACACCTCGCCGGAGGCGACGCTCGAGCAGGCGCAGGAGGAGAAGTTCGACCTGGTCTGCCGCAAGCTCGCCCTGGAGCCCGGGATGCGGCTGCTCGACGTCGGCTGCGGCTGGGGCGGAATGGCCCTGCATGCAGCCAGGCGGTACGGCGTCCAGGTCGTCGCGGCGACCCTGTCGCGCCAGCAGGCCGAGTGGGGGCAGAAGGCGGTTGCCGACGCCGGGCTGACCGGCCAGGTCGACATCCGGTACAGCGACTACCGCGACGTCCGCGAGGACCGGTTCGACGCGATCAGCTCCATCGGCCTCACCGAGCACATCGGCATCGCCCAGATCCCGGCGTACGCCGCGTTCCTGGCCGACAAGCTCGTGCCGCAGGGCCGACTGCTCAACCACTGCATCACCCGGCCCGATGACCACTCGGCCCCCATCAGCAAGCGCGGCTTCATCCCGCGCTATGTGTTCCCCGACGGCGAGCTGCCGGGCGTCGGGCGCATCGTGCGCGACCTGCAGCGGGCCGGGCTGGAGGTCCGCCACGAGGAGAACCTGCGCGAGCACTACGCGCTGACCTGTCAGGCCTGGTGCGACAACCTGGACGAGCACTGGGACGAGGCCGTCGCCGAGGTCGGTCTGGGCACGGCGCGCGTCTGGGCGCTCTACCTCGCCGGCTCGCGGCTCGGGTTCGAGCGCGGTGCGATCCAGCTCCACCAGGTGCTGGCGGTCAAGAGCCCCGGCGGCGTCGCGGGCCTGCCCCTGCGCCCGGACTGGTAGCCCGGCAGCTCAGCGCAGACCCGGTCCGGACGCTCCCGGTACCGAGTCGGTGCCGTGCGGCGTGGGGGTGCGGTTCGGCGGCCGGACCGGCGGCAGCGTCGCGTCGCCGGTGCGCCGCGGACCGGTCCATGGGCCGGGTACGGCGTCGGTGCGCCACGCGAGGGCGTACGCCACCGCCTCGTAGTTGACCCGCCAGCCGCGGAAGTCGGGCCAGCCCTGCTCCGGGGTGCGCTCCATCAAGAAGCCCGCGGTGACGAGGCGGTCGATCCCGCTGAGGTACTCCTGGTAGGTCAGCTGGAGCGTGCTGTCGGGGTCCGGGTCGTGCTCTGCGGGCAGCCCGACGCTCTCGGCGATCGCCCGGAGCGCGACGAAGCCCATCCGCAGGCACAGGCGCGCTTCGACCACCGGAGCCCGGCTCGGCGACAGGGCGACCCAGAGGGCGGCGGAGTCCAGTACGGCGACCAGCCCGACCAGCCAGGACGACAGCGGGTACGGCGAGCGGAAGCGGGTCAGGACCGGATAGTTCGTGTGGCTCTCGGCGAGGTCGGCCGCCCACCGCTCCCACTGGAGGTAGAAGGCGTCCATGACCACGCCTTCGTCCTCCTGCCCGAAGCCGAACCGGGTACGCGCCAGCACTTCTGGACCCCAGGCGGGGGTCCCGGCGCGCGAGGTCAGCAGCGTCACCTCGGTCTCGCGGCGGTTGAAGGCGCCGTACAGGGTGGGCAGGTAGCCGATCTGCAGGGCCACGACGATCAGACCGCAGGCTGCGGCCAGGTAGTCGATGGCGGTCAGCGTGCTGCCGGCCGGCCCGGCGTAGCCGAGGGTGAACAGCGACGAACCCGCCTGCGCGCAGGCATGGCCGAACCCGTTCGGGTCGAAGGGCCACAGCAGCAGGGCGAACCCGATCAGGAACAGCAGCAGCCAACTGGCGAGCTGGGCCAAGATGGTGGTCGAGGCCTGGCTCGCCAGCCGCCTGTCCCGCACGGTGTAGTCGCGGACGCCGCGGGTCAGCAGCCGGTAGGCCCGGTCGGTGGCCCGGTCGATCCAGCGGCTCAGCGGGTCCCGGCTGCGCCGCGGCACCACCAGGGTCGTCACGACGCTCGCCGCCGTCGCGAGCACCACGGCTGCACCGAGCACTGCCCCGGCGTACGACACGACGCTGCTCACGACGACGGCCGCCGGTCGATGCCGCTCATCCGGCCGAGGCCGCGAGGATCGCGACACCGACGACGGCGGCGACGACGAGCACCATCGAGAGCGGGACGAGCCACGGCCGCCGGGTGGGGGGCGCCATGCCCACCGCGCGCTGCGGCCGGCGTCGGGCGAGCACGACGGCCAGGACGATCAGGGCCTCCACACCGAGCAGCGCCAGGGCAATCCCGCCGAGGTGCGCGGCGAACAGCACGACGGTGACCAGGCTGAGCGGCAGGACGTAGGCGAACAGGATCGCGACCAGGTCCACGCCTTGGCCGCGGGCCTCCTGCGGGTCACCGGGGTCGCTCGCCGGCCTCTGGTCGGGGCTGCTCACCGCGCCGGCCCGACGAGCACCCGGCCGTGCAGGACGGCCCCGCGATGGCGTCCCGGCAGCAGCCAACCGGCGAGCGAGCACGCCGGGTCGACGTCGACGTCGACCCGGGCGAGCCGTCCCCACCCCCGCATCGTCGAGGTCGACCTGCGGACGAGGCCGGCGCCGTCGACCTGCACGTCGCCGACGCGGCCCAGGACGGGCAGCGCCGGACCGACAGGGGCCGCTTCCGCCCGGGCCCACCAGCCGGTCCCCTCGGCCCGTACGGCCGTGTCGGACCGTGCGAAGGAGCCGAGCACCTTGGGCAGGTCCCAGTGGGTCCGGCCGCCCTGCACGGAGGGCAGGGAGTCCACCGCGATGAACGGGATGTGCAGTCGGGGCAGGGGCCCGAGCAGGTGCGGGACGGCGAGCACCTCCTCATACGCGCCGACGGGGGTGTCCAGGTAACGCAGGAAGGCGCCGACTGTCAGCGGGAGGCCGGCGCGCTCGCGCAGTGGCTCCGGCAGGGCCGTCCGGGCGGCCGGGGAGGCCCGGTGCCACCAGAGCACGGCCTCGACGCGGCACAGCCAGGGCGGCGCGGGAGTCGCGGCAGGAAGGGCCGCCAGCACGTCTGCGTCCAGCACCGTCTCCGGCACGCCGGGCAGGTCTGCGACGGTCACGTCGTCAGTCTGCCGCGCCATGGGGGAGACTGCTGCGGCAGTCACCGGAGGTAGGAGAAGCATGAGCGAGTGGGGTCGGGTCACCGACGACGGGACGGTCCTGGTCAGGACTGTCGAGGGCGAGCGCGAGGTCGGGTCCTGGCACGCCGGCACGCCGGAGGAGGGCCTGGCTCACTTCGTCCGGCGCTTCGAGCAGCTCGCGACGGAGGTGACGCTGCTCGAGCAGCGGCTGCGCAGCGGTGCGGGGGATCCGCGCCAGGTGGCCGCCAGCGCCCAGCGGTTGCAGGAGACGCTGCCGACGTCGGCAGCCGTGGGCAACACCGCGGCGCTGCAGACCCGGGTGGAGGCCCTGCTGGCGGCGACCGCGGAGGCAGTCGAAGCTGGCAAGGCCGTACGCGCGGCGGCCCGGGAGCAGGCGGTCGTGCAGAAGACCGCGCTGGCCGAGGAGGCCGAGTCGTTGGCGGGCAGCTCGTCGTGGAAGGACGCCGGGGAGCGCCTGCGCTCGATCGGCCAGGACTGGAAACGGCTCACCGGCGTCGACAAGAAGACCGACGACGCCCTGTGGGAGCGCGTCGCCGCAGCCCGCACGAGCTTCAACGAGCGGCGCACGACGCACTTCGGGGCGCTGGAGCAGCAGCGCGAGGTGTCCAAGGAGCGCAAGCAGAAGATGGTCGCCGATGCGGAGGCGCTGTCGGGTTCGACGGACTGGAAGGCGACCGCGGACCGGTACAAGCAGCTGATGGCGGACTGGAAGGCGGCCGGGCGGGCACCGCGCGAGGTCGAGGACAGCCTCTGGGCTGCCTTCAAGGGTGCCCAGGACCGCTTCTTCGGCGCCCGCAACGCCTCCTTCGCCGAGCAGGACGAGCAGTACCGCGGAAACCAGGAGCTCAAGGAGGCGATCCTGCTCGAGGCCGAGGCGCTGGATCCGGCCAACGGCGCGGACAAGGGCCGAAGCGCACTGCGCAAGCTGGGGGAGCGGTGGGAGGCCGTCGGCAAGGTCCCACGCGAGGCTATGCGGTCCCTAGAGGACCGGATGGCTGCCGTGGAGGAGAAGTTCCGCGGTGCGTCGGCGGCAGCCGCGCCCAAGCAGGAGTCGCCGTTCGTGGTGCGGCTGCGCGAGAAGGTGCTCGAGCTCGAGGGCAAGCTGGACAAGGCGCGCGCGGCGGGCCGGCCGACAGGGGAGCTCGAGGCCTCCCTGGAGACCCAGCGCCAGTGGCTGGGCCAGGCCGGCGTCAGCCCCTCGTCACCGGCCGCAGCCCCGGCGCCTGCGGCGGCCCAGGCGAAGAAGAGCACCAGCGGCTGGGTCCGCGCGACCGACTGACTGAGCCGGGAGGGCCCGCTCCGACGTTCGGGGCGGCCCCTACGCCTACCTGGTTGTGGTGTCTAGGACAGGTTGGCCTTGAGGAAGCTCACCGCGCGGCTGAAGGCCAGCGTGGCGTCGTCCGCGCTGTAGGTGCCCAAGAGGTTCTCGTCGTTGTGGAAGGCGTGCCCGGCGTCGTAGTAGAAGAACTCGACGGGGGCGCCGGACTCGCTGCTGATCTGCTCGGCCTGCTTCTTGGCGTCTGCGGCGGGGTAGAAGTCGTCCTTCTCGCCGTAGTGGCCCTGCACGGCCGCGGTGACCCCGGCGTAGGACTGCGGGACAGCGGGCCCGACGCCGTAGAACGGCACGGCCGCTCCGATCTTGTCGCCCTGCTGCGCAGCCAGCTGCAGCACGAAGCCGCCGCCCATGCAGAAGCCGATCGCGCCGACCTTGCCGGAGGTGACGGCCTCGTGGCCGAGCAGGAAGTCCACGGCGCCGCCCAGGTCCTTGGCGGCCTCGTCCACGGGCAGCTCGGTCATGAGCTTGCCGGCCTCGTCGGCGTCGTGGGCCACCTTGCCGCCGAACAGGTCGGGGGCGAGGGCGACGAAGCCCTCGCGGGCCAGGCGGTCGGCGATGTCGGCGATGTGGTCGGTCAGGCCCCACCACTCCTGGATGACGATGACCCCGGGGCCGGTCCCGCCCTCCGGCAGCGCGAGGTAGCCGTGGCCGGTGCCCTTGCCGCTCGGGAAGGTCGTGTTCTGGCGGATGGACTCGTTCATGGGGTGCCTCTCCTGCGATATGAGGTCAGACGGGTCAGCGTGCTGCCCCATCCTGCCCGACGGCGGCGAGGGCGCCGACCGCCGGAGGTGTCCTTCGCGCTGGACGGCGAGGACGTCGTACGACGGGCGGCCGGCCGCCAGTCCCTGCCGCTCGAACCGGGTGACCGGTCTGCCCACCGGTCGGGCGACGACGCGGGTGTCCAGGGCCGTGCCGAGGGCGGCCAGGGCGTGCTCGGCGTACGGCGCCCAGTCGGTCGCCAGGTGCACCCGCCCCGCGGGCACGAGCCGGTCGGCGAGCAGCGCGGCGAAGGCCGGGCTCACCAGCCGTCGCTTGAGGTGCCGGGCCTTCGGCCAGGGGTCGGGGAAGAAGATGCGCACCTCGGCCAGGCTCGCCGGGGCGACGGCCTCGCGCAGCAGCACCACCGCGTCGTCCTCGACCAGCCGGACGTTGGTCAGCCCGGCGGCCTCGACGCGCCTGAGCAGGGCGATGACACCGGCTTCATGCACCTCGCAGGCCACCACGTCGACCTCGGGCTGCACCCCGGCCATGGCCGCGGTGCTCTCGCCCATCCCGAAGCCGATCTCGACGACGAGGGGGGCTCGCCGGCCGAAGACGGCGACGGGGTCCAGCGGGCGCCGGGCGTCCAAGCCGTACCGCGGCCACAGCCGGTCGCGGTCCGCCCGGGCGCCCTGCGACGTACGGCCCCGGCGTAGCCGGTAGCTGCGGATGTCCTCACCGGGCCGCACGCCGCGGAGCTAGGCGACGTACTCGCGCAGGACCTCGGCGCGGCCACCGACCCGCAGCTCGGCCAGCGTGTCGCGCTCGATCTGGCGGATCCGCTCGCGGGTGAGCCCGAGGTGCCGCCCGACCTCGTCGAGCGTGCGCGGGCGCCCGTCGTCTAGGCCGAACCGCATGCGCACGACGATCGCGGACCTGGACGGCAGCGAGGCCAGGACCTCGCCGAGCTGCCCCTGGAGCATCTGCATCTCGACGGCGGCGACCGGGTCGACGGACTCGGAGTCGGTGATGAAGTCCCCGAGGGTCGCCTCGTCGTCCCCGACGGGGCTCTGCAGGGACAGCGTGTCGCGACCGAAGGCGAGGATCTCCTCGACCTTGGCGGGCGTCATCTCCAGCGGCTGCCCGATCTCCTCCGAGGAGGGGTCGCGACCCAGGCTCTGGGTCAGCTCGCGCCGCACCCGGGTGACCTTGGTGATCAGCTCTGCCATGTGCACGGGCACGCGGATCGTGCGGCCCTGGTCGGCCAGCGCCCGCTGCAGCGCCTGCCGGATCCACCAGGTCGCGTACGTGGAGAACTTGTAGCCCTTGGCGTAGTCGAACTTCTCGACGGCGCGGACCAGCCCGAGGTTGCCCTCCTGCACCAGGTCGAGCAGGTCGAGGCCGCGGCCCTGGTAGCGCTTGGCCAACGACACGACCAGCCGCAGGTTGGCCTCCAGCAGATGGCGCTTGGCCCGGCCGCCGTCCCGCTCGATCTCGACCAGGTCCCGGCGTACGCCGATCGGCAGCTTGCTCTCGCCGGTCGCGTGCAGGCGCAGCTTCTCGGCCCCGTAGAGCCCCGCCTCGATGCGCTTGGCGAGGTCGACCTCCTCGACGGCGGTGAGCAGCGGCACGCGGCCGATCTCCCGTAGGTAGGCCTTCACCAGGTCGATGCCCGGCGGCGGCTCGTCGATGGCCAGTGGCGCATCCTCGTCGGCGACGGTCGTGGCGCTGTCGGCCTCGGTGCTGTCTGCGACAGCGCCGCTCGTGGGGCCCGCGGTGCCGACGAGCGGGCCGGCCGCGGCAGCGCTGCCCGGTGCCGTGACCACCTCGACCGTGCTCGAGGCGTCGGCAGGGGCCAGGACGACGTCCACGAGCTCGTCGGCAGCGGGCGCCTGCGGCGCGGCGATCAGTGCGGTGGCGGTCGCGGAAGACGTGCCGCCGGTCGCCCGCACGGACGCCACAGCTCGCTCGGCGGGTCGGGACGTCGTACGCCGGGCGCGGGGCGCCTTGCGCTCCTCGGCGCCGATGACCATGCCGCCGTCGGTCAGCCGGCGAAGGACGGTGCGGGCTTCGTCCGGCCCGATACCGGCCTGGTCGAAGGTGTTGCGCAGCTGCGCGAGCGACAGCTGACCCTCGGCCTGGGCACGCACGACCAACGCCTCGACGAGATCGGCGGGGCTGGCGGCGGTCGACATGGCGGACACTCCTGGGTGCTGGTGACGGGACGAGTAGCGGGGCGGTGCGGGTGACACGGGCCGGTCGGCCCGGCGGTTCGGGTGGCGCGGGCGCAGGAGCCCGGTGGTGCTCGTGGTCCGGACCGATGGGTCCGGGTGGCTCGAGCGCAGTCTGGTCGAGTCCGAGAGGTCCCGAGGCGCGCGAGAGCCCGATGTGAGGTCAACGATGCCCCACCAGAGGATGTTCCGGAACCGTCGGACGGGTGAACTCCCTCACAGCTGATCATCCCCTGACTCCCCCGACTCCTCCGGCGGGGGAGTCGGGGGAGTCGGGGCGCGTGCCGGAGCCGGAGGCGCCGGGAGCGCTCAGTCGAGGTAGTCGCGCAGCTTCTGCGAGCGGGAGGGGTGCCGCAGCTTGGCCAGGGTCTTGCTCTCGATCTGGCGGATGCGCTCACGGGTCAAACCGAACTCGCGGCCGATCTCGTCCAGCGTGCGTGGCTGGCCGTCGGTCAGACCGAAGCGCATCCTGACGACCGCAGCCTCCCGCTCGGACAGCGAGCGCAGGACCTCGCTCAGCTGCTCCTGCATCAGGCCGTACGACACGACCTCGGAGGCGATCGGCGCGTCGGCGTCCTCGATGAAGTCGCCGAGGTTGGAGTCCTGGTCGTCACCGATCGTGGTCTCGAGGCTGACCGGCTCGCGTGCGTAGCCCTGGATCTCGACCACCTTCTCGGGGGTGAGGTCGAGCTCGACCGCGAGCTCCTCCGGTGTCGCGTCGCGCCCCAAGGACTGCAGCAGCTCGCGCTGCACCCGGGTGAGCTTGTTGATCTGCTCGACCATGTGCACCGGGATGCGGATGGTGCGGGCCTGGTCGGCCATCGCCCGGGTGATCGCCTGCCGGATCCACCACGTGGCGTACGTCGAGAACTTGTAGCCCTTGGTGTAGTCGAACTTCTCCACGGCCCGAATGAGCCCGAGGTTGCCCTCCTGGATGAGGTCGAGGAACAGCATCCCGCGGCCGAGGTAGCGCTTGGCGATGGACACGACCAACCGGAGGTTGGCTTCGAGCAGGTGGCGCTTGGCGCGGTCGCCGTCGGCGACCAACCAGCCGAGGTCCCGGCTGACCACAGCGGCCAGCTTGGGCCCCTGACGGCCGTCGGCGACCCGGAGCTTCTCGGTGGCGAACAGGCCGGCCTCGATGCGCTGCGAGAGCTCGACCTCCTGCTCTGCCGTCAGCAGGGGGGTCTTCCCGATCTCCTTGAGGTAGGCGCGGACCAGGTCGGTGGAGATGCCGACCTCGCCCTCCGCGGCCAGCGGCTTGTCGTCGTCCTCGTCGTCCTCCGTCGCGGGCCGCGGGGTCTCGTCGTCCTCGTCGTCCTCGGGCTCGACGACCTTCGCCGGGACGGCCTCGGTCGAAGCCTCCGGCGCGGCGACGATCACCGAGGCGATGTCCTGCTCCTGCGCGGCCAGCGCCGGGACGACCGTCGGGCCCCCGGCGCGTCTGCGCGCCGAGCCGCGCGCGCGCGGGGCCGAGCCGGCGGCAGGGCCCGGGTCGGTCGCGAGGGCGCGGGCGGTGTTGGGGGGCGTCATGAGCGGTCCTCCGCGGTCGGGGAGAGGGGGCCTCCGAGACCCCACCTGCTCAACAGCCGGAGGGCCCCCGACGTTCCCTGCCGTGGAGCCCCGGAGCAGGCTGTGCTAG
>JAABUT010001161.1_pt1 | contig 32000 bp, 30 predicted proteins | sample 5559281 | NCBI WGS metagenome assembly JAABUT01 (sample SAMN10711880, study PRJNA513359) | rock metagenome | isolation source: Antarctica rocks | place: Antarctica: Victoria Land, Ricker Hills nord | collected 2016-01-04 | reverse complement strand
CCATCCCGCTGGGTGCTCTCGCATCCGGCAGCGAAGGCGCGACCAGCAGCATGCTGGCCCGGGCGCACGAGCCGTTGCTGGCCGCTGCGGCGACGGCCGGCGCCTGCGTGATCGCCAGTGCGGTGGTATGGTGCAGGACCTGTCCGGCGGCGCCCGGCCGGAGGTCTGGGTGCCGGATATGCTTGGCAGCCAGCGCGGCTACGGGCTGCACTGGCAGGTGTGCCTGGGGCACCTGCTGCGCGACGCACTTACGCCGCGGGGTGCGGCGACACCGCCTTCAGCGACGCGCTCCCGCCGCTGCTGCGCGCCATCGCCATCGGGCAGCGGCGGAAAGGGCTGGCCGGCAGCACCCTCCGGCAATACCAGGCCGACCTGGACCGCAGGCTCGACCGGATCATGGCCGCTGTCCCCATTGGCGAGCCAGGGCGCAAGCTGCGCCGCCGCATCGCTTCCAACCGGGCGCACCTCTTCATGTTCATCACCAACCGCGGCGTGCCCGCTACCAACACCGTGTCCAAACGCCATCTCCGCCCCAGCGTGATCTTCCGCAAAGCAACCAACAGGTTCCGCTGCGAGTGGGGCGCCGAAACCTACGCCGCCTGCCAAACCGCCGTCAGCACCGCAAAGGCCAACTAAACCTCAGCGCTCGCCATCCTCCGCTTCGTCCTGCCCGCTCTGTCAGCCGAAAAAACCATCGCCTACCCAGGGTGAGTAATTACGTTCGCCCTGTTGCTGCCGGCCTGTTTCCCTGCTGCCCTGCTGAATGCGACGGTTCCGTCGCATGGTGTCAGTGTCACCCGGGATGTGGCCTATGCCGATGGGCCACGCCGCCGGCTTGACATCTACCGCCCTCCCGGCGGCGGCCATAAGGACGGTGCTGGCGGCCCCTGGATCGCCGCGCCGCAAACGGTTCGCGATGACAAAGGGTCAGAGCAAATAGCGGCTGGTATAAGTCCTGCGTCGTTACGCGCTTTCCATCGAAACAGGTCGCGATGGGGCGGACTGGCCGCCCGTTGCTGCTAAACGGTGCAGGCATGGCTGGTGGGCGCCCCGGAATCCTCGCTCGCACGGCTCAGCATACCCAGGGCATGCAGCACCGTCGCCGTCCTCACGTCGTCACGGCTGCCCGGGAAAATCTTGACCTCGGTCAGCACTGGCCCGTTGCGGGACGCCAGCCCAAACCAGACGGTTCCCACGGGCTTGTCCGGCGTGCCGCCGCCGGGTCCGGCAACGCCGGTTACGGCGACCGTAAGCGACGCCTGGGACCGCTGCAGCGCACCCTCCGCCATTGCCGCCGCGACCGGTGCGCTCACGGCGCCATGCAGCCCGATCAGCGAGGGGTCTACGCCGAGCATCTCGGTCTTCGCCGCATTGGAATAGGTGACGAAGCCCCGGTCCACCACATCGGATGATCCAGCGATGGCGGTCAGCGCCGCCGCGATCAGCCCGCCGGTGCAGCTTTCGGCTGTCGCCGTCATCATCCCTCGTGCGCGCAACCGGTCCAGCACGTCGGTTGCAGCGGCCGCCAGGTCCGCCGTCACCGGGCCGCCTCCTTCGCCACGGCCCATCCCAGCCAGCGTGACAAGGGATGCGGCGCCGTGTCGCCGCGTTGGGCACGGTAGATCACGATATTCTCGATCACGCGCTGCACATAGTTCCGGGTTTCGTTGAAAGGGATCATCTCGATCCATTCCAGCATGTCCACTCCGCCAGTAAGCGGGTCGCCCTGCGCCGTCAGCCAGGCCTGCACCCGGTGCGGCCCGGCGTTATAGCCGGCCAGGGCCAGCGGCAGCGCCCCATCGAACTGATCCATCAAACCTCGCAGGTAAGCCGTGCCCAGCCGCATGTTGTAGGCGGGGTCCGTGGTCAGGGCGGGCACGCTAGCCGGCTCGTTCAAGCGCCGGGCCACAGCGGCGGCGGTGGCCGGCATCAACTGCATCAGCCCGCGTGCGCCAACCGGACTGCCGGCGCCAGCGTCGAAGCTGCTTTCCTGCCGGATCAGCCCCAGCGCGACCGCAGGCTCGACAGCTCCCTCCGGCGGCGACACCGGGCGGGGCCAGCCGGCCTCCCCCAGCACCACGCCGTCCCGTCCAGCGCGGCGGGCGATGGCAACGGCCTGGTCCGGCAGCCCGAGGTCACCGGCAAAGCGCGCGGCCAGCGCCCGCATCCCCGGCCCATCCGCCACCTCGTCCAGGCGGAGCAGGAACGGACGTGCCCGGCGCGGCTCTCCCCATGCCACTAGCAGCGCCGCCGCACGTACCAGCTCCTGCCCGGCGAAGGCCGTTGCTGCGTCCTCGGTCCAAATTGGGCCGCGCTCGGACATGATCCGCTGAGCAAGTGCGCCCGGATCCTCGCCGAGTGCCGACGCGGCGAGCTGGCCGTAATACGTCATCGGCCATGCGGCGGCGGCCAGGTAAGCGATGCGGGCGCCTTCCTGGTCGCCGGCGGCGGCGCGGCTGCGGCCCAGCCAAAAGCCTGCACGGCCCTGGGTGATGGCAGCACGGGACAGCCCGGCAAGAGCGGTGAAGTGCCGGGCCGCGACCTCTGGCTGATCCAGGCGGCGCAGCGCGATCCAGCCTGCCAGGAACTCGGCGTCCAGCCCGGCTTCCCCGGCGCGCACGGCGCCGTTGACGACGGCGTAGGCGTCCGCCGGATCGCCGAAGCGGAGCAGGCGACGTGCCAAGTCGTTGCGTTCACTCCAGAATGCGGCGCGCCGGTCGAGCGGGGCTGCTTCCTCCGCCGCTGCACCGAGGATGGTCCAAACGTTGGCGGCGTCCTTGTCCAGGCCGGCGCGCCGATACCAACGGGCAAGGTCCAGCACCAGCGCCGGCTCGGTGCGGGCGGCTGCGGGCAGGACGGCGACCAGGGCAGGGGCGGTAGGATCGTCCCGGCGCAACGCCAGCCGAGCCTGGGCGGCGACTTGGCCAGCGGGGCTCAACCGCATGGCCTGGCGCGCGGCAGGGCCACCGGGCGCGCCGTTGTCGGTCGAAGCGAGTCGGTCGAAGCGGCTCCACTGGTCCTCAGGCGTCAGGACTCGGCCCCATTGGCGGATGAAGGCGACCTCCGCCGGGCCATCCACACCGCGAACCCAGGCGGCGCGCGCCTCTGTGGCGTCCCTTGGGCAGCGTACGCCCGCAGCAGGCTGGAGCCGGCAGGGGGCGGACGCTGGCAACATGTCGGAGCTGGCCGTGGCGGCTTCCTGCAGCCGCCGGGCCAACAGGGGTGCTTGCGGCCATGACGGGTTCTCCGCCATGAACGCGGCGATTTCCTCGGTAGTCGCGGCGCCGGGCGTCAGCGCGCGGAAATATTGGACGAGCTTGCGCGCCAACGGGTCTGGCAGCGCCGCTGCTGCCGCGTCCGCTTCGGTCCAACGATCGGCGCGTACGGCCTCTAGGACGCCTTGCCCTTGGGCAGGCACGGCTCCCAGCAGCATCAGCACCATGATGGTCCCACGCATGGCGCGATCCTACCCTGTCGCGGACTTGCGGCGCATCCCCCATATGCCTAGTTTCGCTGTCCCCCACCGTTGCCGCTAGGGAACACTATGTTCAAGGGATCCTTCGTCGCCCTGATTACGCCCATGCAGCCGGACGGCGCAGTGGACCTGGACGCCTTCGCGAAGTTCGTGGAATGGCAGATCGGGCAAGGCACGCATGGCATCGTCCCGGTCGGCACAACGGGCGAAAGCCCGACGCTGACCCATGACGAGCACCGTCAGGTGGTGGAGGCCGCGGTGAAGGTCGCCGCCGGCCGGGTCAAGGTGATCGCCGGCGCTGGGTCCAACAGCACGGCTGAGGCGGTCGAGCTGACCCGCCATGCCAAGCAGGCCGGGGCCGATGCAGCGCTGGTGGTGACCCCCTACTACAACAAGCCGACGCAGGAAGGGATGGTGCTGCATTACACTGCTATCGCCGACGCGGTGGATCTGCCGATCTTCATCTACAACATCCCGGGCCGCAGCGTCGTGGACATGATCCCCGAGACGATGGGCCGCCTGGCGAAGCACCGGAACATCGTCGGGGTGAAAGATGCGACGGCCAACCTGGCGCGTCCGCTGCATACCCGCCGGAGCTGCGGCAGGGAGTTCGTGCAGATGTCGGGGGAGGACCACACCGCTCTGGCCTTCCTGGCGGCGGGCGGGCACGGCTGCATCAGCGTGACCGGCAACGTCGCGCCGCGGTTGTGCAGCGAGATGCACCGGGCCTGGCAAGACGGCCTGACTGACCGTGCCATCGCGATCCAGGACCGGCTGCTGGCGTTGCACGACGCGATGTTCGTCGAAAGCAGCCCCGGCCCGGTAAAGTATGCGGCCAGCCTGCTCGGGCACGGCACCGACCATTGCCGCCTGCCGCTGGCGCCGGTGACTGAGGCGACGCGTACCCAGGTCCGGACGGCGATGCAGGCTGCCGGGCTGCTGAACTAGGACGGATGAGTTGGCGGACAACAAGACCAAGAAGAAGTCCGGCCTGATCAGCCACGGCATTGCCTCGCAGAACCGCAAGGCGCGCTTCGACTACACGATCAAGCAGACGATGGAGGCCGGGCTGGTGCTGAAGGGGCCGGAGGTGAAGTCCCTCCGCCACGGCCGCGCCACGCTGACAGAGGCATGGGCCGGGGAGCGGGAAGGCGAGCTGTTCTTGTTCAACTGCTACATCCCGGAATACCAGGCCGGCGTGCTGTCCCGGTTCGAGCCGCGTGCGCCGCGCAAGCTGCTGCTAAAGAAGAAGCAGATGGGCGAACTGATCGGCGCCGCGACACGGGACGGGCTGACGCTGGTGCCGCTGCAGATCCACTTCAACGACCGCGGGGTGGCAAAGGTGCTACTGGGCGTCGGCGAGGGCCGCAAGAAGGCGGACAAGCGGCAGGCCATCGCCGCGCGGGACTGGGCACGGGACAAGGCACGGCTGATGCGGGACAAAGGCTAACGCGTCCTGCTCCCTTGCCCTCTGGAAGAGGGTCGGGGGGTCTTCAACCCCGATCTTTTGCCCGGAACAGCCCCGCTCCTGCTGCTCCGATGGCTCCCCACTCCATAGCCAAGACCCCGTCACCCTAACCCTTTCCCAAAGGGAGAGGGGACAAATGGCCTTCTCTATGCCGCCACTGCGACCTTCGCCTCGATGCTGTCCCAGATTGCCGCTGCCAGATCGGTTCCGTCGAACCGCGCGACCTCCTGCAGGCCAGTAGGCGAGGTCACGTTGATCTCGGTCAGATAATCGCCGATCACGTCTATGCCGACGAAGATCAGGCCGTGATCGCGCAGATACGGCCCAATCCGGCGGCAAATCTCCCGCTCGCGCTCCGTAAGCTGCGTCTGCTCAGGCCGCCCGCCGACGTGCATGTTGGACCGTGCCTCGCCGGCCGCGGGCACCCGGTTAACGGCACCCATCGGCTCGCCGTCAATCAGGATCACCCGCTTGTCGCCCCGGCGCACCGCCGCCTCGTAGCGCTGGATCATCAGCGGCTCGCGTGAGCGGGCGAAATGCATCTCCAGCAGGCTCGCCAGGTTCTCGTCGTCCTCGCGGATGCGGAACACGCCGGCGCCGCCGTTACCGAACAGCGGCTTCACGATGATGTCCCGATGTTCCGAGCGGAAGGCCCGGATGGCGTCGGCATCCCAGGTGATGAGCGTCGGCGGCATCAGGTCGGGAAAATGCGTGACGAGCAGCTTCTCCGGGCTGTCCCGCACCCATTTCGGGTCGTTCACCACAAGGGTGCGTGGGTGGATGTGCTCCAGCATGTGAGTTGCGGTGATGTAGGCCATGTCGAATGGCGGGTCCTGCCGCATCAGCACGGTATCCATCGTCGCCAGGTCGAGCGTGAGGGCCTCGTCGAACCGGTAATGATCGCCCGCTACGCGTTGGACATGCACGGGCCGGGCGCGGGCTACCAGCCGCTTGGTCCGCTGACCGTCCGGGCTGTCCTTCCCCTCATGCAGGCTCATGTGGCGGACGTCGTAGTGCCACATGGAATGGCCGCGCCGCTGCGCTTCCAGCATCAGGGCGAAGGTGCTGTCGCCGTTGATGTTCAACGTTTCCATCGGGTCCATCTGGACCGCGACCTTCAATGGCCGTGGCAGTGGGCGGGACATGGGCTAGCCTCGTTGGGATTGTAACCGCCGCTGTAGCAGGGCTTTACGCCGCTGGCACGCCCTTGGTGGTGGAGTATTCGAAGTGCAGGGCGGTGTCGGGGTGGACGATGGGATGGATGGCGTGCGCGGCCATCGCGCCCTCGCTGAAGCCCTGCAGGATCAGCTTGAGCTTGCCGGGATAGGTCGCGACGTCGCCGATGGCGAAGACGCCGGGCATGGAGGTCTCGCAGGTCGCGGCCGTGACCTGGACGTGGTTGTGTGCGCTGTCCAGGCCCCAGGCCGCGATGGGGCCGAGGTCCATACTGAGGCCGAAGAACGGCAGCAGGCAGGTGGCAGGAAGATGCCGGGTCTGGTCGCCGGCGATGGTGCTGACCTCGACGGACTCCAACACGCCATCCGCGCCGTACAGAGCATGAAGCTGATACGGGATGACCATCTCCACCTCGCCGCGGGCGGCGGCGGCGTCGAGCTGCGCGGCGGACTCCGGGGCGGCGCGGAACTTGGGACGGCGGTGGATGACATAAACCTTGGCAGCGATGTCCTTGAGCGACAGCGCCCAGTCCACGGCGCTGTCGCCGCCGCCGGCGATGACGACGTGCTGGCCGCGGAAGTCCTCACGGCGGCGGCAGGCATAGCGGACGGCGCCGGTGGCCTCGTAAGCGTTCAGGCCGGGCAGCGGCGGGCGGTTAGGGCCGAAGGCGCCGGCCCCGGCGGCCAGCACGACGGCTTTGCAGCGTATCTCGTCACCCGCGTCCGTGTGCAGGCTGAAGGCCCCGGCCTGGCCGCGCAGGGCGTCCACGCGGCGGCCGAGCAGGCGAGGCACGTCGAACGGAGCAATCTGCCGTTCAAGATTTTCTATTAGCTCGCCCGCAGGAATGCCGGGGTGGGCGGGGATGTCGTAGATCGGCTTCTCCGGATACAGCGCAGTGCACTGGCCGCCGACCTCGCCGAGGGCGTCGATCAGGGTGGAGCGCAGCTTCAGCATGCCGCACTCGAAGGCGGCGAACAGGCCGACAGGGCCAGCGCCGATGATGGCCACGTCGGTCTCAATGAATGAACTCATGCTGGGGTAGGTAGCGCCTTCCCCGAAGCGGTCAAGCGGGTAGGGGGGTGCGTATAGGCTTATGCCGGCGACGGTCGTTGCAGCGGGAGTGCCGGACCGCTCTGACGCCCCCTGTTGGCAGGGCGGTCGCGCCGGGCCATCGTTCCGGGGTGCCGCTTCTGCTCAACTTGCCCGACCTTCCCGCGACCGAGGCGCTCGGCGAGCGCATCGCCGGGCAAGTACGGGCCGGAGACTCCGTCCTCCTGCAAGGCCCACTCGGCGCCGGCAAAAGCGCCCTAGCCCGCGCCCTCCTGCGCACCCTGCTGCACGACCCGGCGCTGGAAGTGCCCAGCCCCAGCTACACCCTCGTGCAGACCTACGAAGCCCCCCTCGGCCCCGTGCATCATTTCGACCTGTGGCGCCTGGACGGCCCGGCGGCGGTGGCGGAACTTGGATGGGAGGACGCGCGGGAGGGCGTGGTGCTGGTGGAATGGCCGGACCGGCTGGGTGCACTGCGGCCCGCCGACGCGCTGGTGGTTGAGTTGTCGCACGGGGATGGCGAGGCGCGGCGGGCCGTCTTGCAGGGCTGGCCCGACCGCTTGGACCTGCTGCGCTGATGCCAGCGCCGGGTTCTGGGAGGGTGCCCAGCACCCCGGCACCCCAAGGGCCGCCATAACCGTCCGCTGGCCGTTGTAACCCTTGGCTTGTCACATCATAAATGTTAATGACAATTTTCCTATTCCTATGGTGAAGGCTCCATGCTGAACCTCCACACCATCCCGCCGCACGTTTCCTTCCTGGACGCCTTGGCCCGGTGGTGGCTTGCCCGGCACGGCGGCGACCCCTTGCGCGTCGCCGATGGCTTGATCCTGTTGCCGACCCGCCGCGCCGCCCGCGCCCTGTCCGACGCCTTTTTGCGGCAGACCAAGGGCGCGCCGCTGCTGCTGCCTCGCATCGGCGCGCTCGGTGCGCTGGATGAGGCGCCGTTGACCCTGGCGGGCGCGCTGGACCTACCGCCCGCCGTGGACCCAATCCGGCGCCTGGCGGTGCTGACGCGGCTGGTCATGGCCGCGGGTGACAAGGTCGGCGGCGGCCAACTCGGCGGGCCGACTACCGCCGACCGCGCCTGGCCGCTCGCCGCCGAGCTCGCCACCCTGCTGGACGAGGCGCACCGCGCCGAGGTGGACCTGACGGAGGTGCTGCCCGCCGCCGCCGAGGCCGGCTATGCCGAGCACTGGAGCCGCACCATACGCTTCCTGCAGATCGTTACCCGCGCCTGGCCGGACTGGCTGTGGGACCAGGGCCTGATCGATGGGGCCGAGCGCGGCGTGAAGCTGCTGGACGCGCAGAGCAAGGCCTGGGCGGCGGACCCGCCCGCCTTTCCCGTCGTGATCGCCGGAACCACGGGCGGCATCGCCTCAGTGGCAAGGCTGATGGGCGTGGTCGCCCGCCTGCCGCAAGGTGCGGTGATCCTCCCCGGCCTCGACAAGGCCATGTCGGACGAGAACTGGGGCGCCCTGGACGCTGGCCATCCCCAAGCCGGGCTGCGGAGCCTGCTGGCCGGCCTGGGCGCAACCCGCGGCGATGTGCAGGACTGGAATGTGCAGGACTGGCAGGACCAATCCGGCCCCGTCCCGCCAGGCAGGTGCGAGACCTTGTGGCAGTCGCTGCTGCCCGCCCGAGCATTGGGCGAATGGCGTCAGCCTTATAGCCCCGATGTGTCCGGCCTGACCCGGTTGGAGCCTGCCGATCAGCAGGAGGAGGCGGTCGCCATCGCCCTCGCACTCCGGGGCGCCCTGCAGCAGCCACATGCCCGCGCCGCCCTGGTGACGCCCGACCGGCAGTTGGCGGCGCGCGTGGCGGCGGAGCTGGGCCGCTACGGCGTCGTGGTGGACGACAGCGCCGGGGAGCCGTTGGCCGACACCCCGCCCGGCGCCTTCCTGCGTCTGCTGGCCCGCGCTGTGGCGGACGGGCTGACGCCGGTGGCGCTGCTGTCCCTGCTGAAGCACCCCCTGACCGCGCTGGGCCTGGCGCCTGCAGCCTGCCGTGGCGCCGCACGCGCGCTGGAGCTGCGCGTCCTGCGCGGTCCGGCGCCGCCGCCCGGCCTGCAAGGCCTGCGCGACGCCCTGGCCCGGCGCGGCTCCACGGAGGAGGTGGACGGCCTGGTGGACCGCTTGGCTACCGCGCTGCTGCCAATGATCCGGATCGCCCAGCGCGGCGACGCCACCCCGGCGGAGGGGCTGACTGCGCTAATCGAGTGCGCGGAGGCCGTCGCCGCCACGGACGAAGACAACGGCGCCGCCCGGCTATGGTCGCGGGAGGAAGGGGAGGCCCTGGCCACCCACCTGTCTGCCTTGTCCGCCGCGCTGCCGATCCTGCCGCCGCAGCCCGTCGCGACCCTGCCGGGGCTGCTGGATGCCTCGATGGAGGGCGCCGTCGTCCGCAGCCGCCGGGCGCTGCGCGGGCGGGACGGGGCGGAGCATCCGCGCGTGTCCGTCCTGGGCCTGCTGGAAGCCCGGCTGCAATCGGCCGAGCTGATGGTGCTGGGCAGCCTGACGGAAAGCGTCTGGCCCCCCGCCACCGACCCCGGCCCCTGGATGAGCCGCCCGATGCGCACCGCGGCCGGCCTGCCCTCGCCAGAGGAGCGCGTGGGACAGATGGCGCACGACTTCGCCATGCTGGCGTGCGCCGCGCCGAACGTCGTACTGTCCTGCCCGCGACGGCGTGACGGCGCGCCTGCGGTGCCGGCACGGTGGCTGGTGCGGCTGCAAGCCTTCCTGCGCGGGCACGGCGCCGCGTTGCCGGCGCATCCCGCGACCGGCTGGGCGCGCCTGCTGGACCAGCCCGCCGGCGACCCGCGCCCGGTGTCGCCGCCTCGCCCGCGCCCACCCGTCGAGGCACGGCCGCGCCGGCTGCGCGTGACGGAGATCGAAACCTGGCTGCGCGATCCCTACGCCATCTATGCCCGGCACATCCTGCGCCTGCGCGCGCTGGAGCCGCTGGAGCAGTCGGCGGACGCCGCGGATTACGGCAGCATCGTCCATGCTGCCATTGCCGCCTTCCTGGGCCGCCTGGGAGACCGCTACCCGCGAGACGCCCCGGCGCTGCTGCGAGGGGAGATGACGGCGGCGCTGGATGCCGCCGGCTTACGCCCGGCGCTCGCGGCCTGGTGGCGCCCACGTCTGGCCCGGATCGCCGACTGGGTGGCGGAGCAGGAGCGGGTGCGCCGCCTGGCCGGGCCGAAGCCGGCGATGCGTTGGGAGGTTTCCGGGGAGTGGCAGGTGCCCTGCGCCGGCCGTCCCTTTGCGCTGCGTGGGCGGGCCGACCGGATTGAGCGCAACCCGGACGGGACGCTGTCCATCCTGGACTATAAGACCGGCGTGGTGCCGAACACGACGCAGGTGCAGGATGGCCTCAGCCCGCAACTGCCGCTGGAGGCGGCGATGGCAGCGGCGGGGGTGTTCGGGGACGACCTGCGTGGGAACACGACGGAGCTGACCTACTGGCATCTCACAGGCGGCTACATCCCCGGAGAGGAGGTGCGCCTGTTCCGCGGCGACCCCTCGGACACCGCGGCCCAGGCTGGAGAGGCGGAGCGCAAGCTGTGCGCGCTGATCGCGGCCTTCGACGACCCGAACCGCGCCTACCTATCCCAGCCGCATCCGGGTGATGCGCCGCGGTTTTCTGACTACGTGCAGTTGGCCCGGGTGCTGGAATGGGCGGCGGTGGAGGAGGGAGCATGATGATTTGGCAAAACTGCGCCAGTTCCCTCCCCCTCCGGGAGAGGGCCGGGGTGAGGGAAGCCGCAAGCGCAAACCTTGCTGATGCACAAGCCCAGGGCAACTTAACATCGCTTCGTGCGGCCTTTCCCTCACCCCGACCCTCTCCCGGAGGGAGAGGGAGAAGGCAGCCATCTCCATGAACATTATCGCCACCCTCCCCACCAATGCCCGCGCCCGTGCGGAGGAGGAGCAGCGCCAGGCGTCCGACCCCGCCGTGTCCGCTTTCGTCAGCGCCAGCGCCGGGTCGGGCAAGACCAAGCTGCTGACCGACCGGATGCTGCGCCTGATGCTCGGCGGCGCCGACCCGTCGCGCATCCAGTGCCTGACCTTCACCAAGGCCGCTGCTGCGGAAATGTCGCTGCGGCTGCAAAGGCGCCTGGGCGAGTGGGTCACGCTCGACGACGACGCCCTGGAACTCGAATTGCAGGAACTCCGCGTGGACCCGGCGCCCGCGGCGCTGGCCAAGGCGCGGGAGCTGTTCGCGACCATCCTCGATCTGCCTGGCGGCATGAGGATCGGCACCATCCACGCCTTCTGCCAGTCCCTGCTGCGCCGCTTCCCCATCGAGGCCGCGATCACCCCGCACTTCAAGCTGGTGGAGGACACCGACGCCCGGCAGGCGATGGACCAGGCGCGCGAGGGCGTCCTGGCCGCGACGCCGCAGGACGAGTTGCGCGACCTGGCCGGGCTGGCGAACGCCGAGCGCTTCGCCACCCTGGTCGGCATCCTGGAAGGCCAGCGCGTTCGCCTTGCCGCGGCCCTGGACTTGGCGGAACCTCGGCTGGAGGCGGCGATGCGCCGCGTGGCCGGCGCGGGCGGCGCCACCGACGATGCGATCCTGACCGCCGCCGTATCCTGGCCCGCCGAACCCGCCGTGCGCGCCGCGTTGCGTCTTGCGCAGGAGGAGGGCACGCCGGCCGTCAAGGAGAAGGCGCAGCGCATGTTGGACTGGCTGGGCCTGGACGCCGCCCACCGCCGGGAGCATTGGGCGGAGTGGCTGGGTGAATTGCTCAAGGGCGACGGCGGGCCTCGCGCGGTCAGCGTCTTCGCCGCCAAGAAGCTGGCGGAGAAACATCCTGCCATCCCCGATACCCTATCAGCCGAACAGGACCGCGTCGTCGCCGTCGAGGACAGCCGCCGTGCCCTGCGCGTCGCCCAGGCATCCACCGCCCTGCTGCGCCTGGCGAAGCCCGTCCTGCACGCCTATGCCGGGCGCAAGCAGGACATGGGCTTCCTGGACTACGGCGACCTGATCGGCCGCACCTCCCGCCTGCTGGTGGACCCCGGCGCGGCCTGGGTGCTGTACAAGCTGGACGGCGGCATAGACCACCTGCTGCTGGACGAGGTACAGGACACCGCGCCGGAGCAGTGGCAGATCGCGCACCGGCTGACGGAGGAGTTCTTCGCCGGGCAGGGCGCGCGGGCGGAGCAGGTGGCAGGCCGCGGCGCCCCGGCCCGCACCTTCTTCGCGGTTGGCGACCCGAAGCAGAGCATCTACTCGTTCCAGGGCGCGGACCCGGAGGAGTTCGGGCGCAGCCACGACCGCATGGCCGCCCGCGTCGGCGGATCGGCGCAGGAATGGCGGGATGTCACGCTGGACGTGTCGTTCCGCTCGACCAAGCCGGTGCTGGACCTGGTGGACGCGGTGTTCGCCGACCCGGTGGCGGCGCGCGGCGTGGCGGAGGACGAAACGCTGCGCCATTTCGCAGACCGCGCCGGCTTCGCCGGGCAGGTGGAGCTGTGGCCGCTGACGCCCCTGCCGGACGAGGAAGCGTCCGCGCCCTGGACGGTGCCCGATCGCAACATGGGCCTGGTGTCAGCGCCGCAGCGCCTGGCGGACGCGCTGGCCCGCTACATAGACGGGGAGCTGCGCGACGGCGTGCGGCTGCAAAGCCGCGACCGCCCGTTGCAGGCTGGGGACGTGCTGGTGCTGGTGCGGCGCCGGGGCGACTTCGCGCGGGCGCTGGTGCGGGCGCTGAAGGGACGCGGCGTCCCGGTCGCCGGGCTGGACCGGCTGGTGCTGACGGAGCAGGCTGCGGTGCAGGACATGCTGTCGGCCTGCGACGCCGTGCTGCTGCCGGAGGATGACCTGGCCGTCGCCTGCGTGCTGACCAGTCCGCTCGGCGGGCTGACAGATGACAGCCTGATGCGGCTGGCGATGGACCGGCAGGGTACGCTGTGGGAGGCGTTGCGCGACCGTGCTGGGGAGCGGGAGGTATGGCGGCAGGCCTGGAGCTTCCTGTCCATCCTGCGATCGCGTGCCGACCACGTGACGCCGCATGCGCTGCTGTCCGAGGCCCTGGGGCCGCTCGGCGGACGTGCCCGCCTGCTGGCGCGGCTCGGCGCAGAGGCAGCGGAGCCGTTGGACGAGCTGCTGTCGGCCGCCCTGGCATACACCGCCACCCATGCCCCGGCGCTGCAAGGCTTCGTCCACTGGATGCGCAGCTCCGCCGCCGAGGTGAAGCGGGAAGCGGAGGGCGCGGGCGGCGCTGTCCGGGTGATGACGGTGCACGGCGCCAAGGGACTGCAGGCGCCGCTGGTGATCCTGCCGGACACGACGGCCCTGCCGCCTGAGGATGATGCCTTCCACTGGATACGGGACACCAGCACCGGCGCCGAGCTGCCGCTGTGGTCCCCCCGCCGGGAACTGCGCTGCGCTGCGGTGGCGCGGGCGCAGGAGGCGGAGCGGGACCGGCGGCTGCGGGAGTACAACCGCCTGCTGTATGTGGCGCTGACCCGGGCAGAGGACCGCCTGCTGGTCTGCGGCTGGCACACCAAGCGCGGCGTGCCGGAGGACAGTTGGTATCGCATGGCCGAACGCGGCTTCCGCACCATCGGCGCTAAGGCGGAACCGTTCGATACCGTCCCTGGCGCCTGGGAAGGCCAGCGGCTGATCCAGTCCTCCCCGCAGACCGCGCACGTCGTGCCGCCCGCCGCGACGGCCATGCAAGTCCCGGAGCCGCTGCCGCCCTGGGCCGGGCGCCCCGGCAACTGGAACCCCGGGCCGCCGCCGCCCGAGCCGCCGTTGCCAACTCCGCTGGCGCCCAGCCGGCCCGACGGCGCGGCGCTGGGGCCGGTGCCTCGGGCGGCGTCGCCGCTGCAGATGCGGGATGACGCCGGGCAGCGCTTCCTTCGCGGCAACCTGGTTCACACCCTGCTGCAATACCTGCCGGACCTGCCGCCGGACCAGCAGGAGACGGCGGCGCTGGAGCATTTGGGCCGTCCCGCGTTCGGCTTACCCTGGGCGGAGGTCGCCGGGCTGGCGGCGCAGGTGATGGGCGTTCTGCACCATCCGGAACTTGCGCCGCTGTTCGGGTCTGAGGGACGGGCTGAGCAACCGCTGGCTGGCCTGGTCGGTAGCACCGTCGTTACCGGCGTAGTGGACCGTTTAGCGGTGCTGCCTGGGGAGGTTTGGCTAGCCGACTATAAAACTCACCGTGACGCCCCAGCGGACGTGTCGGCCACGCCGGTGCGCTATCTGCGCCAGATTGCAGCCTACCGCGCCGTGCTGCGGGGTGTGTTCCCGGGCCGGACCATACGCTGCGCCCTGGTCTGGACGGCGGGCGTCACCGTGGCCATGCTGCCCGATACCCTGCTGGACAGCCATGCACCAGCTTGATCCATCACGGCCCGGTCCCCAAGTCTCCGTCTATTGCATTCAGGAGCGCGCTTTGAGCCAGAATACGGTTGCCGTCAGCGACAATGAATTCAAGTCACGGGTCCTGGACAGCAAGGAGCCGGTGCTGGTGGATTTCTGGGCGGAATGGTGTGGTCCGTGCAAGATGATCGCCCCGGCGCTTGAGGAGATCGCCGCCGAGAACAAGGGCCGCCTGACCGTGGCCAAGGTGAACATTGACGACAATCCAATGTCGCCCAACACCTACGGCGTGCGCGGCATTCCAACGATGATCCTATTCAAGGACGGCAAGCCGATGGCAACCAAGGTCGGCGCAGCGCCCAAGAGCGAGCTGAAGTCGTGGGTGGCGAGCAACCTGTAATTTAACCGACCGCGCCTGCGCTAGACAGGCGCAGCCATAAAATTCGGTTCCCGCCGATGCTAGACTTTGGAACCCCCTAGCAGACCGGTGAAACTGCAATGTTGCTAGACCCGGCCCGCCTGTTTCCCGAAATGCCTTCTGGGCCGCCTGCATAATTTGGGCGGGACTGCCGCCTCCTAGCTTGACTGTGACCGACAGCATGTGGCCGTCGGTCCAGTCTGCTTCAACTATGCTGCCCCTTCTCGCAAAGAGGGAATAGGCAGCCTAGCCTAAATTATATTCGTAGCGGATGAAACCGGAATTCCCGGCAATCGCATCATAGAGACGACGAGCCGGCGCGTTATGGTCCTGCGTCAGCCAATACATCCGGCAGGCCGCCCGCTCACGGGCGCGGTCGGCCACTCCCTCAATCAACGCACGACCTGCGTCGACGCCACGGGCGGACTCCTCGACATAGAGGTCTTGCAGGTAGCAGGCTGGCGCTGTTGTCCAGCAGTGTGCGTGAAACAGGAAATGCGTGATGCCGATGATAACGCCGTCTCGCCGGGCGGCCAAGCCATGTACTGCGGTGTCGTGCAGCAGCCGTGCCCAGGTATCTTCGTACTGCTCCTCTGGCAAAGCCGTCTCATAGAACGCCAGGTAGGCCCGCCACAAATCAGCCCAGCGCGGCCGATCCTGCGGATGCAGCCGTGAAACCTCGATCCCCATGCCCTTCTCCGCCTTCTGGACCATAGAACACTATCCAGCAGGCGAAGTCGTCGCTGAAGCTCTCGAACCGGTGCTCGGTTCCAGCCGGGACAAAGATGACGTCGCCGGGGCCGAACGTCACGCGGTCCTCGCCCATCAGCGGCAGGCTGAGGTCGTCACCCAGCGGATGGCTGTCCTGGGCACGCATGAAAACCCCGGTGCCGCTCACGACAAGGTACAACTCCTCCCGGTCATGCGGGGTTTGCGGATCATGACCCGTGGGAGCAAACCAGCGCAGCTCCATCGTGCCATGCGCCATCAGCAACGCAGTTGCCCGGCCCGGGTCAGTCGGCAGCTTGCGCGCCTCCTCAGGAGTGGCACGCAGCTTCGGCATCGGCGGCACGTTCTGTCCGTCCATAGATAGCTCCGAATGCGGCAAGAGACGCGGTCGCGCCGCGGTAGCTGCATCAAATGGGGTGTCCTGCCGTACGCCAAGCCCCCCACGACGCCCTGAACGTACGGTTTCAGCTATACCGGGTGCCAACCGTCACCTTTCAGCACCTCGCCGGCAAGATACAGGCTGCCGCACACCAACACGCGCGATGGTTGCCCCAGCGGCAACTGACGTAAAGCGTCGGCCACGGTTGGACCCGGCCGGGCGACGCCGCCGGATGCGGCCACGATGTCCGGAATGGGAAGTGCGAGGTGCTGATCCCGCTCCTGAACCGCCCATACCGTAGCGGCGTGGGGCAGCAACGGCCGCAAGAACTCGGCGGTGTCCTTGGACTGCTTCATGCCGACGATCAGGTGCACCGGCCTGTCCGACCAGGATCGCAGGTGTTGTCCCAAGGCGGTTCCGCCACCAGGGTTATGGCCGCCGTCCAGCCAGAGTTCCCAATCATCCGGCAACGTCGCTGCGATCCTGCCATACAGCCGTTGCAGCCGGGCGGGCCACTCGGCATGCGCCACGCCGGACCACGCCGCGTCTGGAACAGGGCCGTAGGCGCGCAGAGCTGCCACTGCGATGCCGACGTTGTCGTGCTGGTGCGGCCCGGGCAGGGAGAGCATCGGCAGGTTCAGCACCCCGGCGCCGTCGCTGTAACGCAGTCCGGCGTCCTTCGGGGTGATGGTCCAATTGCGCCCGCGGGCCAGCAGCGGCACCCCGGCTGCATCGGCGTGGGCCTGCAGCACGGCCAGAACCTCCGGCTGCTGCGCACCGGTGACGACGGGCACGCTGGGTTTGATGATCCCCGCCTTCTCCGCGGCAATCAGAGCCAGCGTATCGCCCAGCATCTCCGCATGATCCATCGAGATCGAGGTAATGGCGCATACGGCGGGCCGGGCGATCACGTTGGTCGTATCGCCCCGGCCGCCCAGCCCGACCTCCAAAAGGCATAGGTCGGCAGGGACCTCGGCGAACAGCATGAATGCGGCCGCGGTGATGACCTCGAACACGGTGATGGGCGCCCCGGCGTTGATGACCTCGATCCGCTCCAGCGCCTCGGACAACGCGTCGTCCGTCACAAGCTGTCCGGCGATCCGGATACGCTCGTTGAAGCGGACCAGGTGCGGCGAGGTGTAGATATGAGTGCGCCAGCCCGCGGCCTCGGCCACCCCGCGCATGAAGGCGCAGGTGCTGCCCTTGCCGTTGGTGCCAGCGACGTGGATGACCCGGGGCAACATGTCCTCGGGGTGCCCCAGTTGGGCCAGCAGACGTTGCAGCCGGTCCAGGCTCAGGTCAATCAGGCGAGGATATAGGCCGTGCAGGCGTTCTATGATCGGCTCGACCTGGCTCATGGCAGCAGGCGCATGTCTTCCTCGGTCCGCGTAAGCCACGGTGAGGCGCGGCAACCGAGGGACGGTCGTGGCCGCCTGCGGATCATAGAGCGGCAGGTACGGTTCGCGCTCGCGGCGTCGCCTGGGTATGGGGCTGCAATGGCTGGCACCGACATCACGCCGCCGCAGCCCCCTCAATGGAAGTCCGGTCAGTCTCCGGCGCGGGTACCGGCAGGGTCAGGAGACCGATCAGCCGGGCCAGGGTTTCGTGCATCTCGATCCGGCGGACAATCATGTCCAGGATGCCGCGCTCATACAGGTATTCGGCGCGCTGGAAGCCCTCGGGCAGCTTCTCGCGCACGGTCTGCTCGATGACGCGGGCGCCGGCGAATCCGATCAGGGCGCCGGGCTCGGCGATCTGCACGTCCCCCAGCATGGCGAAGCTGGCGGTGACGCCGCCGGTCGTGGGGTCGGTCAGCACGGTGATGAAGGGCAGCCCGGCCTCCTTCACCATCCGGGACGCAATGGTCGTGCGGGGCATCTGCATGAGGCTGACCGCACCCTCCTGCATCCGGGCGCCACCGCTCGCGGTGAAGACGATCAGCGGCGCATGTTGCAGCACAGCCAAACGGGCGGCGGTGACGATGGCCTCACCCACCGCGGCGCCCATGCTGCCGGCCATGAATTCAAACGCCATTGCCGCGACCACGGCGCGATGGCCGCCGATGGTGCCGTGCGCCACCAGGATGGCGTCGTCCAGGCCGGTGCGTTCACGGGCCTCCTTCAGCCGGGCGGCATAGGGTTTGCTGTCGCGGAACTTCAGCGGGTCGGCGGGCGCCCGGGGCAGCTCAATGCGGGTGAGCTGGCCGGGCTTGTCGCCGTCGGCGTCGAAGCCGTCGAAGGTGTAGGCCAGGCGCTCCGCGGCAGTAGGGCGCATGTGGTAGCCGCAGGCGGTGCAGACCTTCAGGTTGCGCTGCAGGTCGCGGCTGAACAGCATCTGCTGACAGTTCGGGCATTGGGTCCAAAGGTTGTCGGGGACGTCGCGCCGGCCGAGCCAGGTGCGTATCTTCGGGCGGACGTATTCGGCAAGCCAGCTCATGATGCGACCTTAGGCCGGCACGCGGGCGTGGCGGACACCGTCGGCCAGGGCGCGCACTTGGTTCAGCACCCGCTGGGCCGTGTCGGGACCAGCGCGGCCGTGCTCGTCCAAGCTGGCGGCCAGCGTTTCGATCAGGGCGGAGGCGACCACGGCAGCGTCGGCGTGGCGGACGGCGTCGGCGGCCTGCGCCGGGGTGCGGACGCCGAAGCCGATGGCAACGGGCAGGCTGGTCACCGCGCGCAGGCGGGGCAGGGCGGCGGCCAGGCTTTCGGTGGTGGCGCTGCGGGTCCCGGTGATGCCGGTGATGCTGACGTAATAGACGAAACCGCTGCTGCCGTGCAGGACCACCGGCAGCCGCGCGTCATCCGTAGTGGGCGCGACCAGGCGGATGATGTCGAGGTTGTTGGCCGCGGCATGGTCCACGATCAGGTCCGCCTCCTCGGTCGGCAGGTCCACGATGATCAGGCCGTCCACCCCGGCGGCAGCGGCGTCGCGGCAGAACCGCTCGGGACCGTAGGAGGCGATTGGGTTCAGGTAGCCCATTAGGATGACGGGGGTGGCCGTGTTTTCCAGCCGGAAGTCGCGGACCATTGCGAGCGTCCGGGCGAGGGTGGCGCCGGCCTTGAGGCCGCGCAAGCCGGCAGCCTGGATGGTGGGGCCGTCCGCCATCGGGTCGGTGAAGGGCATGCCGATCTCGATCAGGTCGGCGCCGGCGCCGGGCATGCCGCGCAGGATGGCCATGCTGGTTTCGGCGTCGGGGTCGTAGGCCTCCAAGAATGGGATCAAGGCGCCGCGGCCCTCCTGGCGGAGCGCGGCGAAACGCGCGGCGATGCGGCTCATGATGCTGTGCCTGCTCCCTCTCCCTCCGGGAGAGGGCTGGGGTGAGGGAGGCAGCGCGTGCTGTTCCTGGCCCATGCGGGACCAGCGCCATACCAAAGTAGACTGGTGCTTGCCGTTTCCCTCACCCCAACCCTCTCCTGGAGGGAGAGGGAGCAGGAAACGCGGCTAGTTTTCACAGCTTCACCCCCAGGTGCTCGGCCACCGTGAAGATATCCTTGTCGCCGCGTCCGCACATGTTCATCAGGATCACCGCATCCGGCCCCAGCTCCGGTGCGATCTTGGCGACGTGGGCGATGGCGTGGGCGGGTTCCAGGGCGGGGATGATACCCTCGGTCTGGGTGCAAAGCTGGAATGCGTCCAGCGCTTCCTGGTCGGTGGCGGCCACATACTCCACCCGGCCGATCTCATGCAGCCAGGAGTGCTCCGGGCCGATGCCGGGATAGTCCAGGCCGGCGCTGATGCTGTGCGCCTCCTGAATCTGGCCGTCGTCGTCCTGCAGCAAATAGGTGCGGTTGCCGTGCAGCACGCCGGGGCGGCCGCGGGACAGGCTGGCGGCATGTTCCTGCGTGTCCAGGCCGCGTCCTGCGGCTTCGACGCCGATCAGGCGCACCTCGTCGTCCAGGAAGGGATGGAACAGACCCATCGCGTTGCTGCCGCCGCCGATGGCGGCCACGATGACGTCGGGCAGGCGGCCCTCGGCCTCCTGGATCTGCACGCGGGCCTCGGTGCCGATGATACTCTGGAAATCGCGCACCATGGCCGGATAGGGGTGCGGGCCGGCGACGGTGCCGATCAGGTAGTAGGTGTCCGCAACGTTCGCGACCCAGTCACGCATCGCCTCGTTCATGGCATCCTTCAGTGTGCCGGCGCCCGATGTGACCGCGTTGATCTCGGCGCCCAGCAGGCGCATCCGGAACACGTTGGGCTTCTGCCGCTCCACGTCGGTGGCGCCCATGTAGATGGTGCAGGGCAGGCCGAACAGGGCGCAGACGGTGGCGGTAGCGACGCCGTGCTGCCCGGCGCCGGTTTCGGCAATGATCCGGGTCTTGCCCATGCGCCGGGCCAGCAGGATCTGGCCCATGCAGTTGTTGATCTTGTGGCTGCCGGTGTGGTTCAGCTCATCCCGCTTCATGTAAACGCGGGCGCCGCCAAGCTTTGCCGTCAGGCGCTGGGCGAACCACAACGGGCTGGGTCGTCCGACGTAGTCCTTGAGGTAGGCGTCCAGCTCGGTCTGGAACGCCGGGTCTGCTTTGGCGGCCTCATAGGCTTCCTCGACCTGCAGAATGAGCGGCATCAGGGTTTCGGCCACGAAGCGACCGCCGAACCCGCCGAAGCGGCCGCGGGCGTCCGGCCCAAGGCGCAGGCTGTTGGGGCGGGGCGGGGCAATCTGGTTCAAGGCATCCTCCGGAGTGGCGCGCCTGGCTGACGCGCCAGGGTTGGGTGGGGTCTCATACCGCAGCCGCAAGCGGGGGTCACGCCCCGCCTTGCCCCATCCACCTCGCCCTGGCCTGCCTTGGCCGCGACCGTTGCGGCGGGTTATGCTGGACCATGCTTTACGTGAATACCGGACACGCGCCCCGCCTGGCCCTGGACCCCGCGTCGCACCCGCTGGGGGTCGAGGGCGTGTGGCTGGACCTGGTGTCGCCGACCGACGCCGAGCGCGCCCTCGCCGAGCGTACAACCGGACTGCTCGTCCCGGCCGAGGCGGACCTGGCCGAGATCGAGAGCAGCAGCCGGCTGTCGGTGTCCGACGGGGTGATGACCCTTAGCACGCCGATGACCTACCTCGGGCCGGATGGGACCAGCCGGGTGGCGCCGCTGGGCTTCGTGCTGTCGCCGGAGCGCCTTATGACGGTGCGGTTCGCCGAGATGCCGGTGTTCGACCTGTTTGCAACGCGCTTCGCCACGGCGTCCCGGCCGCCATGCAGCGCTTCGGCGTTCCTGGGCCTGCTGGAGGCGATTGTGGACCGCCTGGCGGACGTGCTGGAGCAGGTCGGGGGCGAGCTGGAGCGGATGTCCCGCGAGGTGTTCCGCGAGGAGGGCGACCAGACCTTCAACGCCAGCGTAATGGACAAGAAGCTGCGCGGCACCCTGCGCGGCGTGGGCCGGGCCGGAGAACGTTTGTCCAACATACGCGACAGCCTGCTGGGGGTGAACCGTGTCCTGGGCTACGCCGCAGAGGTAGCGGATGCCTGGATTCCCACGGACTTGAAGCCGCGTTTCAAGACGCTGCGGCAGGATATCGCGTCCTTGTCGGACTACGACATCCAACTGGCCAACAAGGTGCAGTTCCTGCTGGACGCGACCCTGGGCTTCATCAACATCGAGCAGAGCAACGGCATCAAAGTGCTGACGGTCGTGTCCGTGGTGGGGGTGCCGCCGACCTTGCTGGCCAGCATCTACGGCATGAACTTCAAGTGGATACCGGAGCTGCAGTGGGAGTACGGCTACTTCTATGGCCTGGCAGTCATCGTGCTGAGCGGGGTCCTGCCGTTCTGGTGGTTCAAGCGGAAGGGATGGATTTGACCGCCTGAACGAACGCGCGGATCAGCCCTGCATCCTTCACACCGCGCGTGCACTCCACCCCCGACGATACATCTACCGCCAGAGCGCCCGACACCCGCGCCGCCTCTGCCACGTTGCCCGGCGTTAGGCCGCCGGCCAGCAGCCAAGGCAACGGCGCCGCCCAGCCGCGTAGGACCGACCAGTCGAAGACGAGCGCGTTGCCGCCGGGGCGGGTGGCGCCGGGTAGGGGTTTGGCGTCCAGCAGCAGGCCGTCCACGCCGGGCGCCGAGGCCGGTAGGTCGGCCGCCATGCCAACGCCGACGATGTGCCAGACCGGAACGCCGAAGCGGGACCGCAGCGCCGCCGCACGCTCTGCGCTTGCATGGACCTGCAGCACGTCAAGCGGCAACGCAGCCAAAACCTGGGCCACGTCGTCATCCCGGGGATCCACGAACAGGCCGACACGCGCGGGGCCGCGGCGGTGCCGGTCCAGGGCCGCGGCCTGCTCCGGGGTGACGGCGCGCGGGGAAGGCGGGAAGAACACGTAGCCGATCCAGTCCGCTCCGGCGTTCGCCGCTGCGTCCAAGGCGGCTGGGCTGTTGATGCCGCAGATCTTGACGCGCGTGGTCATGCAAGCTCGGCGGCGATGGCGGCCGCGGCGGCAGCCGGGTCGGGGCTGCCTGTAATCGGGCGTCCGACCACGATCCAGTCGGCACCGGCCTCGGCGGCCTGGCGAGGGGTCATGGTTCGGGCCTGATCGTTCGCTTCCGTGCCCGCCGGGCGGATGCCGGGCACTACCAATACCGGCCCGGCGCCCAGTGCGTCGCGCAGCATCGCCGCTTCCTGTGCGCTGCATACTAAACCGTCCGCCCCGGCGCCCAAAGCGAGGCGGGCTAGGCGCAGCACCTGCTGCCGCGGCCCTCCGGCGACCCCGGTCGCATGCAGGGCGCTGCTGTCCAGGCTGGTTAGGACGGTCACGGCCAGCAGTAGGGGCCGGACCGCGCCGTCAGCCGCCCGCCGAGCCGCCTCGATCATGGCGCCACCACCCGCGGCGTGCAGCGTCAGCATATGAGGGCGCAACGGCAGCACGGCGCGCACGGCCCCGGCCACAGTATTCGGGATATCGTGCAGCTTCAGGTCCAGGAACACCGGGCGCTGAGTGATGCCGCTTATCCCACCAGGGCCAGCAGCCAGGTAGAATTCCAAGCCTAGCTTCAGCACCCCGCAATGCGGCGCAAGCACACCTGCCCACGCCGCCGCCTGCACCGGGTCGGCGGTGTCCAGCGCAGCAATCAGCCCGGCCATTAGGCCCGGTTGGAGGACAGCGCGGGCAGCGGCCGGGAGGATTGAAGGCCGGAAGCATTGCCAACTTGCTGCGGCTTGGCAGGAGGGATAATTCGCGGCTCGGCCACCGGCCGGGCCTGCAGGGTGCGGACCTGCGTCCGCAACTGCCGAACCTGCTCCTCGGCCCGGCGGGCGCGGGCGCGCATGGACAGGCTGGTGCCCCAGGTCATGAATGCGCCGGCAAGGAAGAACACTGCCGACGCCACCAGCACCGCCAGGGACAGCGGCGCATCCAGCGTGATGTCGGTCGGCCAAAGGTAAAGTCGCGTCGGCTGCTTATTGGACAGCGCGAACAGCACCAGCAGCACGAGGGCGGGCACGCCAAGAAGGAAGCGCATCGGATCAGGCCGCCCGGTCGGCGTGGGCCGGGGTACGGCTGGGCTTGCCGCCGTGGTTCACGCGCTCACGTAGCTCCTTGCCTGCTTTGAAGAAGGGAACAGCCTTTTCCAGCACGGGTACGGCCTCTCCGGTCCTGGGGTTGCGGCCGGTGCGGGCGTCGCGTCGCTTGACCGTGAACGCGCCGAAGCCGCGAAGCTCGACGCGGGCGCCGCGGGCCAGGGCGGCGGTGATCTCGTCGAAGATCGTGGACACGATCAGCTCCACATCGCGCCCGAGCAGATGGGGATTTGCCTCAGCTAGCTCGGCGATCAGTTCGGACTTCGTCATAATTAGGATGCCATGCTGGTTGGCCGCGATGCGGCGAGGTGGGCGGACGATGCCGGAGGGCGTCCGATGCGTCAAGGAAAGGCCATAGTCAGGCGTTGTAGTATCCTGAGTTCCCGAGCAGGCTCAGGTGCCGGACGCCGTACATGGAGACTGCCTTGGACCGGGTTTTGCTGCTGCATGGGATCGCACGTACTTCGGCCTCCCTGGCGAAGCTCGCGCGCAGCCTCGACGCGGCAGGCTTTGTGACGCTGAACTTAGACTATCCCTCACGCAAGCAATCCCTCGCCGACTTGGCAGACCACGTCCACAAGGAGGCGGCACCGTTCCTGGCGCAGCCGGGTGGGCAAGCGCATGTGGTCACGCACTCGATGGGAGGTCTCCTGGCCCGCGTCTACATCGCCCGGCATCGTCCGCCGGACTTAGGACGGGTCGTCATGCTGGGGCCGCCCAATGCGGGAAGCGAGCTGGCCGATCTGCTGGCGCGGCACCAGCTTTACCGCAGTTACTTCGGTCCGGCAGGACAGCAGTTGGGGACCGATACCGAAGGGAAGCTGTCCCGCCTTCTGGGCACTGTGAACTATCCCGTGGGCGTTATTGCCGGGGACCGCGCGTTGGATCTATTGGGCTGGCTGCTGCTGCCGCGGCCCAACGACGGCAGGGTTTCAGTGGACCGGACTCATGTGGGTGGCATGGCAGCGCACGTAACGGTTCACGCCACCCACGCTTTGATGGTGCGGAATGCCGAAGTCATCCGGCACACCATTCAATTTCTTCGATACGGCAAGTTCGATGCCGGCAGGAGACAGACCTGTGATGGCCTACTCGCCGATCCCGCCCTGCCAAATTGCCCAAGCGCCCCCTGCCGGGAGCGTGCCGCCGACCATGGAACGCCATAGGCCCGACAGCGTCGCACCCAGGGTGCGCTCATAGAAGCCGCCAGTCTGCAGGTCGCGGACCGGCGTCGTAACAGAGACGCCCCGCTCACGCGCCAGCCAATCCCGCGCTTCGGTTTCCCCGCCAATCTCGTCCACCAGGCCCAGCTTCTGTGCCTGCCGTCCGGTATAGGCGCGTCCATCGGCCAGTTCGCGCACCCGGGCTGGATCGAGTCGCCGGGCATCGGCGACCATCGTGACGAATTGGTCATACATGTCGTTCACCAGCCCGTGCAGGTAATCCCGGCCTTCCGGCGTCAGGCCGCGGGTGAAGCTGGGTTGGTCCTTCAACGGGCCGGACGTGACCGCCTCCGCCGACACGCCCAGGCGTCCCAGCAGATCGCCGACGTTGCCGGTCTGCAGGATCACACCGATACTGCCCGTCAGCGTCGCGTCGCGCGCGAAGATGCGGGCCGATGGCAGTGCCACCATGTAGCCTGCACTAGCAGCGGTTCCGCGCATCACCGCCACCACCGGCTTCGCCGCGGCCACCCGGATCAGCGCGCCGCGAAGGCTCTCACCGCCGGAAACCGAGCCGCCGGGGCTGTCTATAGATACGATCACCGCCCGCACCGTGCCGTCCTTGGCGAGGTCGGTCACGGCATCCAACAGCTTCCGGTCCTCGGAGATAACACCAGTCACGTTTACACGCGCGACATGCGCCAGTCCCACCCCACCCAGCGATCCCGACCGGCCGCCGACGGCAGCCAGCGCCGCCACAACAGCAACCACCGCCGCCACCCGCCAAAAGTTCAGGCGGCGCTTGAGGCGCCGCCTGTCCAGTAGAAGGTCGGTTTCGAGAGCCAAGGCTTATTCGCTGCCCTGGTTCCGGCGGCGGATGGCCGCACCCAGGATGTCGCCCAGCGACGCACCGCTGTCGGTGGTGCCGAACTCCTGGATGGCCTGCTTGTCCTCCTCCATCTCCCGACCCTTGATCGTGAGGGACAGCTTGCGTCCCACCCGGTCAATCGCCGTGACCTTGGCGTCCACCTTCTCACCGACGGCGAAACGGTCCGGACGCTGGTCCGACTTGTCCCGCGCGAGTTCGGCCCGGCGGATGAAGCCCGTCAGGACCTCGTCCACCTTGACCTCGATGCCGTTGGCCTGCACCGCGGTCACCACACAGGTGACGACATCGTTCTTGTGGACGCGGCTGAGCGTGTCGGCAGCCGGATCGTCCTGAAGCTGCTTGATGCCGAGGCTGATGCGCTCCTTCTCGACATCAACATCCAAGACCTTGGCCTTTACGACCTGGCCCTTCTCATACTTGGTGATGGCCAGCTCACCAGCTTCATCCCAGGACAAGTCGGACATGTGCACCATGCCGTCCACATCCGGCGCAATGCCAATGAACAGCCCGAACTCGGTGATGTTGCGGACCTCGCCCTCGACGGTCGTGCCCACGGCGTGCTCGTCCTGGAACTGCTCCCACGGATTGCGCTGAACCTGCTTGATGCCCAGGCTGATGCGCCGCTTGCTGCTGTCCACGTCCAAAACCTGTACATCCACCTCCTGCGAGGTGGCGACGATCTTGCCGGGGTGGACGTTCTTCTTGGTCCAGCTCATCTCGCTGACATGGACCAGGCCCTCAACGCCCGGCTCCAGCTCGACGAAGGCGCCGTAGTCGGTGATGTTGGTCACGCGGCCGCTATACTTGGCGCCCGGCGGATACTTGGCGGCCACGCCCTCCCATGGGTCGGCCTCAAGCTGCTTCATGCCCAAGCTGATGCGCTGGGTTTCGCTGTTGAAGCGGATGACCTGCACGTGGACCGGCTGGCCGATCTGCAGGGCCTCGCTCGGATGGTTGATGCGGCGCCAGGCGATGTCGGTGACGTGCAGCAGCCCGTCCACGCCGCCCAGGTCCACGAAGGCGCCGTAGTCAGTGATGTTCTTCACCACGCCGTCGAGGATCATGCCCTCCTTCAGGCCCTGGATCAGCTCGCTCCGCTGCTCTGCACGGGTCTCTTCCAGCACGGCGCGGCGGCTGACGACGATGTTGCCGCGGGCACGGTCCATCTTGAGGATCTGGAACGGCTGCGGCGTTCCCATCAGCGGGCCGACGTCGCGCACCGGGCGGATGTCCACCTGGCTGCCGGGCAGGAACGCCACGGCTCCGCCCAGGTCCACCGTGAAGCCGCCCTTGACCCGGCCATAAATGGTGCCGTTCACGCGCTGCTGCGCCTCGAACGCCTTCTCCAAGTTGGTCCAGGCTTCCTCGCGCCGAGCCTTCTCGCGGGACAGGACGATCGAGCCGTCGCGGTCCTCATAGCGCTCGACATACAGCTCGATGTTGTCGCCGGGCTGAACCTCGGGCTTTTGGCCGGGTTGGGCGAATTCCTTGAGGGCAACGCGGCCCTCGGACTTCAGGCCGACGTCAACGATGGCGTACTCGTCGGTGAGGCGGACGACGCGCCCGGTGACGACGGAGCCTTCGAAGCCCGTCTCCCGGTTCATGCTCTCGTCGAGCATGGAGGCGAAGTCTTCCATGCCGCTCATGCTGTTGGGACGGTCGAGGAGGGCGGTGGCGGATGATGCCATGTGGTGTGGTGGTTCCTGTAGGTGAGCGCCGGGCTGCGCCGGAGTCATCTGTCATGCGCTTCCCAAGTGATCCTGGGTGGCGTCTTGCCCGCGCGGCCGGTGGCGCGCTGCAGGCCGGGTTGAACGGCAACAGGCCCTTGCCGGATGGCAGGGCCTTGCTCGTGCGGCACACATACGTTTTCGGTAGGCAGTGTCAAGCACAACCTGATGGTGGCAGTGCGGCCCCTGTCACTTCAACGCTCTGCTGCCCGTCCTTTCTCACCGGAGTTGGACATCAGGATATGGGCAGCTTCGTTGCACCATGTGCACCTGTGCCGGTGTTCGCCTCAGACCAGCTCGCCGAGGGAGGCGACGGTGAAGTCCCGCAGGCCCGCGACATCGCCTGCACGCACCTTCGCCACCCGATGCGGGTCGTTCAGGATCGCCTGGCCCGCTGCGATCAGATCGAACTCTCCACGCTCCATCCAATGAATGAGGGGAGTTGAGGCTGGCGGCCTTGGAGCCTTCACCGGCAAATGCCCCCATGAAGTCGCCGGACAGGCCTACGGAGCCGACGCTCATCGTAGCGGTGCCGATCAGCTTCTTGGCCCAGCCGACGAAGTTCAGCCCGGCTTCCCCCTCCATCTCCGGAAACTTCGGATCCCAGAACCAGCGTTGCGAGCAGTGCAGGATGTCCATGCCTGCCTATCCCAGCGGCGCCAGCCAGTCCGCCATTGCATGCGGCGATTTGGCGAGCCGGGCGGTGAAGCCCCGCTGCTTCCACTGGCTCAGGCACAGGATGATAGGGTAGTCCGGACCGACTGCAGCGCGTATCGCCGCAACGACCCTGGCAGCGAAGCGGGACCGCTCCGTCAATGTGGCCCCGCCGTAGCGGTCCGTGTGCGCGTTTGTGCCGGATCAAAAGAACTGGTCAATCAAGTAGCCGTGGGCGTCCCCGGTAGCGGTTGAATACTAAATCATGCCGCTCGGCCATACCCTGGAGCAGCCGTTTGCCGCGCTATATGGCTGGACGGCCAAGCACCTGTCTGACTTCGAGGAGGCGCAGCAGAACTGCGGCGGCCAGGCTGGGAGGCCGGCTTTCGCCAGGGCCGGGCGCGTCGGCCCCGACTGTGGCGCTACCTGAGGCGTGCCCGCACGATCTCCAAGGCGCGGGCACAGGCGGCGTCGGCGTCCAGGCTTGTGGTGTCCAGCACGACGGCATCGGACGCGGCGCGCAATGGCGCGGCAGTGCGGCCGGCGTCCTGGGCATCCCGGGCCGCCATGTCAGCCGCAACCTGCGCCTCGGATACCTCCGCGCCGCGCGCGCGCAGCTCAAGCCAGCGGCGGTGCGCGCGGGCGTCCAAGCCGGCGGTGACGAACAGTTTAAGCGTGGCGCTGGGCAGGATGACGGTTCCGATGTCGCGGCCATCCAGCACGGCGCCTCCCGCGGCGAACTCGCGCTGGAAACGTAACAGCGCGGCGCGCACGCCGGGGTGGGTTGCGACCTGGCTGGCGGCGGCGTCCGCCTGAGGGCCGCGCAGGTCGGTGCGGGCCAGGTCGCAGGCCTGCAATACCAGGGCTGCGGCCTCGGTCGCTGCGGGGTCGGCGGGGTCCGCGCCAGCGTCCAGCGCGCGGCGGGCGACGGCGCGATAGAGCAGCCCGGTGTCGAGATAAGGCAGGCCAAGCGCCGCCGCCAGGCGCCGGGCCAGCGTGCCCTTGCCTGCTGCGGCAGGCCCGTCAATGGCGATGGTGGTGGTCAAGACAGGTCGGCGCCCAGCCCACGCATCAGCGCCGCGAACCCAGGGAAGCTGGTGTCTATAAACGCGGAGTCGTCCACCCGCACCGGTTGCTCCGTCGCCAAGCCCAGCACCAGGGCGCTCATCGCGATACGGTGGTCCATGTGGGTCTCGACCAGGCCGCCGCCGGGCGGCACCCGGTTGCCGCCATGGACGAGCAGATCGTCGCCCTCGATCTCCAAGCGGGCGCCGTTGATGGACAAGAGCGCGGCAGTGGCGGACAGGCGGTCGCTTTCCTTCACGCGCAGTTCCTGCAAGCCGCGCATCCGGGTGGTGCCGGTGGCGCACGCCGCGGCGACGGCCAGGACGGGATATTCGTCTATCATGCTGGGCGCACGGTCCGGGGCCACATCGGCGCCGCGCAGGCCGGTGTAGGTCGCGGTCACGTCGCCAACGGGCTCGCCGCCTTCCAGACGTTCGTTCGTGATGGCAAGGTCGGCGCCCATCTCGCGCAGGGTGGCGAACAGGCCGGTCCGCAACGGATTCAGCCCGACGCCCTGCACCGTCACGCTAGACCCGGGCACCAGCAGCGCCGCGACAAGCGGGAAGGCAGCGGAGGACGGGTCGCCAGGCACCAGCACGTCGGCGGCGACCAGTTCCGGCTGGCCCATCAGGCTGATCAGGCGGCCATGGCCCTGGTGCTCCACCACGACCTCCGCGCCGAAGTGGCGAAGCATGTTCTCGCTATGGTCGCGGGTTGGCTCCGGCTCGGTGATGCGGGTCCAGCCCGGCGCGTTCAGCCCGGCCAGCAGCAGGGCGGACTTCACCTGGGCCGAAGCGACGGGCAGGGTATATTCAAGCGGCAGTGCATCCTGGGCGCCCTGTATCGCCAGGGGCAGCCGTCCTCCGGCACGGGACTGGAAGCGTGCGCCGCAGGCGGCCAGGGGGTCCGTCACCCGACGCATCGGCCTGCGGCGTAAGCTGGCATCCCCGGTCATCACCGCGAATAGGTCGTGGCTGGCCAGGATGCCGCACAGCAGACGGGCTGCAGTGCCGGAGTTACCCATGTCCAGAACGTTGTCCGGCTCAACCAGGCCGCCGATGCCGCGGCCTGCCACCCGCCACTGGCCCGGCGCATCTTGGATAACCTCCGCCCCCAGGGCGCGCATCGCGGCGGCAGTGCAGAGCACATCTTCGCCTTCCAGCAGGCCCTGAATGCGGGTTTCGCCCACCGCAAGGCCGGCGAACATCAGGGCACGGTGGCTGATGCTCTTGTCGCCGGGCACGCGGATGGTGCCGCGCAGTGGCCCGGTGGTGCGTCGGGCCTGCAGTGGCCGGGGAGTATGAGCCATGAATAGGAGTTCCGGATTCGGGGCTAGCCGGTTAGCATGGCGAGGGCTGGTTTGACAGCGGCCCGCTGCGATGGCATGGCCCCCGCCCTTTGATGGGTGCGCCTCACGTGCCCGCTGGCGGAAGCAAACCGGGGTATCTGATGGCGAAGCCTGAACTTGGCACCAAGCGTGTCTGCGTGTCGTGCAGCACGCGCTTTTACGACCTGCTAAAGGCCCCGGCTGTCTGCCCGAAGTGCGGGACGGAGCAGCCGGCCGAGCAGCCGCGCGCGCGCCGGGCCGGCGGCAACGTGACGGAGGACAAGCGTCCGAAGAAGGTGATCGCGCCGGGTTTGGAGGACACGGATGTCGAGGTCGAGACCGCCGATGACGAGGCGGAGGAGGATGTGCTGGAGGACACCTCCGATCTGGAAGACGACGGCGACGCGATCGGCACTGACATTGAAGTGGAGCCGGAAACGGACGAGAAGGACTTGTGAGCAGGGCAGGGGACGGCGCCGATGCACCTTGAACGGCGGGTCCTCGTTACTGGCGGTGCCGGGTTCCTGGGGTCTCATCTGTGCGAGCGGCTGCTGGAAGCCGGATGCCACGTATTATGCGTGGACAACTTCTTCACCGGCACGCACCGCAACATCGCGCACCTGTTCGACAACCGGCAGTTTGAGCTGGTGCGGCACGACATCACTCACCCGCTGTTCGTCGAGGTGGACGAGATTTACAATCTTGCCTGCCCGGCGTCGCCGATCCATTACCAGCGCGACCCGGTGCAGACGACCAAGACCAGCGTGCTGGGGGCAATCAACATGCTCGGCCTGGCCAAGCGGCTGGGCGCGCGTATCTTCCAGGCATCCACCAGCGAGGTTTACGGCGATCCGTCTGTGCATCCACAACCCGAGGGGTATTGGGGGAATGTGAACCCGATCGGTTCTCGGTCCTGCTACGACGAGGGGAAACGGTGCGCGGAGACCTTGTTTTTTGACTACCGGCGGCAGCATCGGCTGCAGATCAAGGTGGCGCGCATCTTCAACACTTATGGGCCGCGGACCCATCCGCGCGACGGACGGGTGGTGTCGAGCTTCATCGTTCAGGCGTTGACGGGTCAGGACATCACGGTGTTCGGGGAAGGTCAGCAGACGCGGTCGTTCTGCTACGTGGATGACCTGATTGACGGGTTCGTCCGGCTGATGGACAGCCCGGCGGACATCGTCGGTCCGATTAACCTGGGGAACCCTGGGGAATTCACGATCCTGGAGCTGGCCCAGCAGGTGATCGAGCTGACGGGATCACGTTCCCGGATCGTACATCGGCCGCTACCGGAGGATGATCCGCGGCAGCGGCGGCCCGACATCTCGATGGCTCAGGAGCGGCTTGGCTGGACGCCGAAGGTGTCGCTTGAAAAGGGGTTGCGCCGGACGATCCCCTACTTCGAACAGCTGCTGGCGACGTTGCCGCCGGGGCTGATGGTGCATGAGGTTTAGGTGGGCGGCCGTCGCGGAAGCGTAACTTTGGAAGTTTCCTCTTGACCTCTCATCGTCCTAGTCTTACTTCCCCGTTCACTGACGTGGTTCTGCGCTTGACTGTGTGGGGTTGCTTCGGTAGGTTCGCTACCCCGCCTTGTTGGTGGTGGCGTTCAAGATAG
>JAABUT010001160.1_pt1 | contig 32008 bp, 23 predicted proteins | sample 5559281 | NCBI WGS metagenome assembly JAABUT01 (sample SAMN10711880, study PRJNA513359) | rock metagenome | isolation source: Antarctica rocks | place: Antarctica: Victoria Land, Ricker Hills nord | collected 2016-01-04 | reverse complement strand
CGCGTCAACGGCCACCTACACCTCGCGAGCCTGCGTGCCGCCCTCGAACGCGAGGCCGCCGAAAGTGTCGGAGCCACCTGCCATGATGACCTGGTCAGCGTGGCCTAACGATCAACAGGCCGCCACCGAAGTTCCACGGAACTCGGGACATCCTCCAGTGTCAGCGGGGCACCTCGGTGGAGGTGGAAAAGACCTCCTTACTGGGCAGAACGTCCACCTTCGCCACGTGCGCAGGGCTGGCTAGAAGGGAGTTCATGCGTTCGACGTCTCGGAAGATTGCGCCCCCTCCCCCACCTATGTGAGCCTGTCGCCCGGCGAGATTCGGGAATGCCTCGAAGATGGTAACTGTTGACGTCCCTCACGGCGTGGCTCACTGATCTTGGCCTGAGTCGCGGGAGGCTTCTTCTGTCCGTACTGCGACTTCCCCCGCAGGCAGGTGTTTTCCGTGGTCGATCCGTCGGATTCTGCTGTGCCACCGGTTCCCTCTGTTGAGGAGTTGCTGGTGTTGCTCGCGCAGCGGGATGCGCTGATCGCTGCGTTGGCTGGGCGGGTCGCGGAGCTGGAAGCGCGGCTGGGGAAGAACTCGCGGAATTCCTCGAAGCCCCCGAGCAGCGATGGGTTGGCCAAGCCGCCACCGAAGTCGTTGCGGCGGGCGTCGGGTCGCAAGCCCGGTAAGCAGCAGGGCGGGCAGGGGTTCCGGTTGGAGCCTCGGGACGTGCCTGATCAGGTAAGGGTGCACGTCCCGACGGACTGCCGGGGCTGTGGGGCTGGCCTGGCGGACGCGCCCGTGGTCGGGGACGAGACGCGTTGTCGGCGTACGACCTTCCGGTCATCGAGCTGCTGGTCATTGAGCACCGAGCGCAGCACCGCGAGTGTGGCTGCGGGGTCGTGACCCGTGCGCCGTTCCCGGTGGAGGCGACGGCCCCGGCCTGTTACGGCCCAGGCGTCGCGGCCTTGGCGACCTACCTGCTGGGCCGTCAGCATCTACCGGTCGAGCGGGCGGCTGAGTGCCTGGAGGAAGCCTTCGGGGCGGCCGTGTCTACGGGCTGGCTGTCGTCGCTGCTCCCTACCGCGGCCGCTCGGCTCGACGGGTTCCTGGCGATCGCCCACGAGCAACTCGCGGCCGCGCACGTCGCGCACTTCGACGAGACCGGTGGGCGGGTCGCCGGCCGGTTGCACTGGATCCACGTCGCCTGCACCGATACCTGGACGCTGTTCCACCTAGACGCCAAGCGGGGCAAGACCGCGATGGACGCCGCCGAGATCCTGCCCAGCTTCACGGGGGTCGCAGTCCACGACGGGCTCGCCGCCTATCGGCGATACGAGCAGGCCAGTCATGGCTTGTGCAACGCCCACCACCTCCGGGAGCTCGCCGGGATGGCCGAGCTGACTGGACAAACCTGGACCACCGAGCTCGCGCAGCTGCTCGTCGAGCTGCACGTCGCGGTGCAACTCGCGAAGGCAGCCGGCCGCACGAAGTTGCCCGCTCGGCGGCTGGCGTCCTTTGGCAAGCGTTACGACGCGCTCGTCGCCCTCGGCAAGCAGCTCAACCCGCCACCACCCCGGACCGGCAAACGAGGACGCCCCGCGCTCGACCCCGCCGGTTCGCTCCTGGCCAGGCTCGAAACCCACCGCGCCGACGTGCTCCGCTTCGCGACCGACTTCGCCGTCCCCTTCGACAACAGCCAAGCCGAACGCGACGTCAGGATGGTCAAACTCCAACAGAAGATCAGGGGCGGCTGGCGCTCCGACACCGGCGCCCACGCCTTCCTCGACGTCCAGTCCTACCTCAGCACCGCACGCAAGAACGGCCAGAGCGCCATGACCGTCCTACGCGACCTGTTCAACGGCCAACCCTGGATGCCCGCAGCAGTCGGCGCGAGTCCAAGCCCGCGGGACCTGAACAGTTACCTCCGGTGACTTTGTTGCTCCCCTCAGAGCCTCCGGTAAGGACCTCCTTCGTGAGCCAACGCCGACGAGGCTTACGGCTCGCTTACAAGCCCAGGCGTGAGCTGCCTGCCGCTGCCAGGGGCCGGACGCCAGCGGCGGCACCGGCTAAAGGGCGACTCGATGAGAGCTGCTGTGACGCGCCCGTCAGGGCCGCCGGAAGTAGCTGCGGGCTTGCCTGATACGGCTGCGCCGCAGGTGGGTGCCAGGGGCAGTGCCGACTGGGTGCCCGTTGGTCTGGTCGCGATGAGCCCGCTTCGGGCAGCTGTTTGCGACGGCACGGCCGTGTAAGGGAACGGAAAGGATGCGCTCTTTAGGTTCCAATTTGACGCGGCATCCAGCTGCCAAGGAGGAATCGTGGAGCTCTTGAGCAAGTGGGTTGTCCGGCACCGGTTGACGGTGGGGCTGGCGTGGCTAATGATCACGGTGCTGGGGGTGCTGTTGGCACCGTCGGTCTCAGGGAGTCTGAAGAGCGGCGTTCATCTGCACAGTCCCGCCTACACGGCGAACGCGCAGATCGCCAAGCAGTTCGGCGGCGCCGCATCCGACCCCGGGGTGCTGGTCGTGGACCTGCCGGCCGGACGAACCGTCGCCTCACCGGCCGTGCCTGCCCAGCTGCAGCGCCTCGACGCGCAGGTCGCCAAGGCAGCACCCGGCCTGCGGGAGATCTCCTACGCCTCGACCGGCAACAGGTCCTTGGTGAGCAACGCCGGCCGCAGCACGATCGTGCTGGTCTATCCCCCCGACGCGGGCGGGGACCTGCCGGTCAGCGTGCTCGACCGGCTCACCGCCGCCGCGAAGACGACGGTGGCTGGGGCGACGGTGCACGCGACCGGTGTGAACGCGCTCACCTCGGGCACCACCGCCAAGGGCCAGTCCAGCGTGCTGGCCGAGCTGGCCATCGGCGCGCTTGGGGCGCTGATCGTCCTGGCGTGGGTGTTCGGGTCGTTCCTGGCCCTGCTGCCGCTGATCATGGCGCTGGTGTCGGTGTTGACGATGCAGCTGATCATCTATGCGTTGACGTTCGTGATGCCGTCGAGCCAGCCGTTTAACCCGGCGGTGCAGTTCATCGTCGCCCTGATCGGCCTGGGCCTGTCGATTGACTACTCGCTGCTGATCGTCAACCGGTGGCGTGAGGAGCGCGCTGCCGGCAAGTCCAACGCTGACGCAGTGCAAGCTGCGATGCACCGCGCCGGCCACGCGGTCATGTTCAGCGGGATCACCGCGTCGCTGGGCCTGTTCGCGTTGATCGTGGTGCCGGTGTCGCTGGTGCGCGGCATCGGCATCTCGGGACTGTTCATCCCCTCGACCGCCACGTTGGTTGCGTTGACTCTGCTGCCGGCGGTGCTGTCGAAGATGGGTCCGCGTCTGGACTGGCCGCGGCACACGTCCAGCGGCCAGGCGAGCCGGTTCTGGACCGGGTGGGCCCACGGGGTCATCCGGCACCGGGTCGCCGCCGCAGTGCTCGGCCTGGCGATCCTGGGCGCCCTGGCTGGTGTCGCCACGACGATCAACATTGCCCAGCCCAACGCGTCGGCACTGGCCAGCAGCGGGACCTACGCCGACGGTCTGCGCGCTCTGCAGGCCGACGGCTTCCCCTCCGGGACCCTGACCACGATCCCGGTCCTGACCCCGCCAGGGGTCAACCCGGCGGCAACCGCCGCCTCCCTGGGCCAGCTCGCCAACGTGCACAGCGCGATCGCACCCACCGGCGGGTCCTGGCAGCAGGGCGGCAACGCCGTCGTGATGGTGCTGCCGACCAACGAGACCGGCACCTCCCACGCCGGGACCTCACTGGCCGACGTCCGGCACAGCGTGCCGGCCGGGGCGCTGGTCGGCGGGGACGCCGCCCAGCAGGTCGACGAGGTGAGCTCGGTCTACGGCGCGTTCCCGTTGATGTTCGCCCTGGTGGCGCTGGTGACATTCCTGCTGCTGACCCGCGGGCTGAAGTCGATCCTGCTGCCCGCCAAGGCGGTACTGCTCAACGCCCTGTCGGTGGCGGCGACCTACGGCGTCGTCGTGCTGGTCTGGCAGCACGGGCTCGGCACCCAGGCGATCTGGGGAGTGCCGGGCACCGGGTCGCTGAACACGTTCGTTCCGCTGCTGATGTTCGGGTTCCTGTTCGGCATCTCCATGGACTACGAGGTCTTCATCCTGTCCCGGGTGCGCGAGGGCTATGACCGGACCGGCTCGACTCGCGAGGGGATCATCGAGGGGGTGTCGCGGACCGGCCGGCTGGTGACCAGCGCAGCACTGGTCTTGTTCTTCGCGCTGTCCTCGCTGGCCAGCGCCAACGACCCGACCGTTCGAGAACTCGCCTCCGGGATGGCCGCCGGCGTGCTGCTCGACGCCGTCGTGGTGCGGATGCTGCTGCTGCCGGCACTGGTGTCGCTGTTCGGCAAGGCGAACTGGTGGATGCCGCAGCGAGCCGCCCGGCTGCTGCGCCTGTCCCCGGCTGACACACCCGAGGCAGCCCTGCCGGGGCAGCAGCCCGAGCTCGAGCAGCAGCCCGAGCCGGTTCCCGTTCCTGCCGGGCGCTGACCCACCCACGGCAGGGCGCCGGCGGCGATACCGCCGCCGGCGCCCTCCCGGACCGCAGCCAGCAATCTCGCGCCCGCCTTGCCCTGTCTGAGTCGACCGAAGGAGCCTGCCATGGGCCACTACAAGAGCAACCTGCAAGACATCGAGTTCAACCTGTTCGAGGTCTTCGGCGCCGGCTAGACGCTGGGCACCGGCCCCTTCGCGCAGATGGACCTATCCACCGCCAGCAGCGTCCTGGCCGAGGTCGAGCGCCTCGCCGTCGGCCCCCTGGCCGCCTCCTTCGCCGACGCCGACCGCCACCCGCCGGTCTTCGACCCGGCGACCGGCAGCGTCACGCTGCCCGAGTCCTTGACGGCCAGCTACCAGGCGCTGCTGGAAGGCGAATGGTTTCGCCTGGAGCTGCCCGAACACCTCGGCGGCTTCGGTGCATCCCCGAGCCTTCGCTGGGCCGCGGCTGAGCTGATCCTCGGCGCGAACCCCGCCGTGTTCATGTACCACTCCGGTCCCTGCTTCGCGGCCATCCTGGACCGGATCGGAACCCCCGAGCAGCAGCGGGTCGCGCAACTCATGGTCGACCACCGGTGGGGAGCCACCATGGTGCTGACCGAGCCCGACGCGGGCTCCGACGTCGGGGCTGGCCGGGCCAGGGCCCGCCAGCAGCCGGACGGCACCTGGCACATCGAGGGCGTCAAGCGCTTCATCACCTCAGGCGACTGGGACATCCCGGAGAACATCGTCTACTTCGTGCTCGCCCGTCCCGACGGGGCCGCCCCGGGCACCAAGGGGATGTCGCTGTTCATCGTCCCCAAGTTCGTATGCGACCTCGTCACCGGGGACCTCGGCGGCCGGAACGGCGTCTACGTGACCGGCGTCGAGCACAAGATGGGCCTCAAAGCTTCCGCCACCTGCGAGCTGACCTTCGGCGAGAGCCGGCCGGCCGTCGGCTACCTGGTCGGCGACGTGCACGACGGCATCGCGCAGATGTTCCAGGTCATCGAGTACGCCCGGATGATGGTCGGCACCAAGGCCATCTCGACCCTGTCGACGGGCTACCTCAACGCCCTGGACTTCGCCAAGGTCCGGGTGCAGGGCCCGGACCTGGCCCGGATGACGGACAAGAACGCACCTCGCGTCGCGATCGTCAACCATCCGGACGTGCGCCGCATGCTGATGCTGCAGAAGGCCTACGCCGAGGGCATGCGCGCCCTGGTCCTGCTCACCGCCTCCTACCAGGACCGGGTCGCCGTGGCCGCGTTCGCCGGGGGACGCGACGAACTGGCAGAGCAGGTCAACGACCTGCTGCTGCCGATCGTGAAGGGTTTCGGCTCCGAACGCTCCTACGCGCTGCTGGCCCTGTCGCTGCAGACGTTCGGCGGGTCGGGCTACCTGCAGGACTACCCCCTCGAGCAGTACCTCCGTGACGCCAAGATCGACACTTTGTACGAGGGGACCACGTCCATCCAGGGCCAGGACCTGTTCTTCCGCAAGATCGTGCGGAACATGGGCGTCGCCCTGACGGCGCTGCTGACCGAGATTGCCCAGTTCGCCCAGGCCGGCACGGACGGGCGGCTCAAGACCGAGCGGGCGGCACTGGTGACGGCGCTGGAGCAGGTGCAGGCCATGCTTGCCGCCATGGTCGGTTACCTCACTGCCGCAGCGCAGCACCCCTCGAGCGTGTACAAGGTCGGCCTGAACACCACCCGCCTGCTTGAGAGCCTCGGCGACCTGCTGGTCGGCTGGCTGCTACAGCGCCAGTCGGCAATCGCCACCGACCGCCTCGACGACGCGACGTCTCCTGGTGACCGGGCTTTCTACGCGGGGAAGGTCGCTGCCGCGCAGTTCTTCGCCGAGACCGTGCTACCCGAGCTGTCAGCGCGCCGCGCTGTCGTCGAGTCGAGCACCCTGGTCCTGATGGACCTCGACGCGGCGGCGTTCTAGTCATTGTACTGCCCGGGCCCGCACCAATCGCCGACTCAGTCGGACTGGTGCTCCTTGTCGGTGGCGGCAGCGCCCCCGAGGCGGGGCAGAACGATCAGCACATGACCGCCTGGGCGGGGACCGTCGACGTGGCTGATTCGGCCGCGGTGGGCGGTGACGATCTCACGGGCGATGGCCAGGCCGAGTCCGCTGCCGCCGCTGGCACGGTCCCTGCTAGCGTCCAGCCGCACGAACCGGTCGAAGATCCGTTCCCGGTCGCCTCGGGGTACGCCGGGCCCGTCGTCGACGATGCGGACTTCTAGAGTCGTGCTGGTGCTGCAGCTGGTGATGGTGACGCTGCCGGCGGCGTGGTGGACGGCATTGTCGAGCACGTTGCGAAACACCCGGACCAGGTGGTCGGGGTTGCCCGGGACCATGCCGGCACCCCCCGCGTGGAGGTCGAGGTCGAGGGACACCTTTCCTGCCGGTGTCTCGCGGCGGACTGCGCGCAGCAGCTCATCGACGTCTACCGGCCGTGCGCGGCCGGCCGCCGTGGGCCCGTCGGTCCTGGCCAGCAGCAGCAGCTGTTGGATGAGCGCCTCCAGGCGCTCGCCTTGCTGCACTGCCCGGGCTGCGATGCTCGGCCAGGGTACTCGGTCGGGGTGGGCCAGTCCGACCTCGAGGGTGGTGCGGATGGCCGCCAGCGGACTGCGCAGTTCGTGGGAGGCGTCGGCGACGAAGCGGTGCTGGCGCCGGGCGGAGTCCTCCAGGCGGGTGAGCATCCGGTTCATCGTGTGTGCCAGCCGGCCGATCTCGTCCGCCGTTCCTGGTTCCGGTACCCGGCGGGACAGGTCGGCGGAGGTGATGTCGGTGACGGCACGGCGGATCTGCTCGACCGGGCCCAGTGCCCGTCCTACCAGCAGCCAGACCGCGGCCGCGGCGGCGAGCAGGATGACCGGGAACCCGACGATGAGCTCGTAGGTGAACGCGGAGGTGAACGAGCTCAGGATGCCGGTGCCGGTGCCGGCGACGATGGTGACCGGCCGGCCGCCGATTCTTTGGCGGACCGCGACGACCCGGACCTCGGCGGGGATGACGCCGGCGGCGCCTTTGAGCCGGACCGGTGTGCTCGACCCGGCCGGCAGCGCGAAGGTGGCCGGGACGCCGCTCAGCCCCCGGGTGGCGCTGAGCACGGTGCCGTCGTCGGCGATGACCTGCGCCTGGGTGGTGGGGTCCAGCGCCGAGTCGGGCAGCGGGTGGGGCCAGCCGGTGGCCGGTGACGCCTGTCCGAGCTGGGCGATCTGGGTGGTGTAGGTGCGTAGCTGCTGGTCGACGGTTCGTCGTACCGAATGGACCTGCAGCAGGTAGAGCAGCACGAACGCGCCGGTCACCGCTGCAGCGATCGCGACGCTGGCGACGACGGTCACCCGGCTGCGCAGCGAGCGCGGCTGGCGGAGCCGGCCGCGGACGCGGGTCCTAGCCGGCACGGTCGGCGTTGATGCGGTAACCCTCACCCCGCAGAGTGTGGATCACCGGCTGGCGGCCTGGCAGGTCGATCTTGCGGCGCAGCCGGTGGATGTGGACCTCGACCACCGAGGGGTCGCCGTCGTAGGCCGGGTCCCAGCAGTGCTCGAGGAGCTCGGCCTTGGACACGACGCGTCCTTCGCTTCGCATCAGGTACTCAAGGACGGTCACTTCGCGTCCGGTCAGGTCCAGCAGCACCTGGCCGCGCTCCACCTTGCGGCTTGCCGGGTCCAGGGTGAGTCCGCCGGCGGTGAGCACGACCGGCCTCTCGGCGAAGCCGCGCCGCGCCAGTGCCCGGAGGTGGGCGAGCAGCACCGGGTAGGCGAACGGTTTGGGCAGGTAGTCGTCGGCGCCGCTGTCCAGGCCCTCGGCCTGATCCAGGTCGTCGCCCATCGCGGTCAGCATCAGGATCGGCATCCACAGGCCCTGGGCGCGCAGCTGGGCGCACACCTGGTAGCCGTTGAGGCCGGGCAGCATGACGTCGAGGATGATGACGTCGGGGTCGGTTTCCTGCGCCTTCCACAGGCCGAGTTCACCGTTGTCGGCCAGCTCCACGACGTAGCCCTCGACCTCGAGCCCCCACCTCAGGGCCTGGGCCATGTCGGGCTCGTCCTCGACGATGAGTACCCGCACGGCCTGCCTGCCCTTCCGCTGCCCGGATGCGCCGGTCCGAGGGTGCTGTAGGCCGGCTTCCGCCGGGACCGGAGCTGGCCAGCTTGACCGCATGTCCTGACCCTAGAAGGGCTGTGCTTTCACTTCGCTTACGCGAACGCCCAGACGTGCGGCAGACGCCTGCCGTGTTGCCCGAGTCGCCACGCGATGGGCGGTCGCCGGTCCGGTGACCACAGGCAGGCTGCGGGCGCTCCAGGCGCTGCGCCGGTTCAGGGGAACAAGGACATGACTCACGGACGCCAGGGGGGTCGCGGTGCAGGGGCTCGTGTTGCGGGGGCTCAGGGTGCAGGAAGGGGTGTGTGCAGCAAGGGGATGTATTGCTGTCCGCCGTGCATGTCGCGGTCGGCCGGCGAGCCCTGGCCGGTGGGCCGGGGGAAGGAGACCTTGACGGCGTTGAGCTGCTCGAGGGCGAAGACCTGCACCTGGTGGGGGTCGACGCCGTATATCCCGGCGTAGGTCTCGGGGTCGGCGGCCGGCGAGGTCATGACGCGGGTGTAGGTGTCGTGGTCGGCAAGGAAGATGTCGATGGTGAGCCAGAACGGTCCAGCGTTCTTGGACCGCACCTGGGCGATGTCTCCCAAGGTGTCGTGGGCGGCGGTTGTCATGGGCTTACCAGGTCGTGGACGGTGCGGAACAGCTCGCTTGGTTTGTCGACGTCGACGGCGTGCTGCAGGACGAACTCGTGGACCTGGCCGCGTTCGGTCTCGGCGGGGGAGCTGAGGAAGGCGTAGCTGGGCAGGGCGTCCTGGCCCGGAAGGGGAGCATGCAGCAGCAGCGGGTTGGCGAGCTTGGCTAGCTGGGTGGCTGTGTGCTGGTCGCGTGCCGTGGCGATGAACACGATGCCGACTTCGCGTGGCGGCAGGCTGCGGTTGGGTTCACTGCCGCCCAGGATGGCGTCGTGCCCGTAGCGCAAGATTCGCAGGTAGTAGTCCTCTGGCGCCAGGCCGACTGTTGTGGGGATGTGCTGGTGCAGGTAGCGAAGGACAAGGTCGCACCACTCGTCGAGCCGGGCGAGTACGGCAGGGTCCCGGATACCGGTGATGATCATCGTCTGGTAGCCGGCGGGTGCCGATCCCTCGAGTTTGTTGGTGTGCTGGTCGGCGGTCTCGAAGCGTGAGCCTTCGACTCGGACCCGGCGGTGGTCGAGCGCGGTGTAGGTCGCCTGGCTGGTGTCGAGCGTGCCGGCTGGTTCGCGCATCCGGTAGGGGTCGGCGTTCTCGTACATCATGTGGGCGGCGACGCTGCGCGGCGTGCACGCCGCGTCCGGCGCCAGTGGCTCGATCGTGAAGCCGCCGGTGTCCAGAGTGACCAGCACGCCGCCGCTTCGGGGGGAGTCGGTGCACAGTCCGCCGCATTCGCTGATCTTGGCGGCGTGCCAGACGGGTCCAGGCGGCAGGCCCCGCGACAGCGGCAGGGCGGCGATGATCGCAGTGTCGGTGGCGCGGCCGGCGAGGACCACGTTAGCGCCGTGCTGCAGTGCTTCGGCGATCGGCTCGTGTCCCATGAGAGCGACGATGTGGCTGCACCGGTCGAGCGTCTCGGGCTCCAGCGGCCCGGCAGGGGCCAGCGGGCGGATGCGTCCGTCGGCCCGCAGGGTCTGCAGGTGTGGGGCCTGCTGTTCGCTGTAGATGCGGGCGACCGAGAGCTGCAGGTGTTCAGCTGCCGCGATCTCGCAGACGATGTCATTGATCCAGTCGACGCCGGTGTCGGTGCCGGAGGTGCCACACGAACCGACGATCACCGGGATGTCGGCGGCGCGGGCAGCTACCAGGATCAGACGCAGGTCGCGGGCGACGGCGCCACGGGCGGTCTTGGCGGTGGCGGTGCCCAGGTAGTGCGGGCCGGAGTCGGTCGAGCCGCCGTCGACGGCGATGACGTCGGCGCCCAGTGTGACCCCGCGGGTGAGGGTCTCGGCAGGGAAGCCGGCGCCGAGCATGCCGGCAGGCACCAGCACCCGCAGGTGGGCCGTCGGTGGGGGGCCGCCCGCGTCTGGTTGGTCCGAACCGGCGGTCGTTGCGACTTGTGCAGTAGACATGTTCAACGAGACTGCTCCCTGATAAGGTGACGCCGGATGAGGTGACGCCGGATGAGGTGACGCTCGGCGGTGCGGTGACCAGTGCGGGTGATGCAGCCCGGGGCGGCCAGGGAGACTGGCGGCGGGCTGTTCACGGCGCGTCGTCGGCGTCGACGGCGATGACGGCCTCGGGCGGCAGGTAGACCGCGGCAGGCCCGGGGGGCAGGGCCCGCGCCCTGGTGACGAGCAGGTCCACCGTGCCGGCACGGACCCGGAAGACGTAGTGGTCGCCGAGGAACTCCGCCGAGCGGATCTCCACCGGCCAGCGGTTGACTTGGGCGGTGCCGTCGTCGGGCACCAGTTCTATGGCCTCCGGGCGGATGGCCACGGTCAGGACGGCGTCGGGCCCGGCCGGTGCTGCTGACGGCGCCGGGAGCGTCAGCGGGGACGGGGCGCCGGCAACAGCCAGCAGCGCCGCGGCCTCGCCCCGCCCTGCGCGTCCGGAGAGCAGGTTGCACTGCCCGACGAAACCGGCGACGAACTGGTGGCGGGGGCGGCGGTAGACGTCCTCGGGGGTGCCGGTCTGCAGCACCCGGCCCTCGTTCATCACCAGCACCCGGTCGCTCATCGACAGGGCCTCGTCCTGGTCGTGGGTGACGAACACTGTCGTCAGACCGAGTTCGTGCTGCAGGTCTTTGAGCCAGATCCGGGCCCTTTCGCGCAGCTTGGCGTCGAGGTTGGAGAACGGCTCGTCCAGCAGCAGCACTGTCGGGGAGTAGACGATGGCACGCGCCAGGGCGACGCGTTGCTGCTGGCCGCCGGACAGCTCGTGGGGGTAGCGCTCGGCCAGGCCGCCGATCTCGACCAGATCCAGTGCCCGGGCGACGCCGGTGCGGGTCGCCTCCCGGCTCGATTTGCGTACCCGCAGCGGGAAGGCGACGTTGTCGAACACGGTCATGTGCGGCCAGATGGCGTAGGACTGGAACACGATGCCCAGGTTGCGGTGCTCGGCGGCTACCGATACGCCGGCGGCAGCATCGAAGTAGGTTTGGTCGCCGCAGGTGATCCTGCCTTGGTCGGGTCGCTGGAACCCGGCGATGGACATCAGCGTCGTGGACTTGCCGCAGCCGCTGGGGCCCAGCAACGTGAACAGTTCCTTGTCGGCAACGGTGAAGCTGACGTCGTCCAGGGCGCGGGCCGCGCCGAAGGACTTGACGAGGCCGGTCACGTGGATATCAGGCATGACGTCGTCCTTTGAGAAGTCTGCCGCCGAACAGCACCGCCCCTAGGCCGAGCACCACGACAGTGATCAGGACCTGAACGGTCGCTAGTGCCGCTACGGGCCCGGTGGTTCCCTGCGCGAAGGCGTCGAGCATGGTGACGCCGATGATCTCGTTGCCGGGGCGGACCAGGAACACTGCCGGGTCGTAGTCGTTGAGGATCGAGACGAACATCAAGATGAAGGATGCGAAGATCGCCGGCCGGATGAGCGGGAGCACGACGCGACGGCTGACGGTGAGCCAACTCGCGCCGGCTGCTCGTCCGGCGTTGTCGAGGGCCTGGCTGATTTGGCTCAGCGACGGGTAGAGAACGATGTAGGCGAGTGTCGCGCTGCGGACGCTAAGAGCCAGGGCGATCCCCCAGATACTGTTCCGCAGCTGACCGCCGGGCGGGTTGACCAGCAAGAAGGCCCAGAAGAAGCCGATCCCGATGATGATCCCGGGGACGGCCCTGGGGTACAGGAGCGTATAGGGAAGCGTGGTGCGCGCCTTGAAGCTGGAGCGGTGCGCCACCAGGGTTGCGACGGCGACGACGGCAGTGGTGACGACCGCGCCGACGAGCGCGACCGTGACGCTGTTGGTGATGGACCTGGTGAACACCGGATCTTTTAGTGACTGGTAGTTGTCGGAGGTGAACAGTGTCCACGGGGCGACCAGTGGGGTGAGTAGCCGCACGATCGACGCCAGCATGATGCCCAGCAGCGGCAGGATTGCGGTCAGCAGCACGTACAGCGCGGCAAGTGCGCTCACGGGCCAGCGCCAGCGGCCCAGGGACAGCGATCGTGCCTGCCCGGCGCGGCCGGTGACCGACACGAACCGGGCTTCGGCGCCGAGCAGGCGCCGTCGCAGGACCAGTAGTGCGGTGGCGATCAGCAGCAGGATCATTGCTCCTGCGCTGACCGATCCCGGGTCGGGGGAGGCAGCGCTGGTCCATTTGCTGTAGAGGTAGCTGGCGAGAAAGTTGATGTTCCGCGGCTGGCCGAGGATCAACGGTATGCCGAGTGCTTCGATGGCCAGGGTGAAGGTGAGTAGTGCAGAGTTCAGCAATGCCGGACGCAGCATTGGAAAGGTAACCCGGCGCAGCACCACGGAGCTGGAGGCGCCTGCGCTGCGGGCAGCGTCCTCGAGTGAGGAGTCGGCGTTGGCCAACGCCGCACGGCAGGTCAGGAACGCGATGGGTGCTGTGACGCAGCCGCCGAGTATCGACATCCCCGTGACCGAGGACAGGTCGGGGATCGTCAGGCCAAGGTCACGGCTGGCCAGGGTGGTGAGGTAGCCGCCCTGCCCGTAGAGAGTGTTCCAGCCAAGCAGCAGCCCCAGTGATGGCAGAACTATCGGCGCGATGACCAGTGTGGACAGGATGCGGGCAGCGGGCATGTCGGTCCGGACGCACAGCACCGCGAAACCGGCACCGATCAGCACGGACAGGACGGTCGCGGCTGTGGCGAACTCGGCGGTGTTGCCGGCGGCGCGCCAGAACGCCGGGTCGGTGAATAGCTGCCGGTAGGGCCCGAGCGTCCAGTGCCCCCCCGGTCGGTAGAGCGGCCGGTCCCGTAGCGAGGAGTACAGCAGCGGCACGATCGGGCCCAGGACAGCCGCCGTGACCAGCGTCCAAACCGCCGCCTGCGTGGCACCGGCGGGGTGCCACCGTCGGCGCGGCGCCGGCGACGGAACCGACTGCTCTGTGGTGGGCGCGTCGTGCGTGGCCGGTGTGTTGGGCGCTGTGAGCGTCATGACGGTCGGGGTCTCAGATCGCGGCCTAGTTGTGGAATGCCTGGTGCCAGCGGGTGGTGAAACTTGTCTGGTCACTGGCGATCTGCTGGTTGATCGGCACGAGGAAGGTGTTCTGCTGGCCCCCGACCGCCTGGTAGACCCCCTGCAGGGTGGCCGAACATCCGGCGGGGGTGAAGTCGGAGCGGTAAGCGTTGAACCCGCCGTTGCACATCGCCTGCTGGCCGGCGGTGCTGAACAGGAAGTTCTCGAACAGCTTCGCCGAGTTCGGGCTACTTGCTCCCGAGGTGATGCCCATTGCCCGGGGGATCAGGGGTGTGAAGTCTTTCATGTACTCCCAGGTGACGATGCCCTTGACCGAGGACAGGGCACCGCGGACCAGACCCGACTCCATGTACCCGATGGACGCACCGCCTTGGGCGACCGCTTGCAGCATGGCCCCGCCGTCGGCGGCCGGCCTGGTCTGCGGTCCGAGGGTGTCCAGGATCGACCATCCCTTCTTCGCCACCAGCCCGTAGAAAGCGGCGTAGCCGAAGGTGTTGTCGATGGCGTAGGTGCTGAGTTTGCCGTGGTACTTGCCAGCGGCGACGGAAGCGGTCAGCGCTGCGAACGTGTCAGGCACCTGGGACTTGCTGACCAGCGCCGTGTTGTAGATGGTGATCGCCGGGTCGGCGGAAAGCACGAACACTCCGGGGAACTGCTTGGCGAAGGCCGGGTAGTGCGAGATGTCGGCCGGGGTGTAGTCGATGACGGTGTTGGTCTTGGCGGCGTTCAGCCATAGGTTGGGAGCACTAGCGACGATGATGTCGGCGGTTCTGGCGTGCTCGCCGTGCTCGGCGGCGTACTTGGAGAACACGGTGTTGTCGTCCACGTCGTAGGGGGTGACCTTGATCCCTGGGTATTGCGCGTTGAAGGCCTTGATCACCGGTCCCCACAGCTGGGCGGGCGGGTTGCCGTAGATGACCACCCCTTTCTCGTTCTTGGCGGCCGTCACAAGAGCGGCTGACGCAGTCGTTGTCGGTTCGGCCGTGACGCTCGGCGCGGTGGACGAGGCGGAGGACGGGGACGAGGCCGACCCGGACCCGCAGCCGGCCAGCAGGGCGCCGGCGACTAGAACTGCAAGGGGTCCAGCAACCGTTGGTGCAGAGGAGCGTCCGGCAGGGCGGATCTTCATGGCAGTTTCCCATCTTCGCTATGTGCTATGGCATGGTGAACAGAACGAGGCTCGTGGCGCCGTGGTTGGCGGGGGCAGGGTCTATGGGGTGCGGGAGTCGAGACGCGGGGCGGCCGCTGCGTGGCTGTGCTCCAGCATGAGCAGCTCAGCTCGCCCGCCATCCCCTGAACGGACGGCATCGAAGATCGCCCGGTGCTGGTAGTAGCGGGTCTCCACCCTGGACGGCCGGGCGCGCATCTCCACGTGCAGGACTGCGCGCCGCTCGCCGGACTCGAACGCGTCAGCCATGCGGAGCATGTGCAGCAGCATCGGACTTCCGCAAGCCTCGTCGAGGAGCCTGTGGAACTCACGCAAGCAACTCCAGATGCGGTGCACCCCATCATCGCTCGGCGCCTCAGCCTGACCGCCGCCCAGTGAGAGCCGCTGACGCTCGGCATCGGCCTCGTCCAGGGCGTTCGCCATCGCCTCGAGGCTGGCTTGGCTAGCCCTCGCGGCGGCAAGGCGAGCAGCTAGGGCCCGCAGCGTCTCCTCGATCAGGCTGATATCGGCGATCTCAGTCTCGTCGAAATCGGAGACGACCACCTCGCGAAGACCCCGCCGCTGTACCAGACGGTCCTGCTCCAGCCGTCGAATCGCCTCGCGGACCGGAGTGGGACTGATGTTCAGCAGTTCGGCCAGAGCACGCTCGGTGACCTTCTGCCCCCGCACGAGCTCGCCGGCCACGATCGCCCGTCGAAGTGCCTCATAGGCCTGCTCAGCCAGCGTCGGCGCGCTGAGGTGTGTGAGAGACGTCATACCGAGGAACATACTTGCTACAGCATCTGTGTCAACGGGTGGCATGTTCGTGCAGAACCCCTACCGCGAGGGCCGGTGGCGATGATCTTGACGCGCTGGTTCGGGGTCGAGCCCACCGTCAGGAACGGGTCGATACCGAAGCGCTGCCGTGAGTGCAGCTTCGCCTCGTAGTCGGCCTGCCCAGGGGTCGATCAGGTATAGGTCGGCCGGCTGATGGTGCAGCTGACCGTGACGGCCTCGACAACGACGAGCGCCAGCCACCCGAGCAGCACCGCGCACTCCTGGCGCAGCGAGAACGCCGCACCACCCCAGCGCTGGCGCACTTCCGACTGCCGCCATGGCGACCTCGACGATGGCCGGCCCCTTTCACTGACGCTTACGCCGGCCCGTGAAAGGAGCGTGAAAGGGGCTGCTGCCTAGCGTCCGCAATGTCGCTCGCCGGACCAGCAGGAGGAGGAGGAGCTCGTGGAGGTCTTAAGCAGGTGGGTGGTACGACACTGGTTGTCGGTAGGGTTCGAACTGGTCCCGGTAGGCCGCGTCCCCGCGGTGCGCGAGGGTCCGCAGCCCCGGGTCGATCGCGGCCACGACGGAGCGGACGGTGGAGTAGCTGGGGGCGGGCAGGTCGCGGCCGCGGGCAAGGTCGCTGACCTGGCGGTGCACGTAGGCGGTGGTCGGCGCCGGCCGGCGAAGGGCCAGCGCCTCGATCGCCGCGACCAGGTCCTCGGGCAGCCGGCGGCGGCCGAGGTCGCTTCGGGCCTGCCGCCGCAGCGCGGCCGTAGTCGGGTCGGTGCGGTAGCTGGCGGCCCAGCGCCGCAGCGTGCGGGGCGGCACCCCGGCGGCCGCGGCGAGCCGGGTCAGTGGGACCCCGTCGTCCAGGTGCTGGCGGATCAGCGCGGCCTTTGCATTGAGGTGGCATGGCCGACGTAGGTAGGTCTGCGGTGGTGGGGCGCGTCGGGGTGCGCACGTAGCTTGTCAACGGCCAAGTCGCGGTCCCCGCTGGCATGCGGATACCGCATGAGCGCCCGGGTGCCTGTGAGCAGGACCGAATGCGTCCGCGCGGACGATGGCAGGTACCGGCTGAAGGCCGATGCGCGGACCCGGGGCTGTTCCTAACGTCGTCGGGGCGGACGGATCTTCAGGAGGGGCCCATCAGGGGCTTCTCCCTCGTCGGCCGCCGACGTCGGGAGCGCGTGATGCAGTCACTGTTCGGATGGGTGCTCAGGCACCGTCGAGTTGTCCTGCTGGTGTGGCTGGTGGTGACGGTCGCGGGTGTCCTCGCGGCGCCAAGTTTTGCCGGCCGGTTGCAGGGCGGCCTACAGCTGAACAGTCCTGGCTTCACGGCGAACCAGGCGTTGGCTCGGGAGTTCGGTGGGGCGGGTGAGAACCCGAGCGTGCTGCTGGTGGACCTGCCACCGGGTTCGACGGTGGGCAGTGCGGGGGTCCGTCAGGGCTTGGGGGCGGTGGACGCGGCGGTGCCGGCGGGGTCGGGGATCCGCGACATCTCGTTGGCGACGACTGCAAGCCGGGCGTTGGTCGGCCACGGTGGCCGGTCGACGGTGGTGCTGGTGTACCCACCGACCGCGACCGGCTGGGCCGATCCGAAGCCGCTCGCGGACCTCGCGTCGGCGGCCCGAACCGCCCTGCCGGGCGCGACGGTGTCGGTCACCGGCGTGGAGGAGTTGGGGGCGGGCAGCAGCGGCGGCGGTAGCAGCGTCCTGACCGAGGTCCTGTTCGGGGCGCTGGCGTCGCTGCTGATCCTGGCCTGGGTGTTCGGGTCGGTCATCGCGTTTGTGCCGCTGCTGACGGCGATCGTGTCGATCCTGACGATGCAGCTGGCGATCGGCGGGGTCACCCGGCTGTTCCCGGGCACGCACTTCAACCCGGCGATCCAGTCAATCGTGGCGATCCTGGGCCTTGGGCTTTCCTTGGACTACGCGCTGCTGGTGGTCACCCGGTGGCGGGAGGAACGGGCCAAGGGACTGTCGAATTCTGACGCCGTCGAGGCGGCGTGCCGGCACGCCGGGCACGCGGTCGCGGTCAGCGGTGTCACCGCCAGCATCGGGCTGTTCGCGCTCGCCGCGATCCCGGTGTCGTTCGTCCGGGGGGTCGGTATCAGCGGCCTGTTCATCCCCTCGATCGCCGCGCTGGTCTCGCTGACGCTGCTGCCCGCGCTGCTGCGCACCGCCGGCCCGAAGCTGGACTGGCCGCGCCGCAACCGGGTGCTCCGGATCAATAAGGCAGGTGGCTGGGACCGCTGGGCCCGGCTGGTCGTGCGGCGCCGCTGGGCTGCCGCCGGCCTGGGCCTGGTCGTGCTCGGCACGCTCGCCGGGACCGCAACACAGCTGAACGTCGCACTGCCTGGGCTGAGCTCACTGGCGGCCAGCGGGCCGGCCCACGACGGTCTGGTCCGGCTCCGGGCCGACGGATTCCCCGACGGGTTGCTGACCACGCTCCCGGTCCTGGTGCCGTCGGGCGCCGACCCGCAGACCACCCTGTCGAAAGAGGCCGCAGTCGCAGGCGTCACGGGGACCTTCGCGCCGGCCGGCCCGTCCTGGCACAGCCCGACCGGCACCTCGGTGGTGATGGTCGTCCCGGCGCAGCAGATCGCCGGCGTCGGACAGAGCCAAGTCCTACAGGCGGTCCGGCAGGCCGCCCCGCGGGCGGACACCGTCGCCGGCAACGAGGTCCTGCAGGCCGACAACACCAGCACGATGTACCGGTACTTACCGGCCGCGATCGCCCTGGTGGCCCTGGTGACGTTCGTGTTCCTGGTCCGGGCCCTGCGCTCGGTGGTGCTCCCCATCAAGGCCGTGCTGCTGAACCTGCTGTCGGTGGGCGCGACCTACGGCGTCGTTGTCCTGCTCTGGCAGAAGGGCATCGGCTCCCACGCGCTGTTCGGGCTGAGCAGCACCGGCGCGATCAACAGCCTCGCCCCGGTCCTGCTGTTCGGGTTCCTGTTCGGCCTGTCGATGGACTACGAGGTGTTCATCCTGACCCGCGTCCGGGAGGCCTACGACCGCACCGGCGACACCGACAAGGCCGTCATCGAGGGCATCGGCAAGACCGGCCGGCTGATCACCAGCGCAGCGCTGATCCTGTTCGCCGCCCTGGTGTCGCTGTCCACCGCCCCCGACATCATCGTGAAGATCATCGCGACCGGCTTGGGAGCGGGCATCGTCATCGACGCCGTCATCGTCCGGTCGCTGCTCGCACCGGCCCTGGTCAGCCTCATGGGTCAGGCCAACTGGTGGATGCCCACGAGCCTGGAGCGGCTGCTCCGTCTCAAGCCGCTCCCAGCCGATCCGGGACAGCGCACCCCGGTGCCGGCGCAGGACCGGCAGCCGCTGGTCGCGCAGGACGCCGGCTGACGGACCGGCGCGCCCCACTGCCCGGCGCGCCCCACTGACCGGCGCGCCCACTGACCGGCGTTGCCGAGCACGGGCGGGCCGCTGCTACCGACCGGTCCCTGTCCACTGACGTGGGCGGGGACCGGTCGGCTGCGCGTCCGGCAGGACCGTGCGCGCAGAGGGTGTGCACAGTCAACGGTCGGCCGACGCAGGTCCACCTCCGTGCAGCGTCCGGTGGTCCTGGCGGACGTACAAGCACTGCTCCTCGCGGCCGATGCCGTCGGTGTGAGACGGCGTTACTGTCGCGCCATGGCGTCCTCCCGCAGCTCCGGACAGGCAGTCGGGCGCCCGGCAGCCGGCTGGCGTCCAGAGCTGCCGGCGGTGCTGGACATCGCCGTCGGCGTCGGCTCGGTCGCTGCGCTGCTCGTCGAGGGCGCGCTCCGGCACGACCTGCACGATCGCACCGCGGTGAAGGTGGGACTGACTGTCGCGGTCGGTCTCGGCGTCGCCTACCGCCGACGTGCCCCGGTCACCTCACTGGTCCTGGTCCTGGCGGGGCTGACGGCATGCCTGAACGCGTTCGAGTGCAAGCGCTCGGCGGAGGCGGTGCTGTTGCTGTCGGTGGCGACCGTCGCCTACGTCGGAGACCGCCGCCGTTCGCTGCTCGTCGCGGCCGCCGTCGTCCCGGCCACCGTCGGCGCCCTGGCGGTCGTGGCGCAGCACGCGCAGGCGTCCGAGCGGGTCGTCAACGTCGTCCTGCTGCTGGCCGCGGTCGCGGTCGGCGACGGCGCACGGGCCCGCCGACAGGTGTCCGAGGCGATCCGGGCCAGGGCGCACGACGAACGCGCCGCCCAGACCCGGGCACTGGTCGACTCCGAACGGCTCCGCCTGGCCAGGGAGGTGCACGACACCGTGGCGCACGCCCTGGTCGCGATCAACACCCAGGCAGCCGTGACAGCCCACCGATACGACAAGCACCCGGACCTGGCGCCAGCCGCCCTGCAGGAGATCAAGCGCACGTCGGCAGCGGCGCTGGACGACCTGCGCCGCACGCTGGTCGGCCTGCGCGCCCCGTCCGAAGGGCCGCCGCCGCTAGCCCCGGCCGGCCAGCGCCTGAACGACCTTCCCTACCTGGTCGAGCGGGTCGGGTCAGCCCGGCTCGACGTCCGACTCGACACACCAGCAACGCTGCCCGCGGCGCACGGCGACGTCCAGCACGCGGTGTACCGGATCGTGCAGGAGAGCCTGACCAACGTGCTGCGACACTCCTCCGCCACCGGAGTACACGTCCGGCTCGAGGTCACCGGCGTCCGGCTGGCCGTCACAGTTCACGACAACGGCAGTCCCCTGCACCCGAGCCGGTCCGCACCGGAGCTCGGACACGGGCTGCTGGGCATGCGCGAACGGGCTACCGCTCTGGGTGGCAGTTTCCACTGCGGCGTCGCGGACGGGCAGGGCTGGGCGGTCAACGCCGACTTCCCAATTCACGCCTTCGCCCAGTGAACGCGGAGCCGGCCCCCCGCGCCGGAACACGGGGCGCTACAGGCGGGCTAGTGCGCGTACTACTCGCCGACGACCAGTCACTGATCCGGGCAGGGTTCGCCGCTCTCCTGGACGACGACGACGACCTGCAGGTCGTCGGATCCGCCAGCGACGGCGCCGAGGCCGTCGCCCTGGCCCACACCACCCGGCCCGACGTGGTCCTCATGGACATCCGCATGCCCGGCGTCGACGGCCTGTCCGCGACCCGGCAGATCACCGCCGCGGACGACCTCACCAGCACCAAGGTCCTGGTCCTCACGACCTTCGACGACGACGAGTACCTGTTCGGTGCGCTCAAAGCCGGCGCCAGCGGGTTCCTGCTCAAAGGCATGGAACCCGAGGACCTCATCGCGGCAGTGAAGGTCGTCGCCGGCGGCGAGGCACTACTGGCCCCGAGCGCCACCCGCAAGCTCATCGCCGCCTACAGCACCCGCCGTGCTCTCCAGGCCCCGAAGCCGCGGCAACTACCCGGCGGGGTCAGTGACCGCGAGATCGAGGTGCTCAAGCTCATCGCGCAGGGCAAGACGAACGCCGAAATCGCCGGGCAACTTGTCGTCAGCCCACTGACCGTCAAGTCCCACGTCTCACGGATCCTGACCAAGCTCGACGCACGTGACCGCGTCCAGCTCGTCGTCATCGCCTACGAAAGCGGCCTGGTCAGCACCCAGCACTCCCTCTAAAGGACCCGCCGGGCCGCCCGGCGCAGCCCGTCCTACGCCTGGGGCATCGGGGCTGTCCGCCGCAACCGACCGGACGACGCTGCGGCTAGCTACTTCGACCTGAAGAAGTCGAAGCAACTTCCGTTGTAGGGCAGGGGTTTTGCTCGGCGTGGCAGCGTCGTTGCGGGTCTGAACGACGAGATCATGGGGTGGTCGCAGGTTGAGCGAGCCCTGGAGTTGCCGATGTTGCGGACCCGAGCCGTCGAGGTGAGTTTGTGGGAGGCGGTGTTGCCGCCGGAGGTGCTGCGGCTGCCCGAGTAGCTTGCTCGGGTCGATGCGCTGCTGGACGACCCGGTGTTCTTCGCGCCGTTCGTGCCGTTCTTCGACCCGCGGGTGGGTCGGCCGTCGACTCCGATGGAGACCTACCTGCGGATGATGTTCTTGAAGGTCCGCTACCGGCTGGGCTATGAGAGTTTGTGCAGTGAGGTCAGCGACTCGATCACGTGGCGGCGGTTCTGCCGGATTCCGATCGATGGGAGGGTCCCGCACCCGACGACGCTGATGAAGCTCACGACCCGCTGCGGCACCGCGGCGGTGCAGGGCTGCAACGAGGCGCTGCTGGCTAAGGCCGCGGACGCGAAGTTGCTGCGGACCAATCGGGTCCGGGCCGACACCACCGTGGTCCCGGCCGATGTGGCCTACCCGACCGACTCGGGCCTGTTGGCCAAGGCGATCCGCCGGATCGCGGTCACCGGCCGGCGGGTCCAGGCCGCGGGTGGCGCGACCCGCACCCGGTTGCGGGACCGCAGCCGCGCGGCGGGCAAGCGGGCGCATGGCATCGCGGCGAAGCTCCGGTTGCGCTCAGCGCAGGGCCGCGATGAGGCGCAGGCCACCGTGCAGCGGATCACCGGTGAGCTCGCGGAGCTGGCCGACCGGGCCGCGACCGACGCCGAGAAGCTCCTGGCGAACGCCCGGCGGGCGCTGCGTCGCGCTCAGGCCAAGGCGCAGGCGCTGGCTGCAGTAGGTGGCAAGGACGCCGCCGCGGGTCGGCGGCGTGGCCGGCTGCGCCGGGCGGTGAACGACCTAACCGAGCTGCTGGAGGTGACCCGTCGGGTTGCGGCCCAGACCCGGCAGCGGGTGGCCGGCCCCACCCCGGCGGGAGCGACCCGCCGGGTCAGCCTGCACGACCCGGACGCCCGGCCGATCGCCAAGGGCCAGCTCGGTAAGCCGGTCCAGTTCGGCTACAAGGCGCAGGTCGTGGACAACGAGGACGGCGTCGTGCTCGATCACAACCTGGAGCAGGGCAACCCGCCCGACGCGCCGCAGCTCGCCCCGGCGGTCGAGCGGATCATCAAGCGCACCGGCCGCAAGCCACGGACGGCCACTGCCGACCGTGGCTACGGCGAGAAGAGCGTCGACGACGCACTGCGCGACCTCGGCGTCCGGCACGTCGTCATCCCCCGCAAAGGCAAGCCGGGCAAGGCCAGACAGGCCGAGGAACACCGGCCAGCGTTCCGCAAAACCGTGAAGTGGCGAACCGGCAGCGAGGGCCGGATCAGCAGCCTCAAACGCGGATACGGCTGGGATCGCACCCGCCTGGACGGCACCGACGGAGCACGGATCTGGACCGGACAGGGGGTCTTCGCCCACAACCTGGTGAAGATCGGGGCTCTGGCCAGCTGATCGGGCCACGGCGGAAGACCGGGACCCGCCGGTTCGGCCGCCGCTGACCCCCAATCTCAGCCCAGCGGGTTTTTCAGGTCGAAGTAACTGTTCAACGACGGTGACATCGAGAAATCACCGTCGGCAGACGCTCCCGGCTCCGTGGACCCCTGACCCTTGCTTGTCGCGTCGACAACTGGCATCTACAACCAACGTCGGCAAACCCATGCTGGGACGACTGACGGCAGATGCTGCCCTCAGCATAACGGCTCTTCGTAACGGGGGAAGTTGCCCTCAGCAGTCGGTGGCCCGGCGCTGTGTCCGGGTGCAGGCGAACCGTACTCGGCGGCGTTGGTTGTCGAGGTTCCGGAAGCCGTAGGCGGTCCGTGCCGCGGTCTTGACGGTCCGGTTGGTGGCTTCGGTCGCGGCGTTGGTGACGCCGGTTTGCAGGAAGCCCAGGATCTCGGCCCACCAGGCCTGGATCGTGCTGGCGAGGCGTTCGAGCTCGGGCACTCCGGAGTGGGCGCACCAGCTGTTGAACCGGAACAACTGGTGGGCGATGTCGTGGCGAAGGCCGCCGGTTTTGGCCAGGGCCAGGAGTTCGCGGAGCTCTTCCTTGCCGATCCAGGCGCTGAGGATCTGTCCCGACGGGTCGTTGTCGATCAGGCCGTTCCACATCTTGGTGAACCCCTGTGGGCTCAGGTTCTCCTTGGCGCGCAGCAGTCGGGTGCGCTTGGCCCAGATCGGGTCCTTGGCGGTCCCGCGGTGCCCGGTGGTGTCGACCGTGACGCGTCGGCGGACGTCGGTGACGACCTTGTTCACCAGCGCGACGAGGTGGAAGTGGTCGGCGACGATCAGAGCGTTCGGCAGTGCCTGGCGGATCGCGGAGCGGTAGGTCGCGCACGGGTCCATCGCGACGATCTGGACCTGGTCCTTCCAGTCCTGCCCGCGCTCGTCGAGCCAGGCGATGACGTTGTCCTTGCGGCGACCAGACGCTTGACCCAGTAGGCCTAGTGGTCCGCGGAGGTCGACGAAGTTGGTCTCGAACCGCTCGAGCTTCACCCAGGTGTTCGTCGCTTCGCAGCGGGTCCAGCGGGGCCGGCCGCGGCGGGTCTCATCGATTCCCAAGACGGTCACGGCGGTCGGCTCGGTCAGTAGCGCCTCGGCGTGCACGATGAACGAGGCGTGGGTGATCGGCCAGCTCATCAGCCCCGCCCCGGCGACGCTGACGGCCTGACCGTCACCGACCGCAGCACCGACCTGCCGCCGCAACCGGCCGGTGATCCGCGCACCCGCTGGGAGCTCAGCGAAGCCGAGGGGAGAGGCAGCAAGAGCTGGCGCCGGTAACCTGTAGACCGATTAGCGAGCAGCTACCGGACCACACCCCAACCCGTACCGGCCACATAGCGCTGCCAGAACCATGCCAACAACCGCTGCAAGTCACAATGCCGGGGGAGGATGCCACGCTGAGGTGGGTGTCCGGGAAGTTGTCTCACAACGGCGTGTCGCGGCGGTGGTAAGCCGCCGAGTTCTCGTACGGTCGCGGGGTGGAGTTGGGGTACGCGCGGGTGTCGACGGCCAGGCAGGACTTGGAGCGGCAGATCGATGCGTTGACCGCGGTCGGGATCGCCCGGGAGCGGATCTACCTGGACAACAAGTCCGGGGCGACGGTGGACCGGCCGGGGTGGGGCGGTGCTGGGGTTGGCCCGGCGGGGCGATGTGATTGTGGTGCACACCCTGGACCGGTTGGGCCGCACCGTGCGGGACACGTTGCACCTGATCCGTGAGCTGACCGAGCGCGGGGTGGGGGTGCGCAACCTGGCCGATCCGATCAAGGTCGACTCGGCCGACCCGGCCGACCCGCTGGGGCAGCTGGTGGTGGTGCTGCTGGCGTTGTTCGCCCAGATGGAACGGACCTACACCTGCGAGCGGGCGGCGCACGCCCGGGCGGTGGCCGCCGCGCACGGCCGGCAGGTGGGCCGCCCCAGCCTGCTCGACCCGGCCGTCCTGGCCGCCGCGGTGCACCTGCGCGACGCCGGCCACACCATGGCCCAGATCGTGGCCGAGACCGGGATGACCCGCAGCAGCCTGTACCGGTACCTACCGCCCCGACCACCGCCGCTGCTGACCGCCGCCGAGCCCACGCACCAAGGTGCTGTGGCACCGACGGCAGACCCCACCAGAGTGCCGGTGGGCGCATGATGCCGGAGCGGGTGGGGGAGCGGCTGGTCACGGTGCTGCTGACCCTGGCGGTGCCGGAGGTGGCTGACCCGGAGGACGCCGCGGCGCTGGTCGCCGACGCGGCGACGACCACCGCGCTTGAGGTCCGGCACGCGGTCGGGGTGGAGGGTCACCTACCGACGCCCGGGGCGACAGTGGTGCGGGCCGGTCGGGGGCAGCCGTGGCAGGTGGTGGCGGTCACCGTCGACACGCTGCGGTTGCGGGACCTGGCTGGTGACGTTGTTGAGGTCTCCCGGCGCAGCGTCCGCCCGGACCCGCTGGACACCCAGATCGGCCTGCTCGCCTAACCACTGGCGGCTCACCCGGCCAAGTACGACCGGTCCGGTGGCCACGGGCCCTGAGCTAGCTGGCATTGTCGAGTAGCCAGGACGTCGAGGAGCACCGGCCGTCCGGGCCGGGGCAGCCATGAGCCGGCGCCAAGCCAGGCCAAGAGGCTGCGTCAACCTGAGATAGCCCTACCGTGACGGCTTGAAACCGGCCGGGGTCCCAACCCGTCCATGCGCTCTGTCTCAAAAGGACCGTATGTGAGACAGTCCGACGGGTAGAACGCGCTTACCGAGGCGGCTAACCGCACTTCCTCGCGGTCAAGACCCCCTGCCGATTGACGAACCCAACTTGGTGCGCGAAGTCGTCCTGGTGTCGGGCGACGCTCAGCGCGCCCGTCGCAGGCCGCAGCTGGGTCGCCCCACGGCCAGCATCCGCCGGGCGTCGGCCTCGATCAGAGGCTCGGCCAGCAGGAAGCCTTGCGCGACCGGGCAGCCCAGCCGCTCCAGCAGCCTCCACTGCCCGGCCGTCTCTACGCCTTCGGCGACGGCGGTGAGCCCGAGGCGGGCCACGAGTCCCACGACCGCGTCGAATAGCGCTAGGGCGTCGCGGTCGGTCTCGACCTCTTCCAGCAGGGATCGGTCGAGTTTGACCACGTCGACCGGCAGGCGCTTAAGGTAGGCCAGCGAGCTGTAGCCCGCCCCGAAGTCGTCGATGGCGAGGTGGACGCCGAGTCCACGCAGTCCGTCAAGCACCTCGACCGCGGCCTGGACGTCCTCGAGCAGCACGTTCTCCGTCAGCTCGAGCAGTAGGTGCCCGGGGTGCACGCCGGTATCGGCCAGCACCTCTCGGACCGTCGCGATGATGTCGCCGCGTAGCTGCACGGGCGACAGGTTGACGCTGATCTGCGTGTGCGCGGTGCCGGGCACTTCGTCCTGCCAGCGGCGCAGCGTGGCGCACGAGCGGTGCAGCACCTGCCGGCCGAGCTCGACGACCAGGCCGGACTCCTCGGCCAGGGCCACGAACGCTGCGGGCGGTAGCTCTCCCTGCACCGGGTGCTGCCAGCGCACCAGCGACTCGAAGCCGAGCAGCCGCTGGTCCACCACCCGGACGACGGGGTGCCAGCGCACGAACAGCTCGTCGCGCTCGAGGGCGGTGCGCAGGTCCGCGATCCGGTCGGTGCGCTCGAGCAGGGCGGACCTCAGGCGGGGCTCGAAGACCCGGTACCGGCCCTTGCCCTGCGCCTTCGCGGCGTACATCGCCACGTCGGCGTCGCGCAGCAGGTCATCGGCGCTGCCCGCGCCACGCAACCGCGCCACGCCGACACTGGCGCCGAGCCGCACGGCTCGACGCTCGACGTCGATGGGTTGGGCGAGCACGCTTACCAGTCGCTCGGCGAGCGCCTCGACCGCCTCGTCGCTGGTGGCGGTCTCCCCCGTCGTGCTGCCGTTGAGCAGGACCACGAACTCATCGCCCCCGAGCCGGGCGACGAGGTCTTCGTCCCGGCAGGTCGCCTCGATCCGGCGGCCTACCTCGACCAGGACTCGGTCGCCGGCGGCGTGCCCGGCGGTGTCGTTGACGCTCTTGAACCCGTCGAGGTCCAGCAGCAGGACCGTCGCCCCACCTGCAGCAGCGGCGCGCTCGAGGCGTTGTCCGAAGGCGGCGCGGTTGGCAAGGCCTGTCAGGGCGTCGGTGTATGCGGCCGTGCGCAACTCCCGTTCGAGCGCGATCCGCTCGGTCATGTCGGCATACACGCCGAGGTAGCCGAATGGCCGGCCCTCCTCGTCGCGCAGGACGCTGGCGCTCATCTCTAGCTCGACCGGGCTGCCGTCACGCCGACGGCGGCGGGCGGGCTCCCGGACGAGCGGCGCGTCATCGAGGCGCTGCAGGGTGGCGCCGTACTCCTGCTCGGCCGCGACCGGGTTCAGGGCGCCGACGACCTCGGCCGCTGACCAGCCGAAGATCCGCTCGGCGGCCGGGTTCCACAACCGGACCACGCCGTCGAGGTCGAGCTCGACGATGGCGACAGGCGTGTTGCCCACCAACGTCGACAGCCGGCCGAGCGCCTCGGCCCGGTCCTCGCTCTTGGCCAGGAGCGCTGTGTGCAGCTGGGCGTTCTCGATCGCGACGCTTGCCTGGGCGGCGTACATCTCCAGCAGCACGAGCTGGTCGGGAGCAGGGCGGCGGCCGTCGCGGGGCAAGTCCACGCTGATCACGCCGACCAGCCCGGAGCGGGTCGTCCAGAGAGGGGCGAAGAGCTCATCCAGCGGGTGCCACGCGTCTTGGTCGTCGGGCACCGGGGTGTCGGGGACCCAGGTCGGCACTGAGTCCTCCTGCGGCACGAGGTGGAGGTAGTCGACGAGCAGCTCGCCAACCGGCTGGCAGACGCGCATGAGGTCGTCCCAGACCTCCCGGGGCGCGCTGGTGCCCAGCAGCGCGTCGCACGCCTCGGCAGTGCCCGCTCCCGCGACCACCTCGAGGGCGCCGCCCGGCATGACGAGGTTGAGCAGCGCGACGTCGAAGCCGAGGCCCTCGACCAGCCCCTGACACACGCTCTGCAGCGTCCGACCGAGATCGAGGTCACCATTGATCGCCCGGATCAGCCCGTGCAGCCGCTCCAGCGAGGCGGCCCGGGACGTGGGCGGCCCGGGCTCGGGCAGCGGCGCGAGCTCCACGGTCACTCCCTAGGAGTCGGCATCCTGACGGCTGGGTTGAACCCGTTCCTCAACCGCGAAGAACGCCTCTTTGCTGGGCGGCCGAGGCTAACGCTCCCCTCTGTTGTCAACTGGCGGCTTCGACCCTGGTTCGGCGCGGCGTAGCGTTCTTGGTGGCGGGTCCGGTGAGTGACTGATCCGAAGGGCTGACCATCGGGGTTGGGTCAGACGCGCTGGATTGAACAGTCGCCCCCGAGTGTCCTTCCGGGCCCGCCGTCTCGAGCCGCGCCTGCAGGTCTTGCTGGAGGGCGTGGAACACGACGTTGGACAGCCGCCGCTTGAGGCAGCGCATGGCCTCGAGGGCTTTTTGCCCTCGGCGCGTTTGCGGGCGTAGTAGTCCTGGCCGGGCCGGGGAAGCGGATCTGGACGAGCGCCGCGATGTGCAGGGCGTAGTTGAGCCGGCGGTTCCCGCCGCGGTTGAGGCGATGCCGATTCTGGTCGCCGCTGCTCACGTCGATGGGGGCGGTGCCGATGTAGCTGGCGAAGTGATGCTTGGACCGGAACCGGCGAACGTCCCCGACCTCGCCGAGGATCAGGGCCGTCCCGATGTCGCCGATGCCCTTGATGGCGGTCACCGCTGAGGGTTGCCGCGTGAGGGCCTCGGTGATGCGCTTGGCCAACGTCTTGATCTTTACGTCCAGCGCGGCGACATCATCGGCGTGCTCGACGACGAGCTGCTTGCGAGCTTGGCCGACCGGGTCCGACAGGCTCAGGGCGGCGAGGATCTCCAGGGCCTTCGCAGCGGTCAGGCGGGTAGATGCCCCACAAGGCAGCAGATCCTGCAACATGTCGTGCGGCCGGTTGACGGCCGCGATGCGCTGCTCGACGAGCTGCTGCCGGCGGTCGCTGAGCATCTTCAACAAGGCGCCCTCATCCTCAGGCTTCACGACCTGCAGGCCGTGACCTCGCAGCCCGGCGACCGCGACGGCGTACGCATCGGCCTCGTCGGTCTTACGTCCGCTGCCACCGCCGAGAGCCCGGACCCGGGCCGACAGCACAGCCCGGACGTCCAGGACATGCTCGCCTTCCATCGCGAGTCGCTGCGCCAGGCTCAGCCCGACACCGCGGGCGCCCTCGACGGCCCAGGTCCGGTGCTTCCACGCCCTGGCGAACGCCTTCAGATCCAGGTAGCCGCAACTGTCGTTGGCGAACCGGCGCCGCGCCAGCACAGTCTCCCGACCGTCCAGAACCAGGGCGGTGTTGCTCCGCTTATGCGGATCGATCCCGATCATCACTGCCACCACGAGCCGTCTCCCGACGTTGATGGACGGGAGGAGGGCAGCGCTACTTCAGGCGAAGCAAACCCCTCTTGAGCCACTCCACCCAAGGACGGTGCCGGCGGGTCAGCACTGCGTTAGTGAGCCACACCAAACGTCCGGTGGGCAGCCGCTTACGGAGCATCCCCACCGACACCTGACCCTCAGCCTGGCCGGGCCTCGAGCTGCTGTCATTCAACAAGTAGCCGCCTACCGGCGGGACCTGGCCGCACGAGTAGTGCCGGTTACGCGCGCCAAGGAGACGTCCGCAATCGCTCGTTTGTGAGCCGGTCTGAGCTCGCGCGGTCGATCGACCTGATGCGGCTGGCTGGCCAGCGTGCTGTGGCGAGGAGCAAGGTGCGCAACTGGTGTCCGGAACCTAGGTGCCGTGAACAGGCCACGAAGGAGGTTTGCGGTACGGTCCGGGGTATGGCGCACCTGCTGGGTTACGCGCGGGTGTCGACGCTCGAGCAGAACCCGGACCTGCAGGTCGACGAGCTGACTGCGGCTGGCTGCTGGAGGGTGTGGACCGATCATGCGTCGGGGGCGTTGGATCGGCGGCCGCAGCTGGATGCGGTGCTGGAGCAGTTGCGGCCGGGGGACACCTTGGTGGTGTGGCGGCTGGACCGGCTGGGCCGGTCGTTGCGGCACCTGATCGAGGTGGTGACCGGTTTGGACGAGCGGGGGGTGGGGTTCCGGTCGCTGCGGGAGAACATCGACACCACGACGGCCGGGGGGCGGCTGGTGTTCCACCTGTTTGGGGCGCTGGCCCAGTTCGAGCGGGAGATCATCCGGGACCGGACAGTGGCCGGGCTGACGGCGGCGCGGGCACGGGGGCGGGTCGGGGGCCGGCCGTCCAAGCTGACCGCGGAGCAGGTCCGGCAGGCCCGCAGGATGTATGACGCGCGGGAGCTGACTGTCGAGCAGATCGGCGATGTGCTGGGGGTGAGCCGCACCTCGATCTACCGGGCGCTGGGCAAGACCACGACGCCGGCGCCTCCAGCCACAGCTACGCCGGCACCGGGCCGCCCGGCGGAGCGGGTGGCCACGACGACGGAGGCGGCGCGAGAGGCACCGGTAGCGGTGGCGGCGGGGGTGCCGGTACCGGTCGGCGGGGCGCCGGTGGTGGTGCGCTCACGGGGCCGGTCGCGTTGGTTTGTGGTGGAGGCCGACCCGGCCGATCCCGAGCACGGGCCGGTGGCGGTGGTCAGCGGCCACACCAGCCAGCAGGCCGCGACGGCCGCGTTGGGCCGGGCCCGGCGCCGGGCGTCGTCGGGCGCGGGGGAGGGGGTGGTGCTGCAGGTGCGCGCCGCTGACCAGATCAGTTCTCGGCTCGTGTGGGACAGCCAGGCTGGGCGAGGGGTCGTGCACCTCGGGCCGCCGCCGTGAGCGCCCGACGGGCCGACACCCGGTGCGACCGGGCGCGGTGCATGTGAGCGGGCTGCTGCCGGTGCCGGCCGGCTACGCCGAGCTGCTCGAGCAGCTCAAGGCCCGGGTGCGTACCTCGCAGGTGCGGGCGGCCCGGGCAGCCAACAGTGAGCTGCTGCAGTTGTACTGGTCGGTCGGCCGGGACATCTTGGACCGACAGGAGCAGGCCGGCTGGGGCAGCCGGGTGATCGACCGGCTCGCACAGGACCTGCGAGCGGAATTCCCGGACCAGCGCGGCTGGTCCCGCAGCAACCTGCACTACATGCGGTCCCTGGCCGCGGCATGGCCAGACACCGAAGTTGTCCCACAGGCTGTGGGACAACTGCCATGGGGGCATGTGCGGGTGCTGCTCGACAAGCTCACCAGCCGTCAGGAGCGGGACTGGTACGCGACGGCCGTGGGCGAGTACGGGTGGTCCCGGGACGTGCTGGTCCACCAGGTCGAGACCAGGCTGGTCGAGCGGGTCGGGTCGGCGCCGTCGAACTTCGCAGACGCCCTGCCGGCGCCGGACTCGGAGCTGGCGCAGCAGCTGGTGCGCGACCCGTACGTGTTCGACCACCTGGCGCTGTCCGGGCGGGTCGCGGAGCGCGAGCTCGAGCAGGCGCTGATGGACCGGCTGCAGGACACGCTGCTGGCGTTCGGGCACGGGATGGCGTTCGTCGGCCGGCAGGTGCGGTTCGACGTCGACGGTGACGAGCTGGTGTTGGACTTGCTGTTGTTCAACGTCGAGCAGCTGCGCTACGTCGTCGTCGAGCTCAAGATTGGCCGGTTTGACCCGGCCTACGTTGGTCAGCTCGGGACCTACGTCGCGGTAGTCGACGACCGGCTGCGGCGCGGCGACCGGCATGCCCCCACGGTCGGGATCTTGCTGTGCAAGAGCCGCAACGACACTCTGGTCCGATACGCCCTGGCCGGCGCGCCCGCCCCGCTGGCTGTCGCGGACTACACCTACGACACCCTGCCGCCGCAGGAGCGCGGCGCGCTGCCCACAGCCGCGGAGCTTGCCGCCGCCCTCGAGCCTCCGGCGGCGCCGGCCGGCGCCGGGCCGTGACAGCAGGAGCGTCCCGGTTGACCTCCGTTCACCGGGCTCATAACCGGACGGGTCATACGGGAACCGCGTAGCGCCGGGCGAGAGCGTTCGAAGGGGGTGCTGGGGGCGTCCCGTCGGTGGTCCGGCTGTCGGGACGACCTCATGCACTCAGGGCAGGGCGGCGGGCCCTACATCGGTGGCGCCGGCTCGGGATCGGTAGGCGTCGGGACCGGGGCCGGCTCGACGGGAGTGGTCGGATCCGGCGGCAGC
>JAABUT010001159.1_pt1 | contig 32041 bp, 27 predicted proteins | sample 5559281 | NCBI WGS metagenome assembly JAABUT01 (sample SAMN10711880, study PRJNA513359) | rock metagenome | isolation source: Antarctica rocks | place: Antarctica: Victoria Land, Ricker Hills nord | collected 2016-01-04 | reverse complement strand
CGTCACCCTCGGATCCGTGGTGGTGGATGGTGCCTGTGACGAGTCGGCCCTGGTCCGGATCCCACTGGCCACCTTCAACCGGCACGGGCTGGTCGCCGGAGCCACCGGTACGGGCAAGACCAAGACGCTGCAGCTGGTCGCCGAGCAGCTGTCAACGGCCGGAGTTCCGGTGATGATGCCGGACATCAAGGGCGATCTCTCCGGGCTGGCGGTGGCCGGCGAATCCAGTGATCGAATTACTCAGCGGGCGTCGGACACCGGAGACCAGTGGATGCCCACTGCCTACCCGGTCGAGTACTTCGCGTTGGCCGGCCTGGGATCCGGCGTGCCCGTGCGCGCCACCATCGACTCGTTCGGCCCCATCCTGCTCTCCAAGGTGCTGAGCCTGAACGACACTCAGGAATCGACGCTCGGTCTGATCTTCCACTGGGCCGACAGCCGAAACCTCCCGCTGCTGGACATCAAGGATCTGCGCGAGGTGATCCAATACCTCACCGGTGACCAGGGCAAGGCCGACCTGAAGGAGCTGGGCGGGGTCTCGACGTCCACTGCCGGGGTCATCCTGCGCGCCGTCACGAACCTGGAATCCCAAGGGGGAGATCAGTTCTTCGGCGAGCCGCAGCTGGACGTGAACGACTTGATCCGCATCGGAGCGGACGGCAGGGGTATCGTCTCGCTGCTCGAAGTCGGGAACCTGCAGGCCAAGCCGGCGCTGTACTCGACGTTCGTCATGTGGCTACTGGCCGAACTTTTCGAGCATCTGCCGGAGATCGGGGATTCCGCCAAACCGAAGATCGTCTTCATGTTCGATGAATCCCACCTGTTGTTCGTCGATGCCTCCAAGGCGTTCCTGCAGGCGGTCGAGCAGACCGTGAAGCTGATCAGGTCCAAAGGAGTCGGGGTGTTCTTCTGCACCCAGCTGCCGACCGACGTGCCGGATGCGGTGTTGTCGCAACTGGGCGCCCGGATCCAACACGCGCTGCGGGCGTTCACCCCGAACGATCAGCAGGCGTTGACCAGGACGGTCAAGACCTACCCGAAGACCGCCGATTACGACCTGGCCTCCGCGCTCGCCTCGCTCGGGACCGGTGAGGCGATCGTCACCGTGCTCAGCGACCGCGGCGCCCCCACTCCGGTGGCCTGGACCCGGGTCCGGGCGCCGCGCTCATTGATGGCCCCGGCATCGGCCGAGATCTTGTCGCAGAACATCGCTGGGTCGCCGCTGAATGCCAAGTACGGGCAGCCGGTCGATCGGGAATCCGCCTACGAGCTGCTGACAGCCCGACTGGCAGACGCGGGCACCGGTTCCGGCGACACCACAACGGCCGGCACGGCCGATGCTCCACCTGCGTCCGCGCCCGAGCCGGAGGCGCACGGCGGCGCCGGCGCTTTCCTCGGCGGCCTGATCGCCTCGACGGCCGGCAAGTCGTTCTTGCGCTCCCTGGGCAGCGCGCTCGGCGGGGCCCTGGGGCGCGGCACCTTCGGAACCAGGCGGCGGCGGCGCTGACGGTCCATCGGAACACCCGGCGGATCAGGTCGGTGCTCAGGTGATCGGCAACCGCCACCGCGGTCCGTGACTGCAGATCGATGCCCGGGGCCAGGTACGCCCATCCCGTCCAGTTGCGGATGTAGGTGACGTCAGGGCACCAGCGTTGATCGGTGCTGGCGGCGGCGAACTCCGGGCCGATCAGGGCGGGCGCCGAAACCAGTTGCTGCCCGGCCACCGTAGTTTCCGCCACGCTTCGTGCCGTGTCCTTGCAGACGCGGTGGTCACCGACGCACGGAAACCGCAAGCCCCGCAACACAAACGACAGCAACAGACAGCCTCGAACGCCTCATGGATTTCCCCGACCCGAAGATGTGCCCGACACCTTCGGGCGAACCCAGGTAACTCCGCCAACGGCCCGACGACGATAGTCCGGACCCGACGCCACCCTTTTCGGCGCAGAACCACCCGAACGGCGCAGCACCCGCCGAGCGTGGCATTCCAAGACCGCCCCACAGCGCCACCATTCGAGCAGACGTGCACCCGAATGCCAACAAGCGCAAACGGCCGACGCAGCGTAACCTCCGCCGTCCTTGAACCTCACTGAGATGCCCTCGGGTCAATGGATGTTCGTGTCTATCGCGGATCTCTTGCGCAGGCGCGCGACGTGGGTCGGGACCGGGATCACCGCGTCGCTGGGTGGCCTGGAGGTAGGCGCGTACCGGCCCGGACGGCGCCGAAACGCGCAGCGCACTGCATCGGGGTCGAATCTGAGGCAGGCTGAACTGACCAGCGTCGCCCCCGAGCCTTAGGAGGACTGGGTGAATACCACCCTCTTGATCATCGTGCTGATCGTGGTGTTGATCGGTATAGCCAGTCGTTACTCGCGCACGTCGACCCGCAGGGCCACGTCGGTGAACCTGGACGATGCCAAGGCTGAGGCCCGGCGATGGATCGAACGGCTCGGCGGCCAGGTGCTCTCGCTGGATCCCAAGGACAACCCGGCTGCCAAGCAGGCGCTGGCGGACGCTTCGGAACGGTACAACGCCGCCGGTTCGCAGATCGAGCAGGCGACCACCGCGAGGCAGGCCCAGCTGGCCCAACACACGGCGTACGAAGGGCTGTATTACGTGCGGGCGGCCCGCACCACGCTCGGGCTCGATCCGGGCCCCGAAATCCCGCCGATCCCTGGTCAGGCGCAGGCCGGCGCGGTGACCGAGGACCGCGAGGTGGCCGTCGAAGGGCACGGGTACGAGGCGTCACCCAATCCCGGCGACCGCACTCCGCATTACTACCCGGGCGGGATGGTCGCCGGTCGGCCGGTGCCGCGAGGCTGGTACTCCGAGCCGTGGTGGCGCCCGGCGCTGGTGGCCGGTGCCTGGGGGGTGGGCACCTACCTGGTGGCGTCTTCGCTGTTCGGCGGGATGGCCGGCATCGGCGGCAACTGGGACGGCTCGTACTCGGACGGCTATCAGGACGGGGCGAACGCGGACGGCGGCGACGGGTACGACGGTAACGGAGACGGTGGGGGTTACGACGGCGGCGGTTACGACGGGGGCGACGCAGGCGGATACGACGGCGGCTCGGCAGACTTCGGTGGTGGCGACTTCGGTGGTGGGGGTGGCGATTTCGGCGGCGGTGGCGGCGACTTCGGTGGCGGTGGTGGGGATTTTTGACCACCGACCCAGCATCCGGTGGTCGTGACCACCGGCATCCGCCTCGGCGTGGTCACGGCGCTGGAGATCCAGCTGGTCAACCGTCGTAATCGACGGTCACGGTGTCCGAGGTCGGTTCCGACTGGCAGGTGAGGATGTAGCCGCCGGCCAGCTCTTCCGGCTCCAGGGCGTAGTTGTTGGCCATCTCGACGGTCCCCTCGGTCAGGTGCGCCCGGCAGGTTCCGCAGACGCCGCCGGCGCAGGCGAACGGCACGTCGGATCTCGAACGTAGCGCCGCGTCCAGGATCCGCTCGCCGCCGTCCTTGGGTGTGGTCACCGTTGACGTGCGACCGTCCAACGTCACGGTGATGATCACCTGGGGGCGCGTGTCCCGGGGCCCGCTGGGTCCCGGTTCCGGCGATGTGATTCGCGCCCGCCGCTGCAGCTGCTCCGGGCCGGAACTGAACAGTTCGACGTGGATCAGGCCAGGATCGCTGCCGCGCGAGACCAGCTCGGCACGCACCGTTTGAACCAGGTCGACCGGGCCGCACAGAAACCATTCGTCCACCGTCTGCGGGCGAACGATGCGATCGAAAAGGGTTTCCAGCTTCTCTGGGTCCAGCCGGCCGGAGTGGGCAGGCGACACCCGCCGTTCCCGGGACAGCACATGGTGGACGGCGAGCCGGGACGGGTAGCGGTCCTTGAGATCGGCCAGCGCGTCGATGAACATCACCTGGTCGGCGGAGCGGCTGGCGTAGATCAGGGTGACGAAGCTGCCCGGCGAGGCGGACAACACTCCGGACGCCAGTGCCATCACCGGGGTGATACCCGAGCCGGCCGCCACCGCGGCGATGTGCACCCGCGAATCGGTGGCCAGCCTGCTGGTGAATGAGCCCTGCGGCGTCATCACCTCGATGGTGTCGCCGACCTGCAGCCGGCTGGTGGCGTAGGTGGAGTAGATCCCGCCGGGTTCGGCCTTCACCGCGATGTGCAGCTCGCCGTTCCCCGGCGGGGCGCACAGTGAGTAACTGCGCCGGATCTCCACTCCGTCGTGACGGTGCCGGATGGCCACGTGCTGGCCGGGGCGATAGGCGTACTCCGCGAGCAGTTCGGAGGGTACGGCGAAGACGATCTCCACGGCGTCGTTCGTCAGCCGGTGGATGGCCTTGACCATGAGCGGGTGGAACACCAGGCGCCGACGCGGGAGTTTCAGATCGGCGGCCGGCGTGCTGGTGGTCACCTAGAGCGCCTTGAAGTGGTCGAACGGCTCGCTGCAGTCCTCGCAGGTCCACATCGACTTGCACGAGGTGGAACCGAACCGGCTGCGCTCCCGGGTGTTGCGGGAGCCGCACTGCGGGCAGCGAACCGCGAGCCCAAGCGCGACCGGTCCGGCTTGTGGCGCCGGGCCGGGCGGGGCGATGCCGAAGCGCTGCAACATCTCCCGGGCGGTGTCCGTCATGTCGTCGGTGGTCCAGGCCGGGGACAGCACCGTGCTGACCGTCACCGCCGGATGCCCGGCATCGGCCAGCGCGCGGCGGATGTCGGCGGACATGGCGGCGATGGCCGGGCAGCCGGAGTAGGTGGGGGTGATGTCGACGTCGACAGAGCCGTCGCGGTGGACTTGCACCCGGCGTAGCACCCCGAGATCGGCGACGGTGAGTACCGGAATCTCGGGATCGACCACCGATCCTGCGGCCAGCGCGGCCTGCTGGCTGTCGCTGTCGACGGCTGCCGACCGGATCCGCGGATGCTCCGGCGTCAGCGGGGGGGCCGTGAGCGAGGAAAGCTCTTGCGGCGGATGGGATCCGATGCCCAGCTCGGCCAGATCCACGGCGTCTGCGCAGAGTGAGTGGCCGTTCACCAGCTTGCTCCTGGATGCGCCCTGGCCAGCACCTGCATCTCGGCGAGCAGAAGGCCCAGGTACTCGCTCGGCCGTCCCCGCCGAGCGCCGCCGGCGACTCGGGGTGCGGTCGGCGTTTCCATGCCCGCCTGCCGCAGTACCTGTGTGATGCGTTGCCGCACTGGCACTTCCAAGGTGGAGGAGTCCACCGCCACGCCCTCGGCGACCAGTTCCTGTTCCAGCGGGTCGGTGTCGAACAACTCCGGTACGTACGGCCACAGCCGGGCAAGCGCCGCCGTCATTCGGCGGCGGGACTCTTCGGTACCGTCACCGAGCCGGATCACCCACCCGGCACCGTGATCCAGGTGATACCTGACCTCCTTCACCGCCTTGGCTGCGACGCCGGCGATCAGCTGGTCGGTCGAGTGCACGAGCCTGCTGTAGAGCTCAAGTTGGTAGCCGGCGAACACCAGCAGCCGGGCCACTGCGTCCGCGAAGTCGCCGCGCGGCAGGCAGACCAGATGCGTGCAGCGGAACTGCTGGTCGTCACGGAAGTAGGCCAGTTCGTCCTCGCTGTGGCCGGTCAGCGACCCGGCATAGGCCAGCAGCGCCCTGGCCTGTCCCAACTCGTCCAGACCGATGTTGCCGAGCGCGACGTCCTCCTCGAGTTCCGGTGCGGTGGCGATCCACTCGCCGAGCCGATGTGCCGTGATCAGCGCATCGTCGCCGAGCCGCAGCGCGTACTCGGCGACCCGCTCGGCCGGCGCGCCATGAGGGCCGGCGACGGGTCCGTCGGAACGATCGGTGGCCGGGGGAGCGGAAGGTTCGATGCTCACAGGTTCGGCACCCCCTCACTTGCGGTGTAGAACGTCGGGTGCCGGTACGCCTTGTCCATGGCCGGGTCGAACAGTGAATCCTTCTCGTCCGGAGAACTGGCATGGATCTCGGCGGAGGCGACCACCCAGATCGACACGCCTTCGCCGCGCCGGGTGTACAGGTCGCGGGCGTTTCCGATGGCCATCCCGGGATCGGCGGCGTGCAGTGAGCCGGCATGTACGTGGGAGAGCCCGCGACCGGGTCGGACGAACACCTCCCACAGTGGCCAGTCCCGGCTACCGTCGCCGGGGGCATCGCCACTCATGCAGCATCGCCACTCACGCAGCATCGCCGCTCATGCTGCGTCGATCTCATTGGATAGTCGTTGCGCGACTGTGGTTCCGGCCGCTGCCTTGGCGGCGTGCGCCGCGGCGGCCTCCCGGACCCACGCACCGTCCTGGTGCGCTTGACGTCGATGCGCCAGCCGCTGTGCGTTGCACTGCCCCTCGCCCCGCAGCACCGCATGGAACTCGTCCCAGTCCAGATCGCCGTAGTCGAAGTGGGAGCGCTGCTCGTTCCACTCGAGGTGCGGATCGGGCAGGGTGAGCCCGAGGGCAGCGGCTTGCGGCACCAGCATGTCGACGAAGCGTTGACGGAGTTCGTCGTTGGTGAACCGTTTGACCTTCCAGGCCATGGATTTCGCCGAGTTCGGCGAGTCGGCATCCGGCGGCCCGAACATCATCAACGACGGTGCGTACCAGCGGTCGACAGCCTCCTGCGCCATCCGGTGTTGGGCCGGGGTACCGCGGGAGAGGCTCAGCAGGATCTCGAAGCCCTGCCGCTGGTGGAACGACTCCTCCTTGCAGATCCGGATCATGGCGCGGGCGTACGGGCCGTACGAGGCACGGCACAAGGGCACCTGGTTGCAGATGGCCGCCCCGTCGACCAACCAGCCGATGGCGCCGATGTCGGCCCACGTCGGCGTCGGATAGTTGAAGATGGAGGAGTACTTGGCCTTTCCGTCCAGCAGCGCCTGCATCAGCTCACCGCGTGCGGCACCGAGCGTCTCCGCGGCGCTGTACAGGTACAGCCCATGACCCGCCTCGTCCTGGACCTTCGCCATCAGGATCGCCTTGCGGGCGAGCGAGGGTGCCCTGCTGATCCAATTGCCCTCCGGCTGCATGCCGATGATCTCGGAATGGGCGTGCTGGGAGATCTGCCGTACCAGGCTGCTGCGGTAGCCCTGCGGCATGGCGTCCCTGGGCTCGATGCGGCCGTCGGCGGCGATCACCCGCTCGAACGTCGCCAGCTCGGCATCGGGCGACGTCAGGGACGCGGTCGGCATCTCGAGCCTCCAGGGTCGGCGTGTCGGGGTGGAGAATAACCGACTCAATGGTCGGTAATGTACCGCCGGACCGGACGAAGGTCAACCTTCGGTGGGTTGACGCCGCAGGTCGGCAGGGGTTTTAATACCGAACGTTCGGTCGGTTAAGACGTGGATGCGTATCGACGCCGGCCCCCGATCTCCTGAGAGGCGGCACGACGATGATGGGGACCGGTGAGTCGCGGGACCACATCGGATCACCGGCGGTGACGGGTGCGGCGGCAATGATGGCCGGCGATCGGGCCAGCGCCGGAGCGGGGCTGCAGGTGATGGACCTGGGACCGGGCACCGCCACGGTCACCATGACCGTGCGTCAGGACATGGCCAACGGCCACGGCATCACCCACGGCGGATACGTCTTCCTCTTGGCCGACACCGCATTCGCCTGCGCCTGCAACGGGGACGGCCAGGTAACCGTTGCGGGTGGAGCGGACATCACCTTCCTGGCTGCCACCCGGCCAGGTGACACATTGATCGCTCGGGCCCAGCTAAGGGCCCAGCGCGGCCGCTCAGGGGTGTACGACGTGACCGTCTCCCGCTGCACCGATGGCGCGGGAGAGGTGGTCGCCGAGTTCCGGGGGCGCTCCCGCACCCTGCCCGTCACCGCGCTACCCGCAATCGACGCCGAGCCGGCGCCGGACTCGGCCTCGCCGGCCGGCGACCGGCCGACCTCTGGTGCGCGGCCATGACACCGCACTCGCCGACGGGCTCCGGCGTTCCGCGATTCGGGGACGCCCCGGAACCGGCGCTGCTCGATCCCGAGGAACGGATGAGCCGGGACGAACTCACCGCCCTGCAGACAGCCAGGCTCCGGCGCACAGTGGCCCACGCCTACGCGAACGTGCCGCACTACCGATCGGTCTTCGACGACGCAGGGATCGCTCCACAGGACATCGATTCCCTCGACCAGCTCGGCGGCCTTCCCACCACCTCGAAGCTCGACCTGCGGGCGAACTATCCATTCGGGATGTTCGCGGTCCCCCGGCAGCAGGTGTCCCGGATCCACGCATCCTCCGGCACCACGGGGCGACCGACGGTGGTCGGCTACACCACCCCGGACCTGGCGATGTGGGCGGCGATGGGGGCGCGCTCGCTCCGAGCGGCCGGGGTCAGGGCGGGCGACCTGGTGCACAACGCCTATGGCTATGGACTGTTCACCGGTGGACTGGGCGCCCATGCGGCCGCAGAGACGTTGGGCTGCACCGTGGTTCCGATGTCCGGCGGAATGACGGCTCGCCAGGTTCAGCTCATCTGCGACTTCCGGCCGGAGGTGATCTTGTGTACGCCGACCTACATGCTGACGATCATCGACGGCCTGACGGATGCCGGCGTCGACCCGGCATCGACGTCGCTGCGGATCGGTGTTTTCGGCGCCGAGCCATGGACCGACGCGATGCGGGCCGACATGGAGGAACGGACCGGTATCCACGCGGTCGACATCTACGGCCTGAGCGAGGTGATCGGGCCAGGCGTCGGGAGCGAGTGCGTGGAGACCAAGGACGGACCGACCATCTGGGAGGATCACTTCTATCCCGAGATCATCGACCCGATCACCGCAGTGCCGCTGCCTGACGGCGAACTCGGTGAACTGGTCTTCACGTCGCTGACCAAGCAGGCCATGCCGGTGATCCGTTACCGGACAAGAGATCTGACCCGGCTACTGCCGGGGACCGCGCGTCCGATGCGCCGGATCGAACGGATCAGCGGCCGCACCGACGACATGATCATTCTGCGCGGAGTCAATCTATTCCCCACCCAGGTGGAGGAGATCGTGCTGGGTTGCCCCGGGTTGAGCCCCCACTTCCAGCTGGAACTGAGTCGGCCGCAGCGGATGGACGAGTTGACGGTCCGGGTGGAGGCCCGACCCGGTGAGGTCGCCCGGGATGATGCCGCCCGCACCGTCGCCGACCAGATGAAGCAACGCATCGGGGTGACGGCATCGGTGCTGGTGGTAGACCCCGGCAGCCTGGAGCGGTCGGCCGGCAAGCTTCGGCGCATCTATGACCTCAGGGAGCAGTGAGGCGTGGGTTCGGCCTCACGGGTAGATGGTGCGGCCCAGCCGGGTCAGGGGGGCCGTCCGAAACGCGGCCGGCCCGGATACGACGCGGAACGTCTGCTCTCGGTGGCGGTGAAGGTGTTCACCGAGCGCGGATACGACGGCACCACCATGGACGATCTGTCCGCCGCGCTCGGCATCTCCAAGAGCTCGATCTACCATCACGTCTCGGGCAAGAAGGAGCTGCTGTCCTGGGCGCTGAACCGGGCCTTGGACCGTCTGGAGGCGGCCATTGATGACATCCAGCGACTCGGCGTCCCGCCGATCGCCCGGCTCGAAGCTGCCGTGCGAAGTTCGGTCCAGGTGCTGCTCGCCGAATTGCCGTTCGTCACGCTGTTGCTGCGGGTACGGGGCAACACCGACATCGAAAGGTCCGCTCTGGCGCGCCGCCGGAAGATCGATACCGAGTTCGCGGGGATGGTGGCGGCCGCTCAGGGCGCCGGCGAGCTGCGGGCTGACGTCGACCCACAGTTGGTGGCCCGCCTGGTGTTCGGCACCGTCAACTCGCTGATCGAGTGGTACCGGCCGCGTCGCGGGCTGGGTTCAGATGAGCTGGTAACCGCGGTATGCGTCATGGTGTTCGACGGACTTCGGGTGCGCTGAGCCATCGGGGAAAGATCCCGCAGGTGCAGGCACCGCTGATGCGCCCCGCAGTGCGGGAACCGGTGGATCGCCAACCGTTGCGCATGGTCGGCGGTGGATCGGCCAACATCGCACTCGGCGTCCGGAAACTCAGACCCCGTGTTCCACCGGGAGTTTGCCCCGGGCGACGGCGGCGAGCAGAGCCTGGTGGTCGGATTCTGTCTGGTCGGCGTACAGCCGCGCGAACCTGGCCAAGGCGACATCCAGCTTGTCCGATGATCCGGCGTAACCCGAGATCATCGAGGCGCCACTGGTTCTCGCGTGCCCTTTGGCCAGCAGTTGCCCGACCACACCGGCGTAATCGGCCAGCGCCTGCGAGTCGATGTTCTCCAGCGGAATGGTGCCCTTCATGTTCCGGAACTGGCGAACGTAGTACTGCCGTCCGTCGAAGCTTGTCCACCCGAGCAGGGGATCGCTGACCGTCTGCAGCGCCTGCTGGTATTCCACCACTCGTTGACCCTGGTGGGCGTGCCGGGCGGACCCGCCGTGGACATACTGCGCCAGCACCGAGCGCCGCGCCTGTTTCAGCTGCAGGAACACCACGTCGTCGGGGCTACTGCCCTCCAGCAGCGCCACATAGGCGCGCAGTCCGACGCTGCCCACGCCGACCACCTTGTGCGCGATGTCCACTACCGTGTAACCGCCCAGAGCGCGCCGCCAGTGCGGGGCAAGGGTCGACAGGTAGTCGTCCAGCGCTATCCCGATCGTCTCGGCCTCGGCATCGCCGACCCTGGTGATCAGCGGCGGCTCTTCCACGATCCGCCGCCGACCCTGGTGCTGCTCGGTGAACCGGGGCAGCGCCCGGTCGCTGGTTCTTGATCTGGCCCGGGCGGCGGCCTTGTCGATCGCGGCCCGCAGGGAGCCCTGGCTGGTGGAGGCCAGCAGCCGCTCGATGTCCAGCCGCTGGTAGGACCGCGACAGCAGCGGCTGTTCTGCGCCACTGCGCACCTCGCGCCGGTAGGCGGCGACACAGCTCAGTGCGGCGGCCTGGCACGTCTGTTCGCTGTGGTTGTTCTGCCGCCCGGCGACCCAGATGCTGGCCACCAGCCGTCGCAGGTCCCACTCCCAACCGCCGGGGTGGGCCTCGTCGAAGTCGTTGAGGTCGATGACCAGGTCCCGCTCGGGGGAGGCGTAGAAACCGAAGTTGCCGAGGTGGGCATCGCCGCCGATCACCGGAGTGATGCCGGTGGCCGGCAGAGAGGCGACGTCCTGCGCCATGACGATGGCTGTGCCGCGCAGGAATCCGTACGGCGAGGCCGCCATCCGGCCGACCCGCAGCGGTATCAGCCGCTGGAGGCGACCCTGGTGCGACTGAATGATCAGCTCGACCGGGTCCGGCCGGCCGACCGGCGGGTACCAGTCACCCAGAGCCGACCGCGGGACGTCGCCGCGCAGGGTTCGCCCCAGCGCGTACCTTTCGGCCCGCGAGGTGGGACGGCGACGCAATGAGCCGTAGGAATCGCTCTCCACATCCGCCAACACGACATGTCCGGCCGGCGGGAGGTTCGGGGTCGTCATGGGGGCAGTTCCCGTATTCCTCGTCGGGTCGGGCTGATCGCGGAGAAACCTACCGGGCCGAGCGGCACGGCACCATGTGCGGCTGGCGACAATCACCGAGGGGCGAATCGACGACCGGGCGACGGCGTCAGTTCTTGGCCACCATGGTCAGCACCGTGTAGGTCGCCACGATCTCCCCACGCTGGTTGGTGATGGTGGTGTGCCAGCGCACCTCGCCGTAGTCGTCTGTCTGTCTCGGGGTTATTTGAGCGGCTATCAGCGTCACGGTGATCTCGTCGCCCGGCTTCACCGGGGTACGGAACCGCAGGTCCTGTAGACCGGTGTTCGCCAGTACCGGCCCGGGCGCCGGATCGACGAAGAGCCCGGCCGCCCAGGACAGCAGCAGGTAGCCGTGCGCCACCCTGCCACCGAACAGCGGATTCGCAGCAGCGGCCCGCTCGTCCATGTGCGCGTAGAACATGTCGCCGGTGGTGTGGGCGAAGGCCTCGATGTCTGCCAGTCCTACCGGTCGCGGTCCAGCGACCACGGCGTCGCCGATCTTCAACCGGGACAACGGTTTGCGGAAGGGATGCTCCCATTCGTCAGCCGCGGCGCCGGAACCCGCTGCCCGGAACTGCGCGCCGGTGACGTATCGATCGGTGATCGACGTCAGCAGGTCGGGGGTACCTTGCAGCGCCGTGCGCTGCATGTGGTGCAGAACCCCCCGCAGGCCGCCCATCTCCTCCCCGCCGCCGGCCCGGCCGGGGCCGCCGTGCACCAACATCGGCAGCGGTGATCCGTGTCCGGTCGACTCGGCGGCGTCGTCCCGGTCCAGCAGCAGGATGCGCCCGTGCCACGGGGCCAGCGCCCGCACCAGGGTCCGGGCCGTGGTCCCGTCGTGGGTGACGACGGAGGCGACCAGCGATCCGCGGCCACGGGCCGCCAGGGCCGCCGCCTCCTCGAGGTCGCCGTAGCCCATCACCGTGGACACGGGGCCGAAGGCCTCGACGGCGTGCGGGGCGTCGGCGGAGCCGTTGGCGCGCAACAACATCGGCGGCAGGAAGGCGCCAGTCTCGGCGTCCGCGCCGAGCACCTCGAACGAGCCGGGGTCTCCGGCCACCAGTTCGGCGCCGTCGGATTCCAGTTCGGCGACCCTGGCCAGCACCTCGGCCCGCTGCTGCTGGGACACCAGCGAGCCCATGGTCACCCCTTCGGCACCCGGCGCGCCGATCCGCACCCTGGCCGCCACCCGCTCGGTGACCGCCTCGATCACCGGGTCCAGCAACGGGTATGGGACCAGCGCGCGGCGGATGGCGGTGCACTTCTGGCCCGCCTTCGCCGTCATCTCACTGACCAGACCCTTGATGTACAGGTCGAACTCCGGCGTGTCCGGCGTAGCGTCGGGCGCCAGGATCGAGCAGTTCAGCGAATCGGTTTCTCCGGTGAAACGGGTGCCGCGGACGACCACCGCGGGATCCGCGCGCAGCGTGGATGCGGTGCTGGCGGAACCGGTGAAGGCGACCAGGTCGCGCTCGTCCAGGTGGTCGAGAATGCCGCGGGCACTTCCGGTCAGCAGCTGGAGGGATCCGGGGGGCAGGGCACCGGACTCGATGATCTTGCGGAATGCGGCCTCGGCAACATACGCGGTCGGGGACGCGGGCTTGACGATGGTCGGCAGGCCTGCCAGGAAGGCCGGCGCCAGCTTCTCCAGCATCCCCCAGACCGGGAAGTTGAAGGCGTTGATCTGCACCGCGACCCCGGGCATCGAGGTGTAGATGTGTTGCCCGACAAAAGTTCCGTGCTTGCCCAGTGGCTCTGCCTGACCGTCGAGATAGACGGTGTCGTTGGGCAGGTCACGACGCCCCCGCGAGCCGTAGGTGAACAGCACGCCGATGCCGCCGTCGATGTCGATCCAGGAGTCCGCCCGGGTGGCTCCGGTTCGATACGACAGTGCGTACAACTCCTCCTTCACCGCCTGCAGGTGACCGGCAAGCGCTTTCAAGGCGAGCGCCCGCTGGTGGAACGTCATTGCCCGCAAAGATTTCTGGCCCACCGAACGGGCATGGTCGACCATCAGGGCGGTGTCGATCTCGCCGTCCGAGACCACCGCCACGTCCGCGCCGGTCACGGCGTCGGCCAGCATGGTTCCTGATGTACCGGGATCAGTCCACCGGTCGCGGACGAAGCTGCCGATCACCGGCGCGGTCGATGAGGGTGCCATGTCAGTCGGTCCAATCGAAGAAGCCGCGGCCGGACTTTCGGCCGATGTCGCCGCGGGACACCATGTCCCGCAGTAGCTGTGGCGCCGCGAACCGGGGCCCGAGTTTGCCCGCGAGATAATCGGCGACATTGAGCCTGACGTCCAGACCGACGACGTCGGTGAGCCGCAGTGGCCCCATCGGGTGGCCGTAGCCCAAGGTCATCGCCGCGTCGATGTCCGCGGCCGAGGCAACACCGTCCTGGACCATGCGGATGGCTTCCAGCCCGAGCAGAACCCCGAGCCGGCTGGAGGCGAAGCCGGGGGAGTCGGCCACCGTCACCGCTGTCTTTCCCAGCGCGCGCACCCACCGCCGCGCCGATTCGACGACATCGGTGTCCGTCGAGGCGCCGACGACCACTTCGATCAGCTTGGAGGCCGGTACCGGGTTGAAGAAGTGCAGGCCGACAAAGCGAGATCGCCGTGCTGACGGCAGGGTCGCCGAGAGTTCGGTGACAGACAATGACGAGGTGTTGGTGGCGATCACGGCATCCGGATCAACCGCGGCCGCGACGTCGCCCAGGACCGACATCTTGAGATCCACCGACTCCGGCACCGCCTCGATCACCAGTCCCGCCCCGCTCAGGCCGCCGACGCCGTCGACGATGGTCAGCCGATCCATCACCTGCCGGACGCTCCCGGCCAACCGGCCGCGGTCGGCGGACGCTTGAACCGTCCTGCTGACGGCGTCTAGTGCGCGCCGCCCGGCGTCGGAGTCGGCTTCGACGACCCGTACCGCGGCTCCGGCCGTCAGGAACGCGTGCGCGATCCCCGACCCCATCCGGCCGCCGCCGACCACGCCGACCAGGTCGGGCAGCTGCGTCCGCGACGCCGGGCCGGGCAGCGCTGGGCCGGGCACCGCCGGGCCGGGCACCGCCGGGCCGGGCACCGATCGACTCTCCGCCGGAACCGTCATACCTTCTCCACCAACAGGGCAGCGCCCTGCCCGACGCCGACACACATGGTGGCCAGGCCCTTTCGGACGTCCTCGCGTTCCATCCGGCCGAGCAGCGTCACCAGGATGCGGGTTCCCGAGCAGCCGAGCGGATGCCCGAGAGCGATGGCACCGCCGTCCCGGTTCACCAGATCCGGATCCAGCCCGAGCCGTCGGATGCAGGCCAGGGATTGGGACGCGAATGCCTCGTTCAATTCGACAGCGCCGATGTCGGCGATGGACCACCCGGACCGCGACAGTGCCTTTCCGGTGGCGCCGACCGGGCCGAGGCCCATCACCGACGGCGCCAGTCCGATCGCGGCGGAAGCGACGATCCGGGCCCGGGGCGTCAGGCCGAAGGTCTCCACCGCCTTCTGAGAGGCCACCAGAATCGCTGCCGCCCCGTCGTTCAGCGGAGAGGCATTTCCGGCGGTCACCACCGACCCGCCGGCGACCACCGGTGTGAGCGCCGCCAGCGCCTGCAGTGAGGTGTCGGCGCGCGGCGCCTCGTCGGTGTCCACAACTGTGTCGCCCCGCCGACCGGGAATCGTCACCGGGACGATCTCGCCGGCGAACCGACCGGCTTCGGCGGCGGCGACTGCCTTCTGGTGAGAGCCGAGCGCGAAGGCGTCGCAGTCCGCGCGGGAGACGTCGTCCAGCCTGGCCACCTTCTCGGCCGTCTCGGACATCGAGAACGTTGCCTCGCCGCCGTCCACACCGGCGAACCGGGGATTGGCGAACCGCCAGCCGATGGAGGTGTCGGCGACCTCCCCTGGACGGCCGAATGCCTTGTCCGGCTTGGCCATCACCCACGGCGCGCGGCTCATCGACTCGACACCGCCGGCCACCACCAGGTCGGCCTCACCGGAGGAAATCATGCCCGCCGCAGTGGACACCGCCGTCATCCCGGACGCGCACAGTCTGTTGACGGTGAATCCCGGCACCGAATCCGGAAGCCCGGCCAGCAGTGCGGCCATCCTGGCGACGTTGCGGTTGTCCTCACCGGCCTGATTGGCGGCGCCGAGGATGAGCTCGTCGATCGACGCCTTATCGGTCAGCCCGGCGCGTTCGATCACCGTGCGGACCACCAGAGCAGCCAGGTCATCGGGTCGGACCGGGGACAGCGCGCCGGCGTACCGGCCGAGCGGTGTGCGGACTCCGTCCACCAGGAAGGCGTGCGTCATCGGGCTCCTCGCCATTACCGACTAAGCAGTCGGTAATTCAAGGGTGTCATCTCGCCGGACGGGCTGTCAATCCGTCGACCGTCCTGGCGGTCGGGCGCCGGGCCTACAGCGGGGTGACGTAGGCCGCCGAGATGCCGCCGTCCACCAGGAATTCGGTGGCGGTGATGAACGACGACTCGTCGCTGGCCAGAAAGACCACGGCTTCGGCGATCTCGGTCGGTTCGGCGAACCGCCCCATCGGGATGTGCACCAGCCGCCGCCCGGCCCGCTCGGCATCGCTGGCGAACAGCTCCTGCAGCAGCGGGGTGTTCACCGGGCCGGGACACAGGGCGTTCACCCGGACGCCCTGGCGAGCGAACTGCACACCGAGTTCGCGGGACAGCGCCAGCACCCCGCCCTTGCTGGCGGTATAGGAGATCTGCGAGGTGGCCGCCCCCATCCGGGCGACGAAGGAGGCCGTGTTGATGATCGACCCGCGCTGCTGCTCGAGCATGTACCCAAGGGCCGACTTGCAACACAGATAGACGCTGGTCAGGTTCACTTCCTGCACCCGGCGCCAGGCGGTCAGATCGGTGGTGAGGATGGAGTCGTCCTCCGGTGGCGAGATGCCGGCGTTGTTGAACGCCACATCGACACTGCCGAAGGTCTGTTTCGCCGTCCGGAACAGCAGCTCTACGTCCTCGGGGGAGGTGACGTCGCACCGGACGAACGCGCCGCCGAGCTCGCCGGCTATCCGCTCGCCGCTCTCGCCGTCGACGTCGCCGATCACCAGGTCCGCGCCCTCTTCGGCGAACCGGCGCGAAGTGGCAAGGCCGATTCCCGAGCAGCCGCCGGTGACGACTGCGACCTTGCCTGTCAACCGTCCTGCCATCTGAGATCCTCGGGGTTCGAAGGTGTGTTCCGGCCGATCGGTGATGGTCGGTCAAAGCCGTTCGAAGCCCCGGATCCTTTCCCAGTCCGTGACTGCCGCGTTGAATGCGGCGATCTCCACGGCTGCTGCGTTGAGGTAGTGCTCGACCACATCGTCGCCGAATGCCTGCCGGGCCACGGCGGACCGGGCGAGCTGCTCACCGGCCTGCGCCAGGGTGGCCGGGACCCGGGGCAGGTCCGAGCAGTAGGCATTGCCGACGAACTCCTCTCGCAGCACCAGTTTCTCCCGGATGCCGTGCAGTCCGCCGGCCATCATCGCGGCCACCGCGAGATACGGATTGACATCACCCCCCGGGACCCTGTTCTCCACCCGGAGGCCGGCGCCGTGGCCGACCACCCGCAGTGCGCAGGTGCGGTTGTCCACGCCCCAGGCGAGGGCGGTCGGCGCGAACGAGCCAGCGGCGAACCGCTTGTAAGAGTTGATGTTCGGCGCGTAGAAGTAACTGAACTCTCCCATGGTGGCGAGCAGCCCGGCGATGAACTGTTCGAAGATCACCGACCGGCCGCCTTCCCGGTGCTGATCGGCGAACACCGGCGAACCGTCGGCGCTACGCAGCGACAGATGCAGGTGGCAGGAGTTGCCCTCCCGCTCATTGAACTTGGCCATGAAGGTGAGCGACTGCCCGTGCGCCGCCGCGATCTCCTTGGCGCCGTTCTTGTAGACGACGTGGTTGTCGCAGGTGCTTAGCACCTCGTCGAACCGGAACGCGATCTCGTGCTGACCGGGGTTGCACTCGCCCTTGGCGCTCTCCACCTGCAGACCGGCACGCGCCATGTCGTTGCGGATGGTCCGCAGTAGTGGTTCCACCCGCGCGCCACCGAGAATCGAATAGTCCACGTTGTACCTGTTGGCCCCGGTGAGCCCGGAGTACCGCCGATCCCAGGCATCGTCGAAGCTGTCCTGGAAGACCATGAACTCGAGTTCGGTACCGCAGAAGGCGACGAAGCCGAGGTCGGCGGCGGCCTCCACCTGGGATCGGAGCACCGACCGCGGTGACGGGCGTACCGGTCCGGAACCGTCCAGCCAGCTCAGGTCGCACTGCACGGTCGCCGAGTAAGGCTGGCCGGGCGTCCGGCGCAGGGTGCTCAGGTCCGGCTCGAACATCATGTCGCCGTAGCCGCGTTCCCAGGACGAGATCGCATACCCGGAGACGGTGTTCATCTCGACGTCCACGGCCAGCAGATAGTTGCAGCCCTCTGTGCCGTGCGCCAACACTTCATCGAGGAAGTGCCTGCCGTGCAAGCGTTTTCCCTGCAGCCTGCCCTGCATGTCGGTGAAGGCGACCACCACGGTGTCGATCGCGCCGACGGCGACGTCGGAGCGCAGTTGTTCCACGGACAGGCTCGGCTGCTGCGGCACGGGCGCTCCCGACTTCGGTGGACAACGATCAGAATGGCATGTCGTGATCCGGCCTGACCAACGGCGTTCGGCGGGCCGCCGGCCACAACAGTCAAATCAGGGTGTAGCCGCCGTCGATGACGATGCACTCCCCGACGACGTACCGGGAGGCGTCCGAAGCCAGGAAGATGGTGACACCGTCCAGGTCTTCGGGTTCTCCCATCCTCCCCACGGGGATCCTGGACACCCAGAATTCACCCATCTCCGCGTTCGTTTCGAGGAATTGCTTGGTCATGTCCGAGCGAAAGTACCCGGGCGACACCGCATTCACCCTGATGCCCTTGCTGATCCACTCCACCGCCAGCGATCGGGTCATCTGCTGGACCGCGGCCTTGGCGGCGTTGTAGGAGACCTGCCGCTGCGGGACGTTCACGGCGAACGCCGACATCGACGCCACGTTGATGATCGACGCCGAGCCGCCGGCCTTCGTCACCTCCCTGGCGAAGGCCTGCGAGGTGAAGAACACCCCGTTGACGTCGATGTCGATCACCCGTCGCCAGTCCTCGGGTGTCACCTCGAGGGCGTCGGCGTGGATGCAGATCCCCGCGGCGTTCACCAGTACCTGCGGGACACCGAGCCGATCCACCACCTCGGCCATCGCCTGGGCCGCCGACTCGGGATCGGTGACATCACACCTGATGCCCACTGCCTGGACCCCGTGCTGCCGGGCGATCCGATCCGCGCCGTCCGCTGAGGAATCCAGGATGTCCAACAACGCGACGTGACACCCCTGGCCGGCCAGCGCGGCAGCCATCTGCCAGCCCAGGCCACGTGCGCCGCCGGTGACGACCGCGATCTTGCCCTTGAGATCTGTGAACATCGCCCGATCCTAAGCCATCAGCAACCCACCACAGCTCGCGCCTGCGCCCGAACCCCTGTCAGGACACCAGCTTCCAGGCGAGCAGCAGCTGGGCAACCGCCCGCAGCAGATCGCCGGATGCCAGCGAGTGATCGGCGCCGGCAATCAGCTTGCTGACCGGTTCGGTCGGGGTGCCGGTAGTGGCCAGCACCCGCTGCTGCACCAACTGTCGCAGGGTGTCGGTCACCGCGATGCCGATCGATCGGGGGACAGCCGGCGACCTGGCTGCGGAGGCCGCCGCCACCGACAGCGCTCTCACCAGGTGGTCCGGGTCCCTCGGGTTCTCGCCGCTCCATTGTCCGGGCGCGAGGGCGGCGCCCAGCGCGGACCGAGCCGGGCCGGGCGCATGCGACTGCAGTCCCCGCAGGCGGTCCAGGGGCCGGTCGGTGCGCAGCCCCCAGCCATAGGGGAACAGCGGTGCGTACTTCGCGTCCCCGACGTTGATCGGTACCTGCGCCGCGGAGGCCGGCCAGCTGACCGGCAGCCGGCCGCTGAACGGCCGGTCGCCGAACAGCACATCGGCGACCCCCTCGCCTTCGGTGCCCGGCAGCCAGGAGGCGACCAGGGCGTCGATCTTGCCGAGCTTGTCCGTCACCAGTTGCGGGCGGCCGGACACCACCAGCACCACACACTTGGCGATCGCGCCGCACACCCGGTCGATCGCGGCCCGGTCGGCCGCGGACAGGTCAAGGGTGTGTCCGTTGTTGCCGACATCGCCGACACCCTCGGCGTACGGGGTTTCGCCGACCACCACGATGCCCACATCTTGGCCGGACATGGGTGCCGAGGCGTCCTTGGAGTAGGTGACCGCCGCACCCGGTGCCACCTGGGCAATTCCCTCGCGGATGGACGTGCCGGTGGTCGTGTCGCCGCTGCCGCCCTGCCAGCTGATGGACCAGCCGCCCATCTGGTTGCCGAGGTCGTCGGCGTTGGATCCTGCCAGGTAGATCCTGGCGTTCTTCTTGAGCGGCAATGTTTTCGCATCGTTCTTCATCAGCACCTGGGACTCGGCGGCGGCCTTCCGGGCAATCTCGCGGTGCTCGGGTGAGCCGACGCTCGCGGCCCGGGACCGATCGGCGAACGGCTTCTCGAACAGCCCCAGCTCGAACTTCTCGGTGAGGATCCGGCGTACTGCGTCGTCGATCCGGCTCTGTTTCACCACGCCGGCCGCGGCCTTGTCGGTGATCGCCGCGATGAACGCGGCGTAGTCGTAGGGGGCCATCGCCATGTCCATGCCGGAGTTGACGGAACGGGCCGCCTTGTCGGCGTAGTCGGTGCCCGGCAGCTTGTTGATGCCCTCCCAGTCGCTGATCAGGAAGCCCTTGAACCCGAGGGTGGTCTTGAGCAGGCCGGTGTTCAGCGCGGTGTATTCGTGCATCCGGATCACCGGCCCGCTGCCGATCTGGACCGCCGAGTACGAGGGCATGATGGATCCGACGCCGGCCGCGATGGCCGGTTTGTAGGGCGTCACGAACAGCTCCTCGAACGTCTTCAGGTTCGGCGCATGGGTGACACCCTGGTCGATCGGGTACCCGGAGCCCGCCTGCGACGGTTCATAACGGGTGCCGCCGTCCCCGGCCCAGTGCTTGGCGGTGGCCAGCACCTTGTCCGGCCCGGTGATGTGGGTCGGGTCGGTGCCCTGCAGCCCGGTGATCGCCGGTCCGGCCAGCTGGGTCACCAATGCGGTGTCCTCCGAGAAGCTCTCGTAGGAACGTCCCCAACGCTCGTCGCGGGTGACGCACAGGCAGGGCGCGAACGCCCAGGGAATCCCGGTGGCGCGGACCTCGGTGGCCGTCAGCTGGGCGCCGGCCTTGACCACCGCCGGATCCCGGGAAGCACCGAGGCCGATGTTGTGCGGCAGAATCGTTGCGCCCAATACGTTGTTGTGGCCGTGAACGGCGTCCACACCGTAGATCAGCGGGATCTGCAGCGGGGTGGCCATCGCCTGCCGCTGGTAGCCGTCGATCATGTCGGCCCAGCCGGCCGGCGTGTTCTGCTCCGGGACCGACCCGCCGCCGGACAGCAGTGATCCCAGCCGCAGGTCGGTGATCTCGGTCGGCGACTTGACGCCCAGGCGCTCCGCCTGCGTCATCTGGCCGACCTTCTCAGCCTGCGTCATTCGGCTCATCAGATCCGCCACCCGTTGCGGCACAGGAAGGTTCGGGTTCTGGTATGGCAGCCCGTGGCCGTTGATGACCACTAGCGGGTTGCTGGCCGGGGCCGGGGCGCCAGTGACCGTCAGTGCGATGACGACTGCCCTGGCGATGTCGGGCGCGCCGGTCGCCCTGGTGGTGACCGTGATGTCCTTGACGGAGCCGGACGCGGCACCAGCCGGGAAGGTGAGGGTGCCGCCGAAAGCGTCGAAATTGGTTCCAGCAACGGCCGTTCCGGCGCCCGGGGCATAGCCGACAGCGACGTCCTGGGCGAGCGGGGAACCGTCGGAGGTCTTGACGCCGATGTGCACAGTGGCTGATTGGCCGCCGTTGACCACGGTGGTCAGCGGGTCGACCGTGACGGTAGCGCTGGTTGCCGGGGATGCGGTGCCGTACAGCTCGAACTGGTCGACGGCAAACCCGACGGGGGCGGCCTTGCCCGGCGGCAGGGTGATGGCGAAGCCCCAGGCGTCGGTCCGGGAGAACTTGCCGTCCAAAGTGCCGCCGGAACCGGCCTGGTAGTCCGTCCGCAGCTTGAACTGGCTGAACGGGATCTCCACCAGCTTCCAGCGGTTGCCGTCGTCGGACCAGTTGTCCTTGAAGGTGGTGGTCCAGAGCTCGGAATGCTCGCCGTCCGGGCCGCCGTCCTTGATCTCGATGGCGATGTCGTCTCCGGCGGTGGGGGAGGCCGGCTTCGTCGGCTGGGATGCATACCAGTAGAAGCGGATGCCGCCGTAGCCGCTCCAGTCCTCGGCAGTGGCCCTGTTCAGCGAGAAGCCGCCGTAGCCCCCCGCCGGGATCAGGTACTGACCGGACAGCACGTGGTTGGCCGGGTTGCCGCCACGTTCCTGTTGGGTGACGTCGAGCTTGACGTTGCCGGCCTGGTTGCCCCAGGGGAACCAGCCCACCGGCGTGCTCGGTGAGCCGATCGGCACGCTGCCCTCGAAGCTCTCGATCACCGAGAAACGTTGGTAGACAGCGAATTCGTCGAACTGCCAGGATCCGGCGCCCAGATCCGTCAGGGTGACGGCGAACCCATGCGCAGCCTTCGGGTCGAATCGGATCGGGGAGGATGCATTGCCCTTGAGTCGCAGGCTCGCGAAGTCGACCGTGATCGTCCGCCATCCAGTGGTGTCGTCGGCGACCGAGGTTTCGAACAGGTTGGCGCCGCCCGCGTCGGCGCCGCCGCTCTTGACTTCGAAGCGGAGGTTCCTGCCGCTCCCGGTGCCGAGGAAGGCGAACGAGAAGCCGTCGTAGGCCGACCAATCGGTGGCCGGATTGATGTCGAGGCTGAAACCGCTCCAGCCGCCGGCCGGCATGTCCTGCACGGCGGCCTTCAGAGCCTGATTGCCGGCGCCGGTGCCGGGCACAACCGCTGGACCTGCGGTGAGCGTCGGCGTGCTGGCGGCCGCCGAACCCCAGGGGAAGAGGGCACCGGTGGTTCCGTCATCGAAGTTGATGATCGGCTGGGTCTTGCCCACGGTGACCGGTGGCGGCGTCGCCGCGGCCAGCATCCCCGCTGCCCCCGCTGCTCCGGCCGTTCCGGCCATCGACGCCGGCGCCAGCGATACGGCGACGACGGCCGCCGTCAGCACGGCCAGCGCGGCCCTGAACCGGGCAGTCCCGCGCCGCCGATGGTGCCGGGACGACGTCCCGGAGCGGTGGACGGTCCAGGAACCAGTGGGGAGCATCGTTGCCTCCGGGAAACGAGGGGTTTCTGCCGCAAGTCCGGCAGAATATTTAGTACGGCGACGGCGGTGATCTGACCTTAAGCTGCCCGATATCGCCCGGCAATGGGGCAAGAGGGTGACTGCGCAGCTTTGCACCTGGCGCGCCGGTTGCGCCCCGTTAACGCCGGACAACGAGCAGATATCGCCCGCTCCGGTGTGAGCGCGGCTCCGATATACCCGGGCACGATGCCCAGGTGTTGATCCTTTTGCATCCAGCGAAGGGCGTGATGCCTCGTGCCGGATGGCTCCGGTTGCTACCGGCTACGTCATAGGCGATGGGAGGATGCACAGCCGGTCGATCGACGTCGCCGGCGACACCGCGATGGTTCTGATGGTCGACAATGCGCACCAAGCGGGACAGTCGACAAACCTCACCCCACAGCAAAAGCCCTGCTCAGACGGCACAAGGAGGGGCCGTTGAGGTGGCGTGAGGAGGGGGAGGGAGGCGGATAACCGACTTTCCGGGCCGGTACATAGCGGAACTTGAGAAGCGCCAAGCCTCGATCACACCCGCCCTGCGTGTCGAAACTGGCAGCCCGCTACCAGGCTGGCGCGACGATCCGCGAACTGTCGGCCTGGCCCGGCGTGCACCGCCAGACCGTGGTTCGGCACCTTGTCCGGCCGCAGTCGAGCTGCGCCGTCCAGAGTAGGGCTGTGGTCGTGCGGCCCCGCGAGCAGGCGAGGCTGGCGCGACCGTCAGCAGCGAGGCTGGCTCGTATCGACCCATAGCGCAGGCCGTCGAAGGGCAGTGCGACCGAGCGGCTGGCCGAGCTTCCGGTCGCTACATCCAGGGTCAGCGGACCGAACCGATCGATCCTGTCCACCGCGATCTGGTGTAGCCCCCTCGATCGGGCGGAGGCCGCAAGGTCGAGCGGCGGTCGACACAGCGGAGCCACTTCCCGACCGGTGCGACTGACACTTGCCGACGAGGTCAGTGGTTCAGCTGGTCTCTGGTGGGCGGATCACGGCGGTGAGCGCGGTGGCATAGCAGCTCCACGCCAGATAGGGCACCAGCAGGGCGGCCGCCGGGGTGTCCTCGCGCGCGGCCAGAGCAATCTCGGCGGCGACCGCCGCGTCGAGCGCGCCGATCACCGTGAGGGCCGCCGTACGGTTGCCGGCCGTGAAGAACGTCCAGGGCCAGGCGGCGTTGAGCGCGAGTTGGGCGGCATGCGCCAGCCAGAGGCGTCGCTGGCTGGTGCGCCGCAACCGCCAGCCGGCCGCACCGATGGTGACGTACAGCACGGTCCACACCGGGCCGAACACCTCGCGGGGCGGCGCCCAAACCGGCTTGCGCAGCCGGGGGTAGACCTCCGGGGCGGTGCGGGACCCGGCAGATCCCACCGCGGCGGCGGCCAGTGGCCCACCGATCGCGAGCATGCTCCCCAGGCGCGTACGGCGTGACATGTGCTCTCCCTTTCTGCGGTGATTGTCGGCTGCGTCAGACGTCGTGTCCCACCGGCACGCGGTCCGGTGGCCGGGAATGGCCGGCACGCGGACGGGGGTGCACCGGCGACCACGTGCGATCCCCGAGCAGGATCACCGCGGCCGGAACGGTGAGGGTGCGCACGACGAGGGTGTCCAGGAGTACGCCGAAGGCGACGAGGAAGGCGAGTTGGGCGAGGATCGTCAGGGGTAGGACGGCGAGCGCGCCGAACGTGGCGGCCAGTACGAGGCCTGCGCTGGTAATGACGCCGCCGGTGACGGCCAAGGCGTGCAGGATCCCCTCGCGGGTTCCGCGCGCTGCGGATTCTTCGCGTGCGCGGGTCATCAGGAAGATGTTGTAGTCGACGCCGAGCGCGACGAGGAACACGAATCCGATCAGCAGCACGCCGGGGTCGCTGCTGGGGGAGCCGATGGCGGAGAACACCAGTGCCGCGACGCCGACGGTCGAGGTCACGCTGAGGGCGACGGAGGCCACCAGCAGGACCGGGGCGACGATCGACCGCAGCAACACCGCGAGCACGGCGGCGATGACCAGCAGCACGGTAGGCACGATGACCCGCAGGTCGCGGGCGGCGGTGTCGCGGGTGTCCAGCGTGCTGGCGGTAGTGCCGCCGACCAGCGCCGTGGCATCGGCCGCGTGGACGGCGTCCCGGAGCCGGCCGACGGTGTCGAGTGCGGCGTCGCTGTCGGGTGCCTGGGCGAGGACGGCGTCGAGTCGGACCAGACCGCCCGCCACCTGCGGGGTGTCCGCGGTCGAGGCACTGGACGGTGCGCCGGTGTACGGGGTGACGCGGACGACGCCGGGCACGCCGGCCGCCGAGCGGGCGACGGCACGCAGTCGGCGACCGGGGTGAGGATGACCGCGGGACTGGCGGCGCCGACGTCGAAGTGCCGGGCGAGCGCTTCTTGGCCGGCGGCCGCCGGGGAGCCGCCTCGGACGGCGTCGGCGAGGGGGGTGCCGCGGGCATCGAACGTCGGTGCGAAGACGGCGAGCACCAGCAGCCCGCCGACGCTCCAGCCCAGGACCCGACCGGGCCAGCGGCCAACCAGGCTGGCGGCACGCTGCCAGCCGCGATCGCGCGCCGGCTTTGCGTCGACCTGCGGGCGGAACGGCCAGAACGCCGCCCGGCCGAGGAGGACCAGGGCGGCGGGCAGGAAGGTGAGCGCGGCGACCAGGGCCAGGACGATGCTGATCGCGGAGATCGGGCCGAGGCCGCGGTTGTTCGCAAGGTCCGACAGGAGCAGGCAGAGCACGCCCAGGATGACGGTGATCCCCGACGCGAGGATCGGTGCCCAGGAGCGGCGCAGTGCCACCCGCATGGCGCTGAACCTGGACGGCTCGCGGTGCAGCTCCTCGCGGAAGCGGGAGACCAGCAGCAGGCCGTAGTCGGTGGCCGCGCCGACGACGAGGATCGCGGCGATGCCCTGGCTCTGGCCGTTGACCGCGATCCAGCCCTGCCGCGCCAACGCGTAGGCCACGGCGGTGGAGGCGGTCAGCGCGAGACCGGCGGTGCCGATGACGAGCAGCGGGAGCAGCGGGCTGCGGTAGACGATCAGCAGGATGAGCAGCACCACCCCGAACGCCGCGAGCAGGAGCAGCCCGTCGATCCCGGAGAAACCATTGGTGAAGTCCGCGAGCAGCGCGGCCGGGCCGGTGACGTAGGCGGTGGTCCCGGGCACCGGCGGGAGGGCGCGCAGCTCCGAGACGATGTCCGGCAGTCGGTCCCCGAGGTCCGGCCGCAGCGGGAGGATCGCCTCGATGGCGCTGCCGTCGGCCGAGCGAACCGCCGGGGACGCCCGGCCGGCGAGGGCGTCGGCACCGCCCGCCCGGCCGACCGCCGTCGCGACGCGCTGCTCGACGGCCGTTTGCGTGGCGGCCCCGATCTGACCGGCGCCCTCCCACAGCAGGATCACCGGCAGCGCCTCGGTGCCCCGGAACCGACCCTCAAGGGTGCTGACCCTGGTCGACTCGGCACTGTCGGGCAGGAAGGCGGATGAGTCGTTCTGCTGCAGCCCGCTCAACCTGCCGCCGAACGCGCCCAGCGGTCCGGCCGCGACCAACCACGCCACCACGACGAGCGCGGGGAGCAGCCATCGGAAGGTAGCGAAGCGCTTCATCAGACCCCTCGATCCAGACCCCTCGATCTTCGAAATTCCCGACGGTCGAGATATTAGATTGGTGAGAGACTGCGGGCAACAGGAGGTGGTCGGTGTCGCACGACGATCGGGCCGAGCTGGCGTTCCTGCTGCGGCGGCTCACCGTCGAACTCGACGCGGTCGGTCAGCGGTTCGCCACCGCGCACGGCCTGGGCCGCAGCGATGTGCGCGCGTTGGTGGCGATCATGGATGCGTCCCGCGCCGGTTCCGCGCTGACCGCGGGTGCGCTCGGGGCGGCGGTCGAGCTCAGTTCCGCCTCGGTGACCGCGCTGGTCGACCGGCTTGAGCGGGTGGGTCACGTGCGGCGGACCCGCGACCCCGACGACCGGCGCCGCGTGGTGCTGCAGGTGTCCGACACCGCGACGGTGGCCGCCGGCGAGTACTTTGGTTGGCTGCAGCGCGAGCTGAGCGCCGCGATGGCCGGCTACACCGACGACGAACTCGCCGTCGTCCGGCGTTTCTTGACCGAGATGAACGACGTCGTCGTCGGCCACGAGCGGAGGCAGGTCCCCGAGGCATGATCCCCGGTGGGGACCGGCGTAACGGGCGGCGGTTAACGCCTCTTCGGCTTGACTTGGAGTCCACTCGCAGTAGCAAGGTGTGCGCTGTGGCGGATGCTCAAGCGTTGACGGTGTCGCAGGCGGCAGCGGTGTGCGGCATCACCGTGCACACGCTGCGGTACTACGAGCGTGCCGGGCTGTTGACCGACGTGCCGGGGTCCGGAGCGGGACGGCGTCGATACGGGGAACGAGAGCTGACGTCTGTTCGGTTCATCGCACGACTGCGGGCGACCGGGATGCCGGTCCTGGAGATCAAGCGGTACGCCGACCTGGTGCGCGCTGGAGCGCACACCGAGGGCAGACGGCTCGATGTTCTGCTGGAGCACCGGGCTGCGCTCGAACGAGCGCTGGACGTCCAGCGGGAGCACCTCGCCGCCATCGAGGCCAAGATCGCGCTTTACCGCGAGCACCTGGCGGCCGGGTCGGTCGCAAAGTCACACCAAGGAGACGCATGACCAAGGACCTGTCCGAACGCCGAGTCGTCCTGGTGACGGGCGCCTCGTCCGGCATCGGGCTAGCCACCGCGATCGCCACTGCCTCGGCGGGCTGGGACACGGTGGCGACAATGCGCAACCCAGCTCGCGCGCAGGCCCTGCTAGAGGCAGCTCATGCCGCGGGTGTCTCCATCGAAGTGCGACGCCTCGACGTCACAGACCCGGCACTGGTCCAGGACTGCCTCGATGACGTTGTGGCGGCGCACGGGTCGCTCGACGTGCTGGTGAACAACGCAGGGGCGGCCCACGTTGGCACGATCGAGACCGATGACATGGACGAATTCCGGCAATGCGTGGAGGTCAACTTCTTCGGGGTCGTCCAAGTGACCCGAGCGGCGATGCCCCACTTGCGGGCCAGCCGCGGGCGGGTGATCACGGTCAGTAGCGTCGGTGGGGTCGTCGGGCAGCCCTTCAACGAGGCGTACTGCGCGGCCAAGTTTGCCGTCGAAGGGTTCATGGAAGCGTTGGCGCCGGTGTCGGCCGCCGTCGGTGTCGACGTCTGCGTGATCGAGCCAGGAGCCGTGACCAGCTCCTTCATCGCCAATGCCGGCCTCGATCCGGTCGCGATGCTTCAAGCGGCCGGCCCCTACGCGGGGCTCCTGGACAGCTACATCCAGCGGACCACGGCACAGTTCAGCGGCAGCGCTCAGCCGGCCGATGAGGTGGCCCAGGTGATCGCGGAAGCCATGAGCGCGACCCCTCTGCCGTTCCGGCTCCAGACGTCCGCCGCGGCAACCGCTTTCGTCAGCCCCAAGCTCGCTGACCTGGATGGTTCCGCCGTGCAGTCGCTGACCCGTCCGTGGGTCGCCCCCTGACCGCGCGACGCACACCAGTACTACAGCGGTGGCCCCCCTGCCGAAGAGCAAGGAGGCTCGAGCCGATCCGGCGTCACCATGCTGGAGCTCTTCCTCGACCTGGTGTTCGTCTTCCTCATCACCCAGATCACCGATCTAATCACCGCGTCCCACCACTGGACCGGCTACGCCCAGGCCGCGTTGGTCCTGGTCCTGGCCTGGTGGATGTACGACGGGTACGCCTGGTTGGCCAACAACGTGCCGCCGGACACCGCCGGGCGCCGATTGCCCCTGCTCGCGGCGATGGTCGGGTTCTTGGCCATGGCGGTCGCAGTCCCCGACGCCTTCGGAGACGCCGCGTGGGTCTTCGCGGTTGGCTACTTCATCGTCGTCACCATCCACGCTGCCCAGTTCTGGCGGCACAGTGGCGACGGCGCCCGTCCCATTGGCAGCGTCCTGCCAGTCAGTTATGCCGTCGTGGCGCTGCTGTTCCTGGCCGCTTCCCTCGGCCCGCAACGAGGGTGGATCGCTTGGGCTGCAGCTGGCCTCGTCCTGCTCATATGGCTACTGGTCCGGCTCCCGAGCGCCTTCGACGTCCGGATCCGCCGTCCGGTCCTATCTCCAGATCGGCGGGAAACAAGGCCACAGCGCCCTCGACCTGCTCACCATCTTGTGGACCACCGGCGCATGGCTGCCCACCGTGGCCAACCCAGCCACCGGCTGAATGGTTAACATTGCACATCGGGCCGAATGGAACCTCGGCCGACTTCACCTGCCAGGCCTGTCGACAGCACTACATCCAGGCGGGGAGGCCGCGGAGGACGAGTCCCGCTAGAGGATCGGCGACCGGAGGTGGGGCCCAATTCGGACAGTCGGTGCAGCTCGTGGTCCGCGGGGTTCGGTTCTCACCAGGGGACAACGGTGTTGTCCCAGGAGAAGAACCCGGCGGTCGGACCGGTGTCGGGCAGCAGGGCCAGCCGGACGGCTGCGGCCGCGGCTTCGGCGGGGTCGCCCCCGGTGGCCGCCCCGCTGGTCAGATTCGTGGCGCGCAGGCCGGGGGCGAGCGCGTTGACCTTGAATCCGTCGGCGGCCAGCGCCTGCGCGTAGTAGATGGTGAGCGCGTTCACGGCTGTCTTGGACGAGCGGTAGGCGGCTCCACGCCCGCCGGTGTGGTGGTTGAACTGTGGGTTCGGGCTGGTGCTCCAGCCCAACGACCCGGTGCCGCTGGAGATGTTCACGATGCGTGGGTGTGATGAATGGCGAAGCGCGGGCAGGACGGCGTTGGTGACGGCGATGACGCCAAACACGTTTGTCTCGAAGGTGCGCCGAAGGACGTCGACGTCGGTGGTCGGAGCATCCTCGCCGCCGAGATTGATGCCCGCGTTGTTCACGAGCACGTCCAGCGCCTCGATCTGGCCCGCTGCGCCGGCGATGGACGCCGGATCTGTCACGTCGAGGATGAGCAGCCGGACGTCACCTTCGAGTTCGTCCACTGCGGCTCGTCCCCGCTGCGGGTCGCGCGCGCCGAGGTACACGGTGAGTCCCGCGGCTAGCAACTGGCCAGCGATCTGCTTGCCGATCCCGCTGTTGGCGCCGGTGATCAGGGCGGCAGAGCCGCGTCCGGGTCGGTCGGCCCCGCCTGCCGCAATCACAGTGTTGGTTTCGTTGTCTGCTGCGTGCGGCATGGGTCCTCCATTGCATTAAGTTCCAACGGTTTCGTTGGAGATGGGTTAACGGTAGTACGTTGCAACCCGAACTGCCACGCTGGCGTTGGAGTTCTAGTACGGTGGACCGGTGGCCTGGGACACCGAAGGGACCCGGCGCCGGCTCAAACAGGCGGCGACCGAAGAGTTCGCCGAACACGGGCTCGACGGCACGACGATGACCCGCATCGCGGAGAAAGCCGGCATCAACAAGGAGCGGCTTTACACCTATTTCGGTGACAAGCGCGCGTTGTGGGAGATCGTGCTGGCCGAGGAGCTCGAACGGCTGGCCGCGGCTGTGCGGGTGCAGGGCGCCGGCCTGGAGAACATCGGTGAGTTCGCCGGCGCGACCTTCGACTATCACGCCGCGCACCCCCAACTGGCGCGGCTGTTGCAATGGGAAGGCCTTGGCCGCGGCCCCGCGGCGGATGCAGAGCGACGCACGGCCCACTACCGGGACAAGGTCGAACGCTTCCTCGTCGCCCAGCGCGAGGGCCTCCTGGACGCCGGGCTCGACGCCGCTCATCTCGTGTTCGCGCTCATTGCCCTGAGCGCCTGGTGGCAGACCATCCCCCAGCTCGCAGAAATGATCACCGGTGCCGGTGCGGACGATGTCGGCGAGCGGGCGCGCCGTCGGGCATTCGTCGTCGAGGCCGCCCGTCGGTTAGCGACCCCGCGCTGAGCACCCCGAGCACGCTCAGCGCGCGGGGCGCCAGGTGTCCGGTGCACACTTGCCTGCGGGCTCTGCTGGATCGGCGGGGCCGGGATTCAGCTGAACCCCCATGGTCAGCTGAACCCCTTGGACAGACCATCCTGGCTAAGGTCGTCGAAGGAGTCGGGACGACTCAAACACCCATCGGCGGCGGATACCCGATCAATAACGAGGTCCGTGAGCCGGTCGTCATCCGGGCGTGCCTGACGACGATTGGCGCCAGGTTTCCGAGGGGCTGGGCTTGGTTTCGTGCCACCTCAATGGTCCGACCAGGGGGCCGCTGTGCCGTCGCAGGGAAGAACCCGGAGGTAGGCCCTTTATCGGGGACGAGCGCCAAGCCGACGGCCGGGCCAGCCGCTTCGACAGGGTCGATGCGGCTGGCCGCGTCTCCGGCGGTGAGATTCGTGGCGCGCTGGCCCGGCGCGAGTGCGTTCGTGGGTTTCGCGCTCCTGGCGGTAACGGAGGAGGATCCCGGACGACGCCGCTTGGGCTACCGGCGGGGTGGTCGGCTGGGGGTCCGAGGGTGGAACTTGGCGGTGCTCAGGGGGCTCACTCAACGCGTCTTCGTTGTGGTTGGTGGGTCGGACCGCAGGCCAGCGATCACGACGTCGAACATCGCGTTGACACGTTCGGGGGGTGCCGTGGCTTGGGCGGAGATGAACTCCATGCCCCAGATGAGTCTGAGCATATCGATGAGTTGAACTCCGGCGCGTACGTCACCGTTGTCGACAGCGCGGCCGAATAGCTGCTCGCCCGCCTCACGCATTGCCTGGAAGGCGACCTGCATGTCGGAGCCCTCGACGTACTTCCAGCTCATGACGAGTGCGCCGAGGCCTCGGCCACGCGCTGAGTACTGCAGGTGCAGGTACAGCCATTCTCGCAGCGCCTCGGCCGGCCCAGCGTGGTTGGTCAGCTCGAGCGCGCGGGCGCGGAGCTCCTCAGTCTCGTCGATGAAGGTTGCCGCCAACAGGTCCTGGCGGGTCGGGAAGTGGTTGTACAGGGTGCCGATCGCGACACCGGCCTCGCGAGCGATGTCCTCGAGGGAGATCCGCTCGCCGCGCTCCTCAGTGGCCGCGCGGGCAACGGCCACGAGCCGGTCGTAGTTCAGCTGCGCGTCGGCGCGGCGGGATCGGCGCGCGGGTCGTCGAGGGGTATCGGCGGGCACACCCTGGGCACTTGACAAGTTGAGGGCTCCTCAGATTACTATCTTGGGGTAGGCCTCACATTAGCCCGAAGTTACGTGGGCCCTGAGCACTGATTCCTTGGGCTGACCTGCACGGATGGTGTTCGAGGTGGGGCTAGAATGTAGCCAGCGAATTGGGCGTGTCGCGCGGTGAGTACGCGCTGGTATCCGTT
>JAABUT010001158.1_pt1 | contig 32115 bp, 27 predicted proteins | sample 5559281 | NCBI WGS metagenome assembly JAABUT01 (sample SAMN10711880, study PRJNA513359) | rock metagenome | isolation source: Antarctica rocks | place: Antarctica: Victoria Land, Ricker Hills nord | collected 2016-01-04 | reverse complement strand
CCTGTCAACAGGGCGCAGGCGCGGCCGCACCGACATCCTGGGTCGTCAGCCCTGGCCGGACTGGACAACTGTCTTGTCTCCACTTCCACCGGAATCCGCTCCGAAGCAGACTGTCAGCTTTCCACCAGAAGCAGACGTTTAAATTGAGACACTGCCGAGGGAGCCGCTCAGGCGTGTTCGAGGACGCCAGCCTCGCCCTCGAAACGTCGCAGCACGATCCCCAGGCCGTGCCCGTCCACCAGCTCGTCGGCGAGGTCCTGCACCACGCTCAGCTGCGCTCGCGCCTCGTCCTCGCCGCCGCGCTGCCGGTCCTCCTTGCGCCGGTTGATCTCGTCCTTGGCGCTGCCCTGCGGGAACACCCGCGCCAGCCGCCGTCGCGCCTCGGCAGGGCCGACGCGCTGGTAGAGCCGCGAACGCAGTGCCACATCCTGCGGTGACGTGGAGAACGCCCACAGCTCCACCGGCCCCAGGCTGTTCACCAGCATCTGCTCGTACCACTCGTCGTCCGCCGCAATCAGCGCCATGAACGGCGCCCCGCCTGCGGTCGGCCCGTTCAGCCGCTTGCGGATCACCTCGGCCGAGGCCGCGCTGACCCCGAAGCGCCGGATAATGTCCTCCTTCTCCTGCTCGTCGCCGGCGCCCAGCACGAAGCGCCCTGTGGACTGCGAGATCACGTAGTCGCCGAAATCCTGCATGCGCTGGCTGCTCAGCCCGAGCTGCAGGTTGTGCTTGCCGCCTTCGCGGCCGTCCTGCTCCACCTGGCGGCGCACGTAGAGCCGCCCGGCCGTGCGCTGATACTCGTCATACTCGAGGCGCTTGTAGGTCTCGTAGACCTCGGTGAACCGCTTGCGGTGATAGTCACGCACCAGCTCGGGCACCATCGGCAGGTACTTCGGCCGCAGAAAGAAGTTGCGCGCCAGGATGTGCCGGCCGAGCAGATACATCAGGTCGGTCTGTCGGTCCGCCTCGGCGCTGCCGGTCGGCGCCACATACTCCAGGTCCAGCACGATCACCCGGGCCGGGCCGAAGTCCAGCCGGGTCGGCCGGTTCAGGGTAGGATAGCGCTTGATGAGCGCCATGACGTAGCGCTCGAACAGCTGCGGCAGGGTCTCCTGGGTGCCGGCCACGACCTTGCCGAACATGTCCTGGATCTGCTGGGCGCGCACCGCGGTCACCAGGTCCTCCAGCAGCGGCACCGCATGGCGCTGCGCGATGCCGGCCAGGGCGTGCTCGTCCGCCCGGCACAGCACGTCGACCACCTCCCACCACCAGGTGTCGCGCTCCGCGGCGAACCGCAGCTGGCGCAGCGCCTCATCCACCGAGGGCTCCACGCCCGGCTGGTAGCGCTTCGGCCGCTTCTTGCCGCTGCTGCTGTCGGACAGCATCCGGTAGGCTTCCTCGACCACGAAGCCGACCAGCTGGTCCATGCCCTCGAACGGCGCCGCCGCGTCGATCGGCATGCAGCCGAGCGAGAGCATGTTCTGGACGAAATCCTTCTCCAGCGGCAGCGGCGTGCGGCAGCCGACCTGGGTGTCGAAGATATTGAACTCGTAGCCATCGGCCAACTGCATGGCGACATAGATCGCCTCGCCACGGCGGTGCGCCGGCAGCGCCTCCTGGATCAGCAGGATCAACCCCTCGGCGGACGGGCCGATGTCGAGCTTGCCGATCAGCGGCAGCTTCGCGCCCTGGGTGGTCTGGGCGGCGCTGCTCAGGCACAGGCCGAGCAGGATGGTGTTGGACAGCACCGACTTGCCGAAGCGCGAGGGGGCCACGAACAGGTCCAGGGTGTGCTTGCGCCGCGAGCCCGCGGGATCGAACGGCCACATGCGCCCGTCCGGGGTGCGGAACAGCACCGAGCCCACCTGCCAGGGCGAGGCAGGACGGCCCCAGGGCAGCATGCGCAGCACCTCGCCAAGCGGCGCCGCCGCGGCCGGAGCGGTGGATGCCACGGCCAGGCCGAGGGCGCTGCTCATCACGCCTTCCAGGGGGTCGCCGCACAGCACGCTGGTCTGGCAGTTGCCCCAGCCCTCGACCTGCTGCGCCAGGGTGGAGGCCTGGCGGCGCAGGCGGCCGACCTCGCCCTCCGGCGCCCAGGTTGCGAAGCTGGTCCGCACCTTGACCATGACGTCGATGTTCTTGTCGCGCATGTGGCGCAGCGCGGTGAACGCCTCGTGGATCTGCCGGTTGGCCGGCACGAAGCCCAGCACGGTGGCGAAGATCGACTTCAGCGACATCATGCTGCGCCCGCCACCCTCCACCAGGATCGACATGCGCCAGGGCAGGTAGTGGTGGTGCGCCATGCGGCCGACCAGGTTGGCGAAGGGCCGGGCGTCCTCGGGGCCGCGCGACATGTCGACCGACGACCACTCGAACTCGCCGATGCGGACCCGCTGCCCGCCATGCGTCTCGGCGTCGGAGCGGAACAGCTGGTCGGCGATCGGCGGCCAAAGCACCAGTCCGGCGTCGCCCTTCTCGCCCTCCTCGGGCAGCAGCGGGCGCACCGGGCTGCCGGGGAGGATCGGCTTCCAGGCGCTGTTCGCCGTCTCGGGATACATCGCCTCGCGCATGCGGATCAGGGCGTCGGCGGAGGACAGCGCGGTGATGCCGATGCCGTGGGTGCGGAAGGACGACACCAGGCGGTTGACGAAGGCGGCATGGCGCGCTGCCAGGATCTCGCTGCCAAGGAACACGTTCTGCGCGTCGGTGATGCGCGGCGCGCCCTTGCCGGCGGCGAGGCGCTCGGCCTTGCTCTGCTTCTTCTCCTCGCGCGTCAGCAGGCTGGGCTTGGACCACACCACGAAGTAGCAGGCCTCGAAGCGCATGATCTTCGGCCAGAGCTTCTCGCGCTCGGCGAAGATGTCGGGGATCGACAGGCCGATCTCGCGGGCCATGGTGCGGCTGCCGTGCAGGTTGCGCTCGATCTCCGGGCCGGACAGGTCGGGGTCGCAGGCGAACCAGCCCTGCAGCGCGTGCCCCGGACCGTCGAGCGGCCCGGACAGGTCCATGCGCAGTGCCTCGGCGATGGCCTCGACATCCTGGCGCAGCGTCATCTTGCGCAGGCCCTGGACCTGCAGGACGGTGACGTTCTCCCCCCGCTTGCCCACCAGCGCGTCGCCGTCCGAGGTCTCCAGGTCGCAGAACGAGGACAGCGGCTGGCGCAGCTTGATCGACAGCGCGGCGAGGCCGTTGGCGAGAAGTCCGAACATGGCGGCTCCGGCTACGAGATGGTCGGGAAGGCAGGCACCGCCGTGGACTCTGGCGAGGCGGCCGCGGCCCAGCCGGCGAGGATCTCCGGGTAGACGTCCTGTCCGTCGCGGATGTGCCGGCCGCGGTGCAGGACGCGCACGCTGCCGAGCAAAGCGGCGCGGCGGCTGTACGAGGCCCGCGACATCTCGAGCAGGGCGGCGGCAAGCTCGCGGGGCGAGCTGGTGCCGATGTGCAGCTCCGCGGCCTCCCGGCGCGCCGCCAGGGCGTCGTAGGCGCTCCAGGCGGCACGCGTGATCGGGGTGTCCTGGCGGGGACGGCTGCCCAGGACGGGACTCTCGTCATCCCTGTGCAGGGCGAGATGGATGCCGCGCACAAGGGCGTTGAGCACTGCCTGGGCCATCTCCGGCAGCCAGATCACCACCACTTCCTGCGCCGCGGTCACGCGGTCGAGCTGCTGCACGGCAGCGCAGAGCAGGCACGCCGTGGCGAGGGTGTCCGGCGATGGCGGGAGGGCAGCTTCATTGAGCGGAACCACCTCCTGCGAGCCTGCGGCGTGAAAGCCGCAGAACCGGCAGGTGTGGCTGTCGCGCTCCAGGATGGAAGAACGCGCCTCCTGCGTCCTCTGCGTGTCCGCGGAGCAGGATGGAAGGCGGGCGGACGGGACGAGGGGCAGGAGGCGCATGGGTGTGGCGCTCCTTACTGGAACGTCATCGCCTTGGAGGTGCCGGTGCTGCTGGCACCAGCGCCGGAGATGGTCTGCGACGAGAACGTGGCGATGCTGGCGATGGTCAGGAAGAAGCCGCCCGCCAGCACGCCGGCGACGCCGTAGCCGAGCTTGGCCTGGCCGTTGGGGTTCTTGGTGTGCTGGTAGATGGTCCAGCCGCCGGCGATCAGGGCGAAGCCGCCGAGGATGAAGCCGAACAGCGTCAGCAGGTAGCCGCCGCCGTTGGTCATGTCGGTGGACACGGCCTGCATGCGGCTGCCCAGCGTGTTGCCGCCGGCTACCTGCGCGAGAGCGTTGGTAGCTGGGAGGGCGAACGCGGCGAAGGCGGCGGCCGCCGCCATCAGGCGCTGGCGCCGAGCCGGCTTGAGGGTGGGAAGGAGGGCGATCCCGGTGCTGGCGGGAGCGGCGAGGGTCTTGTCTGCCACGATGGGTTCCTTGGGTTGTCGAGGGTATGTCCCCCTCGATCCCCAGAGTCCCAGCGCCGGACGCGAACAGGAGCCATGTTTCTGCCGGTTGACGAACACCCGCCAGGCGGGGGTCTCAGGCGAAGTAGGTGAGCACCGCGGCGGCAATGGTATCGACGTTCATCACAGCGAAGCCGAAGACGATCATGACGACGGAGGTGCCGGTGCCGCCGCGCTTGCGGCCTTCCACGACGGCCTTGAGGCTGAACACGCCGAGCAGGACGATCAGCGCGCCGTAGCTGCGGAAGAAGTAGATGAACACGTTGATGATGTTCAGCAGCGTGGCTTCGGGCGTGGCCCCCATCAGGGTGCTCGTGTCCACCGTGGGCACGGTGTAGCTGGTCAGGCTGCTCGTCATGCTGACCTTGGGCCCGCCGCCGAAGGTGGCGTTGCCGAAGGTCAGCATCTTGTCGAAGGACAGCAGCGCGCCGGCGAAGAAGATGGTGGCGAACGGCACCCAGGGGTGGCGCTCCCAGAAGCTGCCGGGCTGGTGCATGTGCCAGAGCCCCCAGCCGGAGACCACAAGGAAGGCGCCGCCGCACAGGTAGCAGAGCAGCGGGATCAGCAGCGCGATGACCTGGCCGATGTCGGCCGCGAAGTTGACGAAGCCCTGCATGGCGCGGCGCCGCTACTGGATCGCGCCGTGGTCGGTCTGCACCACCCAGGTCGAGCCGCGCTGCCCGATGCTGGTGATGCGGCCGACACCGGGCACGTCGTCGCCCACCGAGACCTGCAGGCCCGCCGCCTGGCCGGGACCGGCGCCCGCATCGGCGAGCACCGCCAGCCCCGGAGAGGCCGCCTGGACGCGGTAGTCGCGTGCGGAGCGGGCCGGAGCCGAGACGGGCGTGACGGCCATGGTTCGCAGGGTGCGCGCGCCGGAGACGGTGACAACGGCCGGGATCACGCTGGCCGGCGCTGCCGCCTGCGGCTTGCCCGCGCCCATGGCGGCGGCGACCGAACCGCGCGCCTCGGCAAGGCCCAGGCGCTGCTCGAAGTCCATCGTCTTGTTCGCCACCGTGTCGTTCAGCGTCGCGACCTGGGTGCGCAGCTGGGCGTTCTCGTTGCGCATGTCGCGCACCAGGGCGCCTATCTCCGTGACCACGGAGAGCACGTCGACCACCTGCCGCGACGACAGGGGCGCAGGCACGAGAGCCGCGGCAACATCGGCGGCATCGGCGGGATGCACCACGGGTGCAGGTGCGGCTGCGGCCTGGGTGGACGCCTGCGGAGGCGTTGCGGCCGCTGCCGAGGCAACCGGCTTGCCAGCGGCCGGTGCCTCGGGGGTGACAGCAGGCCTGCCGGGTTCAGCGGTTTCCGGCGCTGCGGCGGAGGCAAACGGGGAAGCATCGCCCGGCGCGTCCGACTTCAGGCCCAGGATGTCTGCGGCATCGGCCTTGTGCGCCTGGGTCGCGGCCTTGGTGGTGCCGGGACTGCCACCCGTCGGCTGGGCAGCAGGCTGCGCCTTGGCCGTATTGGTTGCCTGCAGTCCCGCCTGGTTGGCCGCGAGCGCCTCGGACGGCCTCACGGCCTGCGGCATCGCGACGGTGTTCGCCACGGTGTTCGCTGGAGACATGGCCCCGCCTCGGTGCGTCAGGGCGTAGAAGCCGCCACCCGCCAGCAGCACCGTGAGGCCGAGCGCCCCGGCGGTGGCCAACAGCACGTTGCGCGTCGAGTGCTGAGCTGCCCGCGTCGCGGGAATGGATGGCACCGCCGCGGGTGCTGCATCCGGCTCGGCTTCGTCCGGCATGGTCAGCTCGAGAGCCGGAGCCCGCGTCACAGGAGCGGGCGGTCGTGCGGCGGCCGGCGTTGGCGTCGCCACGACGGGCTGGTCCTCGGAGAGGAGAATACGATCCTGCACCTGGGGCGCATGCACCGTTGGCTCGGCGGCCGGTGCCAGGATTGTGCGGTAGGCCGGCCCCTGCGCGAGCGGCTCGTCCTCGTAGCCGGGGATCTGGTCCTGCAGCTGGGGCGCAGCTTTCGCCGTCTCGGGTGCGGGGCTGGAACCGACTTCATGCCCGTGCGGCTCGACGCCGGAAGAAGGCTGCAGACCGGTCGGGGGCAGATCGGGGGCAGACAAGATGTGGGAGTCCATGTGTCACCTGCGTGTGTTCCACGCAGAGTCTCGCCCCGGCCGACGCGAACAGCGCCGACCGGGTGTGCGGCTATTCCGGCTCGTTGACCGTGGACAGGAAGACCACCCCGACCGGGGTGTTGGCGTCCAGGTAGACCGTCGCCTTCTTCGGCACGGACTGCTGCAGCGTCTGCCCGATCTGCGCTCCCGCCGCTCCGGCCGCAACGCCGAGCTGCTGCGGCAAGTTGAGCCGCGTGAAGCCCGACGCACCGCCGAAGGGGCTCAGCACGGACGAGGTGTTGGACTGCAGCTCGGCCTGCCCGAGGCCGGACACGAACGCCGCCGCGGCCGGCAGCAGGAACCGTTCGACGTAGTGCTCCTCGACCCGCGAGGCGACGGTGGTCTCCATGGTGTCGGGCGTGACCACGATGGCCTGGATCGGGATGTCCTGCCCGTCATGGGTCAGGGTGGTGAGCAGGACCACCAGCCGGTTGTCCTTCTGCTCGAAGCTGCCCTTCATGCGGTCGCCGGCGATCGGCCCGGACTCCGCCTCCACGATCACCGGGCCGCCGCCGTCCGAGTTCACGGCGAGCTTGTTGATGGCGTAGACGCCCCGGTCGGCGGGCATCAGCATCTTGCCAACGCGACGACGGGCCAGCGGAGGGGTGACGCCCTGCGCACCCGTCGAGGCGTTCTGCACCCGGCCAGGCTCGTCGGCCCTCGTTCCCGCCTGCCCGCCTGGCTGGCCTTGAGTTTCTTCCTTGCTCCAGTGCTGGGTATCGGCCGCCTTGCCACCCATGCCGTTGAACAGCTTCTCCATCGCGACCTGGTAGGCCTGCACCTGCTGCGGATCGACCTTGGGTGGCTCGCTTCCGTTGTCCGAGACGCGATGCACCGCGCCCGTGTTCGCCGCGAACGGGTTGGCCTGAGTGCCGGGGGTGACGATGGGTAGGCTCGGAGCATTGGGGGGCAGCGGCTTGGGCACCGGGATGATCGGGTCCGCAATGGGCATGGCCTGACGCGGCGCCGGTTCCGGCGCAGCAACGCCTTCGAGTGGCGCCACGTAGGAGTTGCCCGCGGCGAGCGCTGCCTGCCCTTCGTCCTGGGCCTTGGCGCGGGCCAGCTCGTGGAAGTAGGGGCTGCCTTTCGAGCCGCCCGGCAGCGGATCGGCCGTCGCCAGCCTGGCGACCGTGGTGGTCTGCTGCAGCTCGTGGCCGGCCAGCAGGAAGCCGGCGATGACGACCAGGATGCCGGTCGCGACTGCGCCGATCCAGGCGAGGCGCTGCGGGCCGTTGCCGGCTGCGCCACTGAACACGCGGGCAGGGCTGAGGGCGAGCTTCATGGCCATGGTTCAGTGCTCCGTGAGGCGCGCGGACACCGAGCGGCCATCGGCTGAGAGGAGGACGATCGGCGTGGAGGGCAGGGCGTAGACCGACACGCCGGCCTCGCCCGCCTCGGAGGCGACCCACTCCGGCGAGATCACCGTGTAGCGGGTGCGCAGGAACACCCGGTCGCCGAGGCGCCAGGCGCGCACCTCGTCCGGCGACACGCCGGCAACGACGAGCGGCACCGCCTCGGCCGGCGGCGTGCCGTCCAGCATCGCCGTCAGGTAGGCGGCTCCGGTTTCCGGCGTATTTGGCCGGGTGATGATCTGCACCTTGGCATTCGGCCCGCGGTCGGCGATGCGGGCGTCGACGCGGGCATCGTAGCGACCCTGGCCTGCCACGATCATGAAGGTCAGCGGCACCGGGGCGCCTTTGAGGTAGACCAGCAGGCCGCCGCGCGGGATGCGCGAGCGCGGGATGATCTGCATGACGTTGCTGCCCTTCTCGGGCACCGACACGTCGAAGCCGAAGCCTTCCACGTTGGGGTTGCTGTTGGTGTCCCACACGATCGGCCAGGGCTGGCCTGAGCTGTCGAGGAACGCGATGGCGGTGGGATAGCCCAGCACGGTCTGCACGATCGGCGTGGCGCCACCCGGGCCGAGGGCGATGTTGACCGAGCGCGTCACCGGCAGGGCGATACTGGTCTGCTGTGCCTGCTCCTGGGCACGGTGCGTCTCGTTGAGCTTGCGGGCCAGGCGCTCGATGCCCTCCGGCGTCAGCGGCAGCTCATGATGCTCGGCCGCGTCATAGGCCTTGCGGTCCAGCTCTGCGGCGGAGTCCGGCTGGGCAGGGTTCACATCGTCCTGCGCACGCGCGCGCAGGAGGGAGCAGGCCGCCAGGAGCACCAGGGCGGTCGCGAGCGTATGTCTGACGCGCATGGTGGTTTCCTGGTCAGGCGGGGACGATGACGATCTGGTCGATAGCGATGCCGTCCGGGTGGTCCGGCGCGATGGTGCGGATCACGACGACGGAGACCATCAGGTGCTGGTTGTCGTTGTTGACGTTGTCGTTCTCGAACGCGACGATCATCGGGATCTCGATCTTGTAGGTGTAGAGGTCGCCGACGATGCCCTGGCTGTTGATGACGGCGGAGCGCTCCGGCGTGGCGGAGCCGACCAGGCGGGCGCGCTTGATCTGCTCGAAGTTGCCGACGCCCTTGAAGGCGTTGGCGAAGGCGATCCAGCCGCGGTCGGTGAAGTGCTCGGCGGCGCGGTTCAGCTGGGTGCGGTAGTCCTTGAAGTTGATCGAGAACACGGCGGCGACGGAGCTGACGGTCCACAGGATCAGGTCGGCGTCGCTCATCACCGGCTGGTCGAGCGGGTAGACCTCGCGCGGCGTGCCCTTGCCGTCGGTGTAGAAGTAGTGCGGGGTCGGCGGGTGGTGGTCGCGCCAGATGCGGTCGCCCACGAGCGCCAGCACGGCGCCGGTCAGGATGGTGTTGCTGAGGAAGGAGCGCCGCAGCATCCGCTGCTGGAACTCCGGATCGGCGAGCCTGCGGGCCACCGCGGCGGATTGGTTCTTCATGGTTGCAGTGTCGGCCGGCAGGACGCGAACAGCGTCAGCAGGCGTGCAGCGTGGCTTCGTAGGCGCCGAGATAGGTGCTGACGTGCCGGTGCTCGCGCGACGCCTGGTAGGCGGGGCACGTGCGTTGCGAGCCGTTGCGCAGAGTCGCGAACACTTGACCTGTCTCGGCGCAGTTGCGGATGAGGTAGCGGCCCCGCAGCTCCGCCGCATTCCGGGTATCGGGCCGGTAATCCATGACGAGCAGCTTGCGGTCGCGGTCCGACGGCAGGCCGAGGCTCTTGGTCTTGGACCGGACCTGGGCCGGCGTCAGGCCCAAGTCGCGGGCGATGCCCTCGTGGCGCTGGTAGGCGAGCCAGCGATCGATGACCATCCGGAGGTGGTCTTCACACCAGCACAGCCGGATACGGGGCTTGCGACGCGGTTTGCTCGTCGTGTCGAGGTTCGGGAACAGGGGGAGTTCTGCCGCACGCTTGCCGCGTGACAGCTTGGGAAGCCCAAGCCAGCGTGCCTTGTAGCGGACCGACCCGACAGAGCGGCCCAGCTTGTCTGCAATCACTACGGAGCTGACATTCTGCTCGCGCAACTCGATCAGCTGCCTGATCTCGGCAAGCTGCCAGGCACTGCGTGCGTTGTTCTTCCTGACCTTGCGCCTGACCGAACCATTGTGAGGAATGTGCAAATCAAGTCTGTAAAGGCGAGAAACCAAGTCGATGGTCAGCATTCCCAGAAAAGATGCAATCGCATCGGGAGTGTGGCCTTTCTCCATCATGCCAACGATTGATTTATCGCGAGGTGTGTGGCCAACAGCCGGAGTTTTTGCTACCGACATGCTGGCCACGGACGCAAGCATGCTCCTGCCCAGCGCAGTGACATTGTCTCGTGCAAAGTTGAGTTGCATGCGTCCTCCGGCGTTCAGCCGGAATCTGCTTAGGCGGTATGAGTCTACCTGTCATCAGGAAAAACCGTGTTTCCCTGTCCATTTGAGCTAATTCACAAAAAACAGTCGGAATTGTCGTTCGCATTTGTAGCATCGTCGATATTTCACTTAAAAAATAGCAAAAATATCATAATTAAAACGGTAGATTGCACTGGGATGTAGCGCCGGCTATCGTTCTACTTCTGGCTGTAAGGAATCCTTGTCGCCACGCTCGTCATCCGTATCGTGAGAAGCGTTCAAAACAGCGGCGAGCACACTATTCAGCATCGCACGCGTCATGGGCACTGACCCATGCTTGTGCCTCAAAGATTCGATCCGTTTGTACGCGGCCCCGATGATGCGTGAAACAACAGCCAGATCAAGTGGATCGCTTGGTGAACCCAAAATAGCTTCCATAGGCATCGAAGACTCAGCAGATTTTGTCGGTGACGAAGAGGGCGCAAGTTTAGGGCCAGGAAAGACCTTTTCCGGAGGCGAGGAAGGAGCAGGGTTTGGGCCAAAAAAGGCCTCTTCCGGAAGCACATCATCCGCAACTTGCGGAAGGGTCTTGATGTTTGGTCGACCAACAAGGGACGTGCCAGCCCAAGCAGTCTCTAGAGATTCTGATGTGTTCTTGTCTTCTTCAATGTCTGTATCGTCTTTAATTTCTTCCTCAATAGCAATAGGTCCACTTAGTAGTGCCATAGGATCTACGTTGAACACTGTAGCGAACTGGATAAGATTTTTTAGGCTAATACTCTGTCTTTTCCGCTCAAAAAAACCGATCTGACTCTGACCCAACCCAACCTTGTTGCCTAAGTCAGTTTGTGTCCAGTTCTCACGCGCACGGAGCCGACGCAGGTTCTTAGCAAGATTATCACGAAACTGATCAATAAGCTGCTTGTCTCTTCGTGCATTCTCGCGTTGCTCAGGAGTTGCTGCCTTCGGCAACCTTAATTCGTCGGGCGTCCCAGCCATCTCTTGGTCATCAGGAGGGAGAGCGCCCCATTTATCGTTGGCGTTTGTAACCACAGGTCGTTTACTCATCGTGTGAGGGGGACATGTTGGCGATTCCTTGTCCGCCTGGGTGGGTTCAGTAGTCTGGCGTCCGAGAACATCACAGCCGCAGGCGAATGCGAAACCGTAGCTCACGCAACCTGCGAGGAATACTTCAGGGTTCGTAGCCGAGCCGGCCGCTCCATTCGCATCGCATCGGTGGACTTCTACCCTTGTGACCAGATGAGGATGTCATGCACGTCAAACTCCCGATGCTGTCCTTGACCGCCCTGCTTGCCTGCCATCCTGCAGCTCAGGCGGACTTCCGCCTTCAGCCCTCACCGCCCTCCACAAACACTCCTGATCCTTCCCCCGCAATGCCATCCGACAAGCCCGAAAGCGATAGGACAGGTAAGCCAGCCGCGACGCGCACCCGATTTCGGCTCGCTGAAGGATTCGGGCATCAGGTCCCGGTGTCCTTTGCTGTCCGGCAGATCGTGCCGCACGCCGTCAAGGTTCGCTTCGCTCCCGGGGTGGACGGGGCTGCGTTCGTCACCTGGTCGGGAGGGCGGCCCTGGAACCGCGTCCTGGCCACTGCCCTGCGACCTCTGCGCCTTCGCATGACGACCACAACGAACAGCGTGATGATCTCGCACTGATCCCTGCCTCCATTCGTATCCGCGTGCCCCATCCTGCCCAAGGATCACAGCGGACACAGGAACATGCCCAACCTGGATGTGGAGGCGGTCGCCGAATGGCTGACCGAACGAGACCCGGACGCCGCAACCGCGTGGCATCCACCGCCAGTGTCGCTGCCGGAGAGCACAGCCTCCTTGCTGCAGCAGCTCGGGCTCGCTCTCGACGTCGCGCAGTCACGCGACCCGGAAGGCCTGAGCCAGCAGCTGCGCGAGAAGCCGCTCCGCGAGCAGCTGCCGACACTGCTCGCCCACATCGACCGGTCGACGCGCATGCGTCTGCTGGCGTGGGTGGGCGAGCCGCCGATGCCAAGACCCGACCTCGTGATCAGAGCCTGCCTTGGCGACGACAGTGCGCCGGCAGGAGGCGTGCTCCGCCGGGAGATGCGGCAGACCTGCTGCACTGCCCTGCTGTCGCGGGTTTTCGACCATGGGCGCGTCATCCAGCTGCTCGATGCCTGCAGGCAAGCCGGGCTGTCGGGAGAGGCGGCATGAGGCACCTGCTTCCCGTCGCAGCAGTCGTGCTCCTTCTGCCCGGCGTGGCTCTCGCGCAAAACACCGCCGTCAGCGGTCCGACCACGACCACCACCGATAACACGACCGGCTGCACCGCCCTGGCGCAGGCCGCAACGGCAGGCATGGCGGCTCGGATCGCTGCGGACGACCAGTCGATCAAGGCGCCACAGAGCGTGACCCAGCTCACCTGTCTGTCCAACTTCTTCAATGGCGTCGGGCTGAACGTGCTCACCAACCTGCTCGACCCAACGTCACTGCTCAAAGCCGTGGAAGGGCAGATCTGCTCGACGGTGCAGAGCGCCTGGCAGAGCGCGATCGGCTCGGCGCAATGCGGCCTGACCGTGACCGGGTTCAACATCGGCTTCGGCGGGCTCGGCGGCGGCACGTTCTGCCCGAAGCTGACCTTCGGCGGGGGTGGAACCGCGGTCGGCGGCATCGGCACCGGCGTCGGCAACGGCAGCACTCCCGGTAGCTACTACCTCAACGGCAAGGCGGTGGGGCCGACCGGCTACACCCTGCCGACCACCGGCGGCCAGTGACGGACACCCCCATGCGCAAGCAACTCCTCGCCTCCACCGCGGCCGGCATCCTGGCCGGTGGCATCCTCTTCAACATCATGCCAGCCCGGGCGGCCGGCACCCCTGTGGTCGACATCGTGGTGCAGGGCGCCATCAACCTGTTCAAGGACGCCATGACCAAGGCCATGGCCGACCTGAAGTCGTCCGTGACCGACATCGGCAACATCTTCGACAAGGGCCTCAACGGTCTGGCAACGCAGAACGCGAACTACTCCAAGGCGTCGATCGGCGCCCAGCAGCAGATCGCGGATGCCACCAACACGGTCATGGCCCGCAACGCTCGAGATATACGCAACGCGCAGATCCGTGACGAGCATGTCGTGACGCCTCAAGCTTGTGCGTCGTTGGATGGCGAACAAGCTATTGCTGTCTCCGCCGGTCAGTCTTGGAAGGTCAGCAACGGTATCAGTCGTGTGACTGATAAACGTAACCAGGGGCGGCCTAGCACTCCTGCCTGGGCAGGACAGGGCCAAGCTGTGGCTGCATCCAATCAGCTTCATCTCTCAAGATACTGTTCACAAAACGAGCAATCTGCTGGATTATGTAATAATTGGAACGAAAAAAAGGAGAACAGTGACCAGAACTCGACTAGTCTTCTGGGAGGCCCCTCCTATGCGGATCAGGACGCGGTTAATACTGCAAACGATTACGCGAGAAATCTGATAGAACCAGTGCCTCCGGGCGCACTGAGGGGAGCGCAACTTGCGACACTTGCAGGTCAGGATGCATCGGCCAAGCGACGTGGCTACAGTGCGCAGATCTCGCTGGCAAACGGTGTCCTGAACGACATCATCGGGTCGCACACCACCTCCGTGATCCTGACGCCCGCCCAACAGCAACAGGCGCAGGCGCAGGGTCTGACGTCCACGGCGAATGCTTCCTGGTTCGAGGCGCAAGACCTGGAGGTGAACCGGCGCATCAGCGACATCGGCTGGCACGCGGCGCTGCAGGCCATGCCGCCCAAGTCCGTGTTGGTCGAGATCGCAACCGAGCTGGCGATGGGCAACTACATCGCCTGGCAGAACTACCGGATGGCGCAGCAGAGCGCCGCGGTTGCCGCCGCCCAGCTTGCAGCCATGGCCACGGCCAGCTTGAAGGCCGCCCCTCCCCTTCCGACCCCGCAGATGGCGGCACAGTGAGCGGCGCCCCCGCTCGTGCCGCCAACAAGGAGAGCCTTGCCATGCCCGATGGGTCCGTCTCCCCGCCTCCCTCGCCTCCGCTGCAAGCATCATCCGGAACAACGGGCGAAGCGCCTCAAGGCGACCCGCTGCGCGACGTGATCGCGAAGCTGAACCAAGTTGTGTCCCAGGGCCAGCTGGCCCTGGCCGATCCTGCCCTTGCCAGGACGGTCGGCAAGCTCGTCGAGCAGAGCAACGATCCCGGGCGCCTCGAGCAGGGCTCTTTCCGCACCGGGGTGGCCTATACGGTGCAGGACCTGGAGAAGCTCCCGACCATCTCGGTCACCATGCCGGCCGCCTTGCGTGCCGAGATGACAGAGCTCGCCGCCACCAGCCCCGGGCTGCAGAACGAGCGCATGCAGGCTCTGGTCGCCAAGACGCCGGAGCTGACGGAGCGCGGGCTGATCGAGGATATCCGCCGCGCGGCCCATCAGACTGCCCGCTCCGGTCCGGAGCAGGACACTCCGGAGCTGCGCACCAGGATCGAGGCATTGGAGACGCGGGCCGGCATCACGCCTGCAGCTCCTTCGGTCACCAGCGCCGAGCCGCCACCTCATCCGGGTCCGGACAAGGTCACTTCTGCAGGGCCTGACCGTCCGGCAGGCGAGACACCTACGGCTGCTCAGCCACAGCCAGCCAAGCCCGGATCTGACGGCCCGACCAAGGCCGCAGATGCACCCTCCTCCGAGGAGAAGGTCATCGCCACCCCCTCGCCTGGTAGCGGGCAAGCTGCGGTCGCCCCTTCTGTTGACTCGACTGCGCCTGCTGACAAGGCTGCCCCGGAGCCGGCAGCGCAGAGGAACAGCGCATCGAAGACGCCCGACGTCTCCGCAAATCAGAGCCAGTCGGCAGGCAAGGTCGTGGTCGGAGCCGGGCAGACCTCGGCGGAGCAGCTGGCGGAAGCGGCCGGAGTGCTGGCCGGCGCGGCAACGAGCATTGCCCAGGCTGCCAGCGCCGCCGCAAAAGCTCCGAACCAGCCCCGCCGCCAGACCGTGGGCGAGAGCATCCTGGCGTCGATGCGCAAGCCGCAGCCAGCAACGCCTCCGCCGTGGAGCGCCACCCAGCCGCCGGTCGGTCCGCGCCTCGCGCAGATGGAACAGCAGGTTGGCGACACCAAGATGGAGCGCTTGGTGCAGGCGGCGGAGAAGTCGGGCGTGTTCCTGAATGCCGCCCTGGACCAGTTCACCACAGGCCCCGGCCGCGGCGTGATGGCCAGGCTGGAGAACGCCGCCGCCAAGGACCCGGGCGGCATGCCCGCCGTCATCGCAGGCATGAAGCCTGACGGCCCCTATGCCGTCGAGCGGGCGGAGTTCAATGCCGCGCTGCGCGATCCGGCGATCGCCGGCCCCTACAACGTCGTCACCAGCCAGGCCGCCAAGCACGCCGAGGCGCGTGTGGCCGTCGAGGACACCCTGCGCAAGCGGGGCCTCGATCCTGCGGTGCTGGGCGACAGGCTGGAGAAGAAGGACGCCGAGCTGGCCGACAAGGCGGCCAGCATCCCCGGACGCGAGCCCGGCAAGAACGCCCTGGAGGAGATGGCGCAGAAGCTGGCCGAGCTGCTGCAGAAGGCCATGGAGAAGGTTGGCCAGGTGATCGACAGGGCCGCTGGCGCCAGTGTCCAGGCCCAGACACAACCGGGTCCGTCACCAAGCCCGGGCATGTAGCCTCTGTTCGCATCGAGCCATCGCATCCTCAGCGCAACACACCCGCGAGGATGCGATGCGCCGTTTTTGGCCCTGCCTGCTGACGCTGACCATCCTGTGCGGGGCGACACTATCCGCCCACGCTCAGGCCACGAGCAATGCGGCCACCTGGGCGTCGCTGAACGCCACTGGTGACTGGTCCTCGCAGCTGATCAGCAGCATCTTTCCGAGCACGGCCCCGTCCGGCTCCGCCTCGATCGGTGCCGAGCAGACCGTCATCGGCAAGATGCTCAGCACCTTCACCGGCTACGTCATGGCCCTTGCCGCCGCCTTCGTGGCCTACACCACCATCATCCAGATCACCCGCGCCGCCGAGAACGGCCGCGTGCTCAGCCAGACCACCAGCTCCTGGGCGCCGGTGCGCCTGTTCTTCGCCATCATGCTGATGCTGCCGATCAACAGCGGCTTCAGCTTCGGCCAGCTCGCCGTTGGCCAGGTCGCACAGTGGGGCATCGGCATGGCAAGCTCGATGTACGCGCTCGCCATCAAGGCGGTCGGCCCCGACGCCATGCCGATCGCCCAGCCGATGATCCCAGGCACCAAGGGCATCGTCGCCGGCCTGATCGAGAACGAGCTGTGCCGCGCCTTGGTCAACCAGGGCTCGGGCAATCCAAACATGGTGCCGGTGCCGATCCCGGTGACAGGCGGGCTCGCGGGAGCGGGAGGCTACATCACCTGGTCCTATGGCCTGGGCGGCAACGAGACCGGCTCGCCGGTCTGCGGCACCGTCACCGTGCGCGTGCCGGCCACTGGCAACGGCAGCACCTTGTCCGGCGTGAACGTCGACATGACCGGAACCCAGAAGGCGATCCTGGTCTACGTGCTGAGCGAGATCCGCAACGACGCCGAAACCGTCGCCGCCAACATCTGGCAGACCCGACAGAGCTCCGCGCTCAACCGCCTGATGGGCACCTACACCACGGCCACCAGCGACTACACCCGGCTGCTCACCCAGGCGGCCACCACGATCACCGCCTCGCTCAACGCCGCCATGAAGGACGCCAGCCTGGCGCGCAAGGGCGGCATCGGGCTGCAGACCGGCCAGAACCAGCTCGCGGCCCTCGGCTGGACCTCGGCGGCGGCCTACTACCTCGAGATCGCCCGTCTGAACGGCCAGACCCTCTCGCTGCTCTCCGCCACGCCCACGGTGAACGCGCCCAGCTACCAGGGCCTCGGCGAGGGGCTGACCAACGACCTGGTGCCGGTGATGAACCCGATCCTGGCCTTCCAGGCCAAGCTCGACACCTACGTGCAGACCACCGACACCCGCGACGTTCCGGCCGGCAACGCCGACCTGTTCTCCGGCGCCACGCCCGGCAAGGACGGCGCCGGCACCATCGAGAAGGTCTCGCGCTCGGTCGGCTTCAACGAGGCGCTGCTGAAGAAGCTCATCAGCCTCAGCCAGGGGGGCACCAACCAGTGGGCCGACCCCATCCTGTCGATGATCTCGCTCGGCCACCTGATGATCCACACCGCCCTGACGGCGCTCGGCATGTCGGCGATCCTGTCCTCGGCGACAGCGGCCACCGGCCTGAGCGCCGCGCAGATCGTCACCTTCAACTGGGGGGGTGCCGCAGCGACCGTGGTCGGCCACCTGGTGGTGACGTTCCTGGCCACGCCGATCTTCTACGGTTGCCTGGCCATGCTGGTCCCCGGCCTGATCCTGGCCTTCGTGCTGCCGACAGTCCCGTTCGCAATGTGGCTCGCGGGCGTGGCCGGCTGGCTGATCCTGGTGTGCGAGGCCATGGTCGCCGTGCCGCTCTGGGCTTTTGCCCACCTGACCTGGCAGGGCGACGGCCTGCACGGACGCGGGCTGGACGGCTACGGCCTGCTGCTCAACGTGATGTTTCGCCCCGTGCTGATGCTGTTCGGGCTGTTCTTCGGCTACTTCGTCTTCAGCTCGATGACCTGGCTGGCGCTGCAGGGCTTCGGCGTCACCGCGGGCTTCGTGCTGCAGAACGGCTGGTTCGTCTCCAACCTGCTGGGGGTTGTCACCCTGCTGTGCGGCTTCGTGCTGCTGGAGCTGACGATCGCGCTGCTGTCCTTCCGGCTGATCTCCACCTTTCCGCACCACGTCATCAAGCTGGCGGGCGTGCAGCCGGCCGGGCGCGTCGACATGGAGCGCTTCGCCTCCGACGTCGGTGTCGCCGGCATGGGGTCCTCCCTGCGTGGCATCCAGGGCGGCTACGGCGCCATGGTGACCCAGGCCATGAAGGGCGCGGAAGCGGGCGGCGGCGGCGCGGGCACGGGTGGGCGCGAGCTCGCCGGGAGCACCCAGGCTGGTGAGCAGGGCGGAGTCAGGCAGCTTGGCACCGACGCGACGCTGCAGGCTTCCTCGGACGTGACGCCGCCCGCGGCGCCCAGGCAGGGATAGGACACCCGGCACCGTTCGCGTGCCGGCGGGGCATGGTTCCCCTCGACCCTGGAGGGACACCATGACGCAGATCACCAAACTGGCGATGCCGACGCTGTTGCTGCTGTCGCTGGCCGCATGCGGCAGCGGCGGCAACCTGAAGACCGTGGCGGACTACACGGCGCCACCGGCTCCGCCCATCAGGCATCCGCTCTACGACCCGGATGCGGCCTACGGCGAGGCTCGTGCGACCTGGCGGCCGCCCGTGGCCGACCGCAACGGTGGCATCGTCCGGCCGAGTGAGCCCGACACCGAGGCAGGCCGGCCAGACTATGAGGGTGCCACCTGGGCGACGGGCGTGGGACGCTCCGCCTTCCAGGGGCCGCCCGGCACATTCTAGCGGGGCAGACGGGGAGCGGGTGCTGGCCCTCCCCTCCCCTTCTCTCCCCTTCAGCTCGGACGCCAGGTCTCGTCGGTGTCGAGGAACTCGCGCGCGGTGCCGAGCCGACGAGTGCGGACCTGCCAGTTGATGAGGGCGTTGTAGAACGCCATCAGGAAGAAGCAGCAGCAGATTGCCGCGGTGGACAACGCGTAGAGCAAGGTCGGCAGGGCTGGCAGCAGGCTGGCGGCATGGATGAAGCCTACCACCACGAAGACGCTGCCGCCGGCGAGGTAGCTCCAGGTCGCCTGCCGTGACTGGCGCCGCCGGTTGGCGAGCAGGCGCTCGATCTCCGCCACCGGCACCTGCGCCTCCCATGACATTACTGCCACGTCGAGCGTCCGATCGGGCTTCACCCGGACCATGGGGTCGGGGCCCGGGCCGGTGCGGATGGTCTGCGCCAGTCCCCGGATCAACCGGGCATTCTCGGCGATCTGGTCCACCCCGATGCAGGCGATCGGCGCTCTCAGGGTCTTGCGCACGCCCCATCCCACGGTCCAGGGCTGCGGCCCGTTCCCCTGCGGCGGCCTGGCCTTGCGGAACATCGCTTCAGCTCGCGGCCGGAGCGATGGAAGCGATCATCGCCGCGAAGTCGGGAGGAAGCCCGACCTGGTGCCCTTCGGTTCCATCCGCCTTGCGCCAGTAGAAGGTAGGCGTGCCGTGCAGCCCGAGCGACTCCTGGGCCACCATGTTGGCCTGCAGCTTCGCGACCGAGCCGACATCATGCCCGTTGGTCAGGTCGCGGTCAGTCCAGGCCTTGACCATGCTGCCTGGGTCTCGGGTCAACATCACCAGAGCCGCGTCGGTGCTGCCGCCATGGTCCTCGTAGTCCAGCAGGGACAGCGGGATCACCGCCACCTGGACCTTGCCGGCGGCGACGAAGGGCTGCAGCTGCTCCATGGCGCGCACCGAGAAGGAGCATAGCGGATCGATGAACATCCATAGCCGCGGAGCCGTCGACAGACCTGTCAGGCCGTAGGTCGTGCTCGCGACAGTCTGAAGCGCCGAGGGGGCGGACTGATCCACGGCCATCCGGGAAGCCGCGGCAGCCGCACCGATGGTTACGGTCGGGATGGCGCCGTCGATCGAGGACACCTGCTGGCGCGTGATGTTACGGCCAGTGGAGTCCCACATTACCCCTCCGATTGCCCCCTGCCCGTCCGGCGTGATGTAGAACACCTGGAAGGTTTGGCCGTTGCGGGCGAACACCGCGCGCAGCCCATGCTCGGTGCCCAGGTCGGTCAGCTGTGCTCCGGCCGAGGCAATGCGCTGCAGCGCCGCCACCCGGCCGATCTCGTCGGCGCCAATGACTCGCCGGGTCTGAATCGTGGCGGCAGGAACGACGGTCTCCACGCTGACCGGCTGGAGTCGGGCTGCCTGTGATGCAGCAGGGGACGTCGCCGTGGCCAGGGGCGCAGGCTGGATCGAGCATTGTGGGTCGGCGAGGGCCAGGGTTGGGATGAGCAGCAGCGAGGAAGCAAGCAGGACGCGGCGCATGAGAAGTCTCCCTTGAACAAGGGCAGACTCCCAGCCGCGGACACGAACGGAGGCACGCGAGATCGGCGCCTGAAAGATACACCGAACAGCTTGTAAGATGCCCTGTTCCTGTTCGCATCCTGTCATCGGACACTCTGGGTATGGCAGACAGAGCAACCGGCGATCCCCTGGCACCATGATGATCCCGTCTAAGTGCCAATCAGGGAAGCGGCCCCGCAGGTGCTGGAGGGCTCGCGTACTGCGACCGGTTGTACAAAAAGACGCCGATGGTATGCGGCGCGTAGACGCGGCAACCGTTCCGGGGCAGATTGCTCGACCTGACTGTGAAAGGACCATCCTAGCCCGCTGAAACTACGAGCCTAGAAACGGAAAAAGCCGCCCTTTGCCGGGGCGGCTTTTCCGAGAAATCAGATAGGGAGCTGCTGGGCTCTGGTCACGAAGGTAGTGGCGGCGAAATTCGTCGTCAAGGCCTTCGAGGCCGCCTGTTTGCCTTCTCCGAAGGTTCGTCCCCACGCAAGAGGACGAGAACGGCTATGCAGATAGAACCAGCGTCGCCAACAGGGCGACGCAAGATCACCGCACGCATGATCAGCGTGCAGGCTGGCCGCCCCTCCACATGGGAGCCGGTGCGACGCGGCTTGGTGTGGGGTGCCTTCAAACGCGCGGTGCCTGCGCTCGGTGTTCCGCGTCGGGTTGTGGAGCTGATCGACTATCTGGTCGGCTGCACCATGGACGCCGACTGGATGGAGGGAGATGGTCGACTGCTGGTCTGGCCCTCGAACGACGTCCTAATGGACGCACTCGATGTCGGACTCAGCCAGATCAAGACGCTGCTCCGGCTGGCGCAGGAACACGGATTGATCGAGATGTGCGACAGCGCCAATGGCAAGCGGTATGGCTGGCGGGCAGATGGCCGCGTCGTGGAAGCCTACGGCTTCGACCTTGCGCCGTTCGCGGCGCGGTATGCCGAGTTCCAGGCGATTGCCGCGGCCCATGAGGAACGTCGCCGGGAAGGCCGTCACCTGCGTGGACGGATAGGCGCCCTACGCAGGCACATCCTTTCCTTGATCGACACCGGTGCCGAGCAGAGTGCTGGGGCGGCCGATTGGTCGGCGCTGGCGAGACAAGCGTGCGAGCTTGCCGCGCTTCGCGGCGACAGCCGTGATCCGACGTATCTTGGCATCATTGTGGAGCGGCTGACGGTCCTGTTTAAAGAGGCCCAGGCGGCTCTGGCAACGCTGGAACCTGTGGAAACTGACCCCAAGGGGTCAGAAACCCGGCCCCAGTATACACCTACAAACTACCTACCTATCGCTAAAGCGAATACGGTAGTGGTTGGGCCAAAGGAGCCCTGGCTTCCAAGGAGGAAAAAAGGTGAAGCAGCATGCATTTTACCGAGCCATGGCCAAAGCAGTGCGCTACGTGGGTTCGTGGTGACGACAGACTTCCTGCTCAAGATTGCTCCTTCCTTTCGGGGTTGGGTCCGAAGTGCTCATCCCAGCTGGAGCGAACTTGAAGAAGCTGCTGTCTACGTGCGTTCGGAGTTGGATATCTCGCTTCACGCCTGGGGACAGGCATGTGTCGTTCTGGGCCGGATGGAGGCAGTCACGATGCTGGCGACGATCTCAGCTCGGCATACGGCAGGAAAGGTACATTCTCCTGGAGGATTACTAAGAAGAATGGTTGATTTACACCAATTAGGTAAACTTCGGCTGGATCGAACTTTGTTCGGTTTAGCAAGTGTCCACTTTAATAAGTCCATCGCGTAAACAAGCAGCGTTAGACAAGGTTCACAACGCTCTCGAAGGATTCAAAATGCTTATCTCACTGGTCGCGCTTGCTTTGAATGTAAGCTTCCCTGCCTTGGCAAATAGCCATAAGCCTATAATCTTTGACGCTAGAATCACAAACTCGCCTGGCCTGACGTGTAGGCCAATATCTCTTGCAATGGTTTATGGAGGGCCAACTGTGGCATCCAGAGTGCTTGGCAGAACCCAAAATTATATCGCTATAACCGGCCCGCAGCTTAATGGATTCCTTCCAGTATTGACTGGGTCTGGTGTCAAAGGTTGGGTTAGAGAAAATGAAACCTGGAAACCGGATGGTATAAGCGAAAGGCCCTGCAGAGTACAAATTCAACCTAACGGCCATCTTATCTTTGAGTAAGGTTAGCTGGTTTTTGCCGGATTTTGAAGTGGTGAGGAAAAAACCTTTCAATTAGCATCGCAATGAGGGGCTGGACGTCTACGCAGCACGGTATACTGTCATAGGATTCACGCTCGTGTTTTGCCATTAGGAAGGAAGCCGGCACCTGCTGGTCAGCGGCCGAGCAGCTTGCGAGCGCGTGGCTTTGCCCGCCCTTCGCCATCGACGTAAGCATAGAGCGTGCTGACAGAGATGCCGAGCTGTTCGGCAACGTCGCCGACGACGTTGCCGCGGTCGGCCATCATCGTCATGGCAGTGCGCAGCTTGGCGCGTGTCATGAGACGCGGCCTGCCGCCGGTCCTGCCGCGCGCACGAGCTGCTGCAAGCCCAGCCAGGGTGCGTTCCTTGATCAGGTCGCGCTCGAACTCAGCTAACGTGGCGAAGATGCCGAACACCAGGCGGCCCGTGGAACTGGTTGTATCGATCCCGCCAGTCAGCACCTTGAGGCCGATTTCCTTGGAGCGCAGCGTGGCCACGAGCTCGACGACGTGGCCGAGTGAGCGGCCGATCCGATCGAGCTTCCATACCACCAGGGCGTCGCCGCCGCGAAGCTGGTCGAGCGCCTTGGCCAAGCCCGGCCGGTCTGTGACGGCGCCGCTGCAGGTGTCTTCGTACAGCCGCTCGCAGCCGGCGCCCTCCAGCGCGTCACGCTGAAGATCCAGGTTCTGCTCGACCGTGGACACGCGCATATAACCGACCAGCACCGCCCCATTCCCATCCATGCAGAAATTTACGAAAGCACGGTTTGCAGGCTGGTGATAGATGCACGAGTTTTTGCAGGCCAAAGCGCGTGAACCGCCATATGCGGGGAGAGACTACCCAGCTTTGCATTAAACGGTGGTGGCTCTTGTCGGGTTCCGAGGTGGTGGATCGGAGTAGTCGGTCGGTGGGGCCTCTGGTGTGATGATGGCGTGAGCGGTCACCCGCCCTGCCGCGAGGAGCCTCTGCCATCATGGCTGCATCTGACCTGGTCAACCTGTCGGGACTGCTGGACGATGCCAAGTGCTTCGCGCTTGTCCGCCAGCATCGCTGGCCAACGGGTGTGCGCTGCCCCAGCTGTGACAGCAGTGCAGTCATCCGCGATGGTCGCGATGACACGCAGCCGCATCGGCAGCGCTGTCGGTGCAAGACGTGCACCGGGCGCTTTGACGATCTCACCGGCACGGTGCTGGCCGGTCACCACCAGCCACTACGGGTGTGGGTGCTGTGCCTGTATTTCATGGGCCTGAACCTCTCGAACCGGCAGATCGCAGCAGAACTGGGCCTGGGCACCTCTGACGTGCAGGCCATGACGGAGCAGCTGCGCGGTGGCCTGGTTGCCAAGGCTCCGGCAGTGACGCTGCAGGGTGAGGTGGAAATCGACGAGGTCTACGTCGTGGCCGGGCACAAGGGCCAGCCGGAGGACGTGGCTAAAAGGGGCGGCTTGGGCGATGCCGCAGGCTGGCAGGAGCGCCGGGCCGGGGCACGCTGGAGAAGGACAAGTCACCCATCCTTGGCCTGATCCAGCGCGGGGGTCAGGTGCTCCTGCCCATGCTGGCCAACGTGGGGCAGAAGACGATCAAGCCGATCATCACGGGTGCCATCGCCCCGGGCACCCTGATCCACACCGACGAGTATGGCATCTACGCCCGACTGGAACGCTGGGGGTATGGCCATAAGACGGTCTGCCATGAGCGCGGCGAATACGCTCGCGACGAGGATGGCGATGGGTTCTGCGAGGTCCACGTCAACACGATCGAGGGCTTCTGGTCACTGCTGCGCTCATGGCTGCGCCCACACCGTGGCATCTCGCAGGAGAAGCTGCCGGACTACCTCGGCTTCTTCCAGTGCGTGCACAACGCACGTCGCAGAGGCAGAGCCCTCCTCGGCGCCCTCATCGCGGGGCTGGTTGAATGATGTGCCCCTCACCACCCCGGAACCCGACAAGAGCCACTACAGTTTGATGAAATCTACTTTCTCAAAAATCGAGAATTCGGCTGACGGGATGAGTGCAGGCCTTCCTTATGCAGTGCGGCTGTGATGCATGGATCGGCGGATTGACTTGGCCGGAATAGCCGTGCGCGCGCAGGATTGGCCAGGAAGCCGGCATTATCGGTGTTCGACCCTGCGACCCCGGTGAGCAGGACCATGGCGGGACCCAAACATGTGCGGGCTCGAAGAGGCGTGGAAAGCGAGGCCGGGCCCGCCAGGGGCCTGAGGGAGGCGCCTCCTGCCTCGCTTTTGTCACGTGCGTCGTCACCGCATGTCTGGCACCGGAGCGTGCCCGACCCGCCGGGTCACGCATCCGGGATGGCGCCATGCGGCAGAGCAGTGTTCCCCTCACGACCCCGCGCAGCTGGGCCGCGATCTCCGCCGCAAGCGTGTTCGGCACGAACCTGGGCGACTTCGTGTCGCATACCCTGCACCTGGGCCACCTCAGGGGGCTGCCGGTCCTGGCGCTGGCGTTCGCGCTGGTGCTGGTCGCGGAGCGGCGGTTGTCCAGGGGCGGCGAGGCCTGGTACTGGTTGGCGATCGTGCTGCTGAGGACGGCCGCCACCAACCTCGCGGACCTGGCCACCCACGACGCCGGGCTGGACCCGGTCGCGGTGATCGCGGGGCTGGTGGCGCTGCTCGGGGCCGTGCTGCTGCTGCGCAGCCGGGTCGTGCCGAACGCGCAGCCCGACGCCGCAGGACGCCCGGTGCCGGTGACCGACCCCGGGTACTGGGCCGCGATGCTGACCGCGGGAACGCTGGGGACCGTGGCGGGCGACCTCCTCGAAGACGTGGCGGGGCAGGGCGCCGCGGCTGTGGCGTGCGCCATCGTGCTGCTGGCGGCGGTGCCGGGGCACGGTACGCTGCGGCGTTCCGGGCTGGCGGCGTACTGGGCGACGATCATCGTGGCGAGGACCGCCGGCACCGCCCTGGGCGATTTCGCGGCGGACCGGGGCGGGCTCGGCCTGGAGCTGCCGTTGGCCACCGCGTGCAGCGGCGCTCTCCTGCTGTGCGTCCTCCTCCTGTGGCGACGGCAGGCGCCACAACGCGCATGGATGCCCGCCCGGCTCGACAAGGTCTGATGAGACCCGTGCGCGAGCGGGCTTGGGGCGGGATCTTGGTTTTCCCCAAGGCGTAGGCGGCAATCCCGCAAAATCAGGAAGGCCGATGGCTCTGCGATTGTTCGTGCACGACGTGTTCTGGACAGAGTCCTGGCGTCGTCATGCACAAAGCGGTGTCAGCAGCCGCCGGCCGCGGCGGAGATCATAGGCTATGGCAGTGAGCCGCACCTGTCGTCCCGCCTTGCCAGCCCGAGCCAGCGCATCCGACGGCGGAGCACGACACCGCGTGCATCGAGCTGTCCCGTAACAGCCTCGAACAGCATGTGATCCAGTTCCAGGCCAAGCACAACGCCGCCCGCCGTCACCGCATCCCAAGGCAGCGCTGGCGAGTCACGAACTGGCCTGCCTACGAGGCCGGGCGGCGGCGGCGCGGTGACCTGACGTTCTGGCTCGACGAGGCGTCGCTCGCTGGCTGGCAGGCACCGAGCCGGAGCACACCGGGTGGGCAACCCCGCTACTTCGACCTCGCGATCGAGTTGGTGCTGACCCTGCGGCCCGTCTTCCACTTGGCCCTGCGCCAGGCCGAGGCGTTCAGCCGCAGCGTGCTTGCTCTGCTCGGCCTCGAGCTGGCCATCCCTGATCACACCACGCTCTCCCGGTGTGGTCGGGGCTTCGCTGGTCGCCATCCCCGGGCCGTCCCGCACGCCGGGCCCATGCACCTGGTGCTAGACAGCACCGGCCTGCAGCTGTTCGGGCAGGGCGAGTGGGACGCGCAGAAGCACGGCCGCACCCGTCGGCAATGGCGCAAGCTCCACCTCGCCGTGGACACCGACACTGGCGAGATCGCCGCCCACGTACTGACCCAGGGTAATGCGGACGACGCAGCACAGGCGCCAGGCCTGCTCGGGCAGGCAGAGAGCAGCATCGCCGCCGTGACTGCAGACGGCGCCTACGACAGCGATGCCGTCTACCAGGCAGCCACCCGGCAGCACGGCCCATCACCGGACGTGATCATCCCACCGCGCGCCTCCGCGGTGCAGAGCACCGATGATCCTGCTACCCAGACCCCGCGGGACTGCCACATCCGGCTGATTGCCGAGAAGGGCCGCATGGGATGGCAGCAGGCCAGCGGATACGGGCGGCGCAACCTCGTCGAGACCGCCATCGGCCGCCACAAGCACCTGATCGGCCCGAAGCTCCGCGCCCGTACCCTGCCTGGTCAGCAAGGCGAGGCCGCCATCGCCGTCGCGGCGCTCAACCGCATGATCAGGACCGCCAAGCCCGTTTCCATCCGCCGGGCCTGACATCTCGCATCGAATGGGTCGATCTCAAGCATCCAAAGGTCCGTGCACCAACGCCGTTTGCACGGGGAAAACCAAGGCGCTCAGAACCTCGACCTGACGCCACCGTAGACCGAGAGAGGCGCGCCGGCGAAGATCGAGCCGGTGCTTTGCCGGAGGCTCTGCGCCCCGTTCTCGATCCCTGCCGAATTGATCGAGTCGGAGAGGTCGGCGGCGCTGCCGACTGTGACACGGTTGAACAGGTTCAGGATCTCAAGGAAGAACCGCACGCGCGAGATGGCGCCGAAGCCGGCGGGCGGGTCGTAGTGCAGGTCGAGGTTGACGAGGGTGGCCGCGGCGGCGCCGACCAGGTTCGCATTGTCGAGGCGGTAGGAGTCGCGCCAGTTGAATTCTAGGAAGCCTCCAAGCCCGGCCAGCCTGCCGCTCGGGACCTGGTAGATCATCCTGGCGTCAACGTTGTTCGGGACGACGCCCGGGATGCGGTGTCCGGCGCGGTTGAACGGCACCGACACGGTCCCGGCGCTCAGCCGCTCCACGTAGCTCGTGTACACCTGGTCGTCGAACAGCTGGTCGAGGGTCACACCGAGTGCGGGAGCGAGATGTGGCAGCGGCGACCACGCGAGGCCGACCTCCACGCCGCGATGCTGTGAGGCGGGAGCGTTAAAGGTGAAGTTCTGCAAGTTTGCGCCGGGCGACTGCGTCACGAGCTCGTTGCTGAAGAACTCGTAGAACCCCGTAACCGACAGTATCAGGTCCTTGTTCGGCGACAGGGTCGCGCCGAGGTCGACGCCGACGTTGCTCTGCGACTGGAGCGTCGCGTTGTTTCCGAACTGGCCCGCCGAGTTGATGAAGAGCTGATTGAACTGGGGTGTCGCGTAGCCGGTGCCGACGCGGGCGCGCAGGACGGTCGCGTTGTCCGGAGTGTAGACGAGCGAGCCTTCGGGCGCGATGTTGTGGTAGATCGCAAGCGCATTGACGTGGTGCGCGGTGGGCCCGCCCTTCGTCGGGTAGGCAAAGTTGACATCGGCCGCGTCTATGCCGGAGACCTCGCCACCGAGCCCCAGCACGGCCTCCAGGCGCGAGTTGAGGCTGAGCCGCTCCTCGAAACGCCCGCCGATGTTCCACTGCGTCCCGTGAATTGTCTGTACGACCGCTGAACGGACCCCAACCGGCGTGAGATTATAGAAACTGGAGTCGATCAGCTCGCCGTTCGCGTTGCCCCCGAGCAGGGTCGTGCTCGGCAACCCGAACAGGGTGCCGCGATGGGTGAGGGTCGATGTGCCTTCGAGGGCCGGGATATTGGCGATGTTCGAAGTCGACGACGTCGGCTGTTCGATGTCGCGCTGGTCAAAGACGATCTGCGTCCTGATGGCGTCGTCGGCATCGAAGTCATGATCCCAGCGAAGTCCCGAGACCGTTCTTCTGTCGTTACGACCGATCCCTGCCGCTTGTGGGCTGACGTTGACAGTGGGTCCGTTCGCGCCGTTGAGGAACAGCCTGACGCTCGCGCAGCCGGCCGACTGCAGGCCACCGCAGTCTTTCTGGTATGGATTGAGTCCGAACTGGCTAATCGACAGACGCAACGGAAGCCGCGTGTCGGTGTAGTTGTTGATGACCTTGAGCGTGATGACGTCGGACGGCGTGACTTGGTAGCTCCCGATCGCGTTCACCGTCGACGTGTCGAAACGCTGGTTCGCGATAAAGCCGCTGCCCCGGTAGTTGCTTCCGAAAACCGAGCCCTCGACCGCGCCGGCCTTGCCGCCGACGTCGACCCAGTCCTCGTAGCTGTTGAAGCTACCGAACTCGGCGCCGAGTTCCGCACCGTTGATCGCGCTGCCTGGCCTAGTCCTGAAGTCAATTGCCCCGTCGACGGCGTAGTTTCCGTACAGCGTCGAGGAGGGTCCCTCGAAGACGTTCACGTCGACATAGACATGCGGATCGACAAGGTCGGCGCGTGACATTCCATCCGGCTGGGTGATCGGGAACCCGTCGTCGAACAAGAGGATGTTCTTGATCCCGCCGACCTGCCGGTCGTTCGAGCCACGGATTGAGATCGACGTGTCGCGGGGCCCGCTCCCGGTGATCTCCGTCACCCCGGGTGCTGTCAGCAGCAGGTCGGCAGCGGTGAGGTCCGATGTGTCCTTGAAGGCGTCCGAACCCACGTTGACGACGGTCTGGCCCGGCGAGACCGTCAGCGGCGCCTTGCTGGTCGGAGTGACGGTGATCTTCTCGATCGGCACCGGCGAGGTCTGCGCGCAAGAGCTCGAGGCGCCTAGGACGCAACCGCCCGCGACCAGCAGGGTGACTGCGCGTCTCGGCCGGCGGGCCGCATACGCCGCGGTCGGACCCATGATCGTCCACAGGCTAAGCCGCATCGATGGTCACTCCGGCTCAACTGCTGCCGAGTGGCGGGTAGCTGACGTAAAGCTGACGAACAAGTGACGCTATGATGGCGTTGTAATCCTGCCACGCGTGACGTTGGCGCGAAGAAGGACGGTGCACGCCAAACTGATTTCGCATTTCAGCGCTTGTCATATGCACCGAGATGAACGACCTGCGGGCAGGTCGCCGAGTGCCGGTCCGGGGAGGTGAGGAGCAGGGAGGGAGGGCAGGCGCGCTGTCCATGATCCAGGCGGTGACTGGGTCTTCTCGCCTCTGATGACTGTGTTGCATGGACCGGAAGACGGGCGTGAAGCACCGACCTGCATCGGCTGTTATGCCAGGCGGATGTACTCCGGGCGTCCGAGTTCGAGCATGCGGTTCAGGACGCTGACAGCGAGGGCGATCTCCGTCCCGCGTCGTCGATCCGTGCGCGAGCGTAGCCCGTTCCCGATCACCCGTTTGAACCGGCTGATGTCGGCCTCGACCAGAGCGCGCCAGTGGTAGCTTGATGCCTGCTGCCAACTCCTGCGGCCATGCTCGGCGATGTACCGCAGGTGGCGGTCACGCGGCGTCGGTGCCGTGCCGGACATCTGGCTCGGCACAGCGCTGGACCGCGGTGGCACGATCACCGCAGCGTCCGGCGAGCGCCGGGCGACCTCGCCGTAGACGCCGTCCTGGTCATACGCGCCGTCCGCCGTGAACGAGGTGACAGGGCCCGCCTGGTCAAGCAGGGTGCTGACCTGCGAGGCGTCATCGACGTCGCTGGTGCTCAGGGTGGCCGCGACGATCCGCCCGCTGTCGGCGTCCAACCCGATGTGCAGCTTGCGCCAGGATCGGCGCGTGCGCGTGCCGTGCTTCTCGAGCAGCCACTCGCCCGATCCGCACAGCTTCAGTCCGGTGCTGTCCACCAGCAGGTGCACGGGGCCGGAGCCGGGCCGCGGCAATGCCACATCCAGCGTCTCGGCCCTGCGGCTCAGCGTCGAGTGGTCCGGCACGGCGAGATCAAGGCCGAGCAGGGCGAGGATGGAGCCGATCAGTCCCTCGGTCTGGCGCAGGGCCAGGCGGAACACCGCGCGTAGTGTCAGCGCCGTGGCGATGGCCAGGGCCGAATAGCGCGGCTGGCCGCCTCGCGTGGTCCTTGGCTCAGCCTTCCAGGCTGCGATCGCCGCATCCGTGAACCAGACCGTGAGGCTGCCGCGCTGGCGCAGGGCTGCATCGTAGGCTGCCGGGTTCGTCGCCCTGTGCCGCTGCTTGGGGATGTGGTGACGCTGGGCAGCGTTGGCCTTGAACGGCACGGTCAGGACTTCTGGGGACATGGACGGGCAACTTAGTGCGGCTGCCCTACATCAGCAGGGCGCCGGCCAGCAGATCCGTGTTGGGGTGGACGGCCCCGCGGCATCTCGTGCCAAGGTCTGGTTGTCATCATCCGAACCTGAAGGACCGTCCGCATGAACCTTAAGCGCATTGGCCTCGACACGTCCAAGGGCACCGTCAACTTGTTGGATTGAGGTCGCGACGGCGCGCGACAGGGACGGCGTGCTCGAGGTTACGCCGCAGCGGTGACGCCGGTGACCTCGGCCCAAACCTGGAAGGCTTGAGTCCAGGCGGCTCGATACAGGGTGGCGCAGACTTGGTGACGGCGGAGCAGGAAGAGGTTGTTGATCCCGTCGTGGGCGGAGAGGAAACGCTGCGCCTGGCCGGCTGACTTGAACCGCTTCATCTGCCGTTCTCGCCGTCGCGTGGGCTGGTGCGAGTTCTCCGCCCGGTTGTTCAGCCCCTTGTGCTTCCTGTGCTCGATCGAGGGCATCACCTCGCGCTTGGCCGCCCCATAGCTCGCCAGCTTGTCGGTGACCATGACACGAGGTGCCCGGCACTGCCGCTTCAGCAGCTTGCGCAGCAGGCGTTTGGCGGCCTGCGTGTCGCGCCGGCTCTGCACCAGGATGTCCAGCACCGTCCCGGTCTGGTCCACCGCGCGCCACAGCCAGTGTTTCACGCCCGCGATCGTCAGCACGACCTTGTCCAGGTGCCACTTGTCTGCGGCCGCAGGCAGCCTGCGCCGGACTTGGTTGGCAAACGCCTGCCCGAACTTCAGCGCCCACTGCCGCACGGTCTCGTGACTGACCATGATGCCGCGCGAGGCCAGCAGCTCATCTACCATGCGCAGGCTCAGAGGAAAGCGGAAGTAGAGCCAGACGGCGTGGCTGATGATCTCGGCCGGCAAGCGGTAGCCGGCGTAACCGGGAACAGCGGACGTTGTCATCGCGCCCGGCTACTCGGCTCAGCCGCGCCCCGCAAGCGGCCAACCGCCAAGTTGACGGTGCCCCTACCGCATCGCCCACAGTGGAGATGGTGCCCACGATGGCCGGCACGCCGGCCCTTGTGGTTCCGAGCGGCCCGCTACTGCTGCCGTCGTCGGATCGGTGTCATCCTGAAACCCCGGCTAAAAGGGCGGGCAACCTCTTCCGATGCCGCCCGCCCTTGAGTCGAGCTATCCCACGCTGACCTGCGTGGCCGTCAGATTTACGCCGAAAACGTTAATCTTCGTGCCGTCGGTTAGGTTCAGTGTGGTGCCGAACGAACCCTTGGTCGCGGTGGTGAACGCCGTCGAGGCATCCTGAGCGGTGAAGCTGCCGGTCAGGGTGATATGATCATGCACGGTGAAGCCGACGATGTCGGTGGTCCCGCCTTCTCCCTTGCCGGCGTTGTAGTTCACCGCTCCGCTGCCCTCGAACGAGGTCAGCGTGCCGCTGCCCAGGTTGACCTGTGCCCCGCCACCGCCCGTCGTGATCATTGCCGTGCCGTTCCCGGCGGTGAAGGTATCAGCCTTGATCGGTCCGCCGAAGGCGACGTCCCCGTCGGTCAGGCTGAAGCTGTTGCCGCCTGCCCCGCCCACCATGGTGTCGCTGCCGCCGCTGCTGCCGGTGAGGCTGTCGGCACCTGGACCGC
>JAABUT010001156.1_pt1 | contig 32134 bp, 43 predicted proteins | sample 5559281 | NCBI WGS metagenome assembly JAABUT01 (sample SAMN10711880, study PRJNA513359) | rock metagenome | isolation source: Antarctica rocks | place: Antarctica: Victoria Land, Ricker Hills nord | collected 2016-01-04 | reverse complement strand
CGCCCGCCCGATCTCCGACAGCGACTGGCCCTCACGCCAACGCCGCCACAACTCCTTCTTCTGCTCACTCGACATACCCGGCCGACCCACTCGCGCCACCCCAGCCCCCCTCATTCACCAGTCCACCCGCAGTGTTGCACCCACCGATTGAACCCGAGACGCCCAACGTTCCGAGCTTGACCCAGCCGATCGGGGCCGGAGTGGGAGGCGTTGACCCAGAGCTCGTTCGCCGAGGTAGATCACGACACGAATTGTCACATTGCCCACGTAGTCAGCCGCGACGACCGTCTGCATCGGAACCCAGGTCTCGATCATGTCAGCGTGTTCCGTGAGCTGGGCGTCCACTCGAGCTGGCCGAAGAAGACGTCGACAAAGTATCTAGTCCAATCGATCGCAAACTCCTCCTGCGACGATCGGAGTACACCGGTCGGGTTGGTGCCCGAAGGCGTCTGCTGGGCGTCGGAACGGTTCATGTGCTTGAACCAGCGCTTGGCGCCGTCGAGCGGCGCTGGCTCGCCGGCCACCGCGCCGGCAGCGGGAGCCACCTTGGGTATGGGCGGTTTCCTTGGCGTCAGTACGTACACAGCAGGTCTCGACCCGAGTCCACAACAACGGTCGCCGACCCGAGTTCCCGCCCCGCTCGCCGCTGCCGGCGGACAGCACCTGCATCACGAACAGGCTCACCGCGGCGACCACCAGCCCGGCCCGGGAGTGTCCGGCCGGGGCAGCTCCGGCCCGGGGGGCGGACCGACTCGACCGTGACGAAGCCGGCGAGCGCGAGGAAGGACCCGGCGACGACCCGCAGGTCCCGGCAGTCCCGCGCCTGCCGGACATCAGGGGTCACCGGGCGGAAAACTGCCAGGCGACGGCCGCTGCAGAGGCGACCTTCACACGGAGTCGCTTCACGTCTGAGCAGAGCGCCGACCGGGGCGCCGGCCCAAGGAAGGGCGGGGCCGGGTGATGGTGCCGGCCTGCGGCCGGCGCTGACAGAGCGCTTGCTTCTTCGTTCCCTCCCGGCTGTCGAGTCTGCGGCCGCGGCCCGGACCGCAACCCCTTCTCGCCAGGGCTCGAACCCTGCGGGCGTTGGGGTTGCCCTCCGGGCCTTTCCCGGCCGCGGGCGTCTCTGTTTGCCGGGAGGGGGCGAAGGATGGTCAGCCACGCAGAGGCGACCACCCCCGGGCCCGGCGGGAGCGGGGTCCGCATGAGCGCTACGACCGTCACGGGGTCAGGGTCCACACCGACCACCAAAACCATCACGAGGACCGGCACGACCAGGAGGGCGAAGGGCGCCGGGAAGGCGGTCACGGGGCGGGGGATGTCACCGGAGCAGCGGGCCGCCAGGTTGGCGGAGGTCCACGAGCAGCTGGCTGAGGCGGTCGCCGCCGCGGCGACGGACGCGGGGTGGCGGGCGTGGCTGGGTGCGGCGGCGAGGTTCCGGGAGTACAGCCCGACCAATCAGCTGCTGATCCTGCTGCAACGCCCGGGAGCGTCCCGGGTGGCGGGGTACCGGGTGTGGCAGGGGCTGGGCCGGCAGGTCCGCAAGGGTGAGCGGGGCATCACGATCCTCGCGCCGGTCCGCCGCCGCACCACCACCACCAGCACCACGGCCGAGGGCGAGGAGAGCACAGCTCCGGGCAGCCCGCTCCCGGCGGGGCAGAGCAGCGCTCCGACCGGCGAGCCGGGTGGGGGCCGGGTGGGGCGGGCGCTGGTCGGGTTCACCGCGGTCACGGTGTTCGACCTGGCGCAGACCGACGGGGACCCGCTGCCGGAGCCGCCGCCGATGCGGCTGGCCGAGGGCGAGGCGACGGTCGGGTTGTGGGACGGCCTCGTCGAGCAGGTGGAGGCCCGCGGGTTCACCGTCGGCGGGGAGGACCCGGCGCCGGCGCTGGGGGTCACCCGGTACGCCACCCGCACGGTCGACGTCGCACCGGACCTGAGTCCGGCGATGGCCTGCCACGTCCTGGCGCACGAGCTCGGGCACATCGCCGCCGACCACGAAACCCGCCGGGACGTGGCCCGGGGGGTGCGGGAGGCCGAGGCGGACGGGATCGCGCACCTGATCACCACTGCCGCCGGGCTGCCCGGCCACGTGACCGTGGACTACGTCACCGGCTGGGCCAACGGAGATCCGGCCATCGTGCGGGCGACCGCCGCCCGGGTCGTCACCGCCGCCGCCCAGATCATCGACGCCATCCACCTCGACGACACCACCGCCAACACCACCGAGACCCAATCCGCAGAGGGGACCGCCGGCAGCGGCCAGCTCGAGGGGGTGACCGCGTGACGCCCGCCCGGCGGGAACGGACCATGAACCGCATGAGCGACCCGGCCGGGCCGAACCTGGCGGCCCCGGACCTGGGGCGGCTGCGCGCCGTCCTGGCCGAGGCCGCCCGCTGGTACCGGGAACGGCTGCTCACCGACCGGCCGCCGCTGGTGGTCGCGGTGTTGCGGGACCGCGGGTTGGTCGACCTCGCCGCCGACACACCGCCCGGGCGGCGGTGGCAGCTCGGGTACGCCCCCGCCAGCCGCGGATCGGCCGCACTCGTGCAGCACCTGCGCGGGTGCGGGTTCACCGACCGGGAGCTGCTCGACGCCGGCGTCGCCGTCCCCGGCCGATACGGCGGGGTGATCGACGCGCTGCGGCGCCGGCTCGTCGTGCCCCTCATCGACAGCCCGGTCGAGGGCGGGGTCGGCGGTGGGGGAGTGGTCGGGTTCACCGCCCGCCGACTCTCCGACGCCGACACCGCGGTCCCCAAGTGGGTGAACACCGCGACCACCGCCCTCTACCGGAAGGGCGAGCACCTGTTCGGCGCCGCGCAGCAGGCCGACCTCATCACCGCCGGGCGTGGGCGGCCGGTCCTGGTCGAGGGCGCCGTGGACGCGATCGCCGTCAACCTCGCCGGGCACATCGGGCTCGCCGCCGGCGGCACCCGCCTCGCCACCGGCCACGCCGCTGCCCTGCGGCGGGTCCTGGCGGCGACGGGTGGGCCGCTGCTGGTCGCCTACGACGGCGACCCCGCCGGGGCCGCCGCGACCCTCCGCGCCGCGGACCTACTCACTACCGCGGATGCCCACGTCGTGCAGCTGCCCGCCGGTCGGGACCCGGCCGACGTCCTGGTCGTCACCGGGCCCCGCGGGTTGCGCCGCGGGCTGGGGGTCACGGTGCCGCTGGTCGAGGTCGCGGTCACCGCACGGCTGGACCGGTGGACGAGCCACGCCGGCAACCCGGTCGCCCTCGTCAACGCGGTCCGTGAGGTCGCGCCACTGGTCACCGGGGCCCCGGCGGGACACCGGGCACGGCTGGCCGGCCTGATCGCGGCCCGCCTCGACCTCCCGGTGGAGGTGGTGTCCATGACGCTGCTCGACGCGGCGGCCCCCGCCTAAGCGCCGGCCGGCCGGCGGCTGGGCGGGGCGGCGGGTCATCCGAGCACGGCAGGGTCGGACCCGGTCGGTGTTCGCGCGTCGGTCGGCGCCGCGCCCGGGCGCTGAGCGGTGTCGGCGACGTGGTCCTGACCGAACGTTCGGTGCGAACCACTCAGCCCAGCTCGCCAGCAGGTCCGGTGGCACGTTGATGCTCAGCGCACGCACTGGCGGATCGTACCGAGGGGGACGCGGCCGGGACAGGTCGTGTTGGTCAGTCAGCGACGGTGTGTCGGTAGGGGGCCGTTGCGCCGATCTTCTGGGCGTCGGTGGCGGTCAGCGCGTATTGCGCACGAGCCAGGGGGCCGACGTGGCGTGGCCTTGCTCAAGCCGTCTTCGAGGACTCGGGAGCGGACCCGGCCTGTTTACAGGCAACGACCGCGAAACGGACCGTCCCGAGTGTAGCGAACGGCTTGCACCGCGTCCTCACCTGGGGAGGACAGCGCGGGTGGATGCCTCCGCCCTGATGGCGGTCGCGGTCTGCTGTGAGGTCAGGGCGGCGGTGTCGAACCACCACCCCACCGACGCCAGCTCGTCGGACATCTCCTGGCGGAGCGCGGCGAACGTGCCGTCGACCTGCTCGCTTGCCGAGCGGCCGGCGTTTCGGGCGGCGGCCACCTCCAGAGTCGGTGCCAACGTCACGAAAAGCACCGGTCGCGGCGTCAACAACCTGACCATCAGGTCCAGCACGCGCCGGTTCGGGACCACGTGGTCCAGCACCGGGTGGAAGCCGAACGCCGCGAAGTTGTTGGCCAGGCTGCAGATGTTGTGCGCTCGCAGCAGCAGTTGGCGGTTGGCCTCGGCTCGCGGCTCGCTGACCGGCCCCACCGCGCCGGAGACGACCATCAGGCTGACCTCGTCGCCGCCGAGGTGCGCGGAGCGAGGAAGATCGGCGGCCAACAGCCGCGCCACCGTCGTCTTCCCGGCGCCCGGGATGCCCGAGAGGATCAGGCACCCCGGGGCGGTTGCAGTGGACACCCGGTCATCGTCATCGATCAACGGGACCGCAGCCGGAGACGGCAGCCAGCCGCCCGGTCGGTGGTCACCAGACGAGCGTGAGGAAGGTGTGCCCGTGCTCGGCGAGGGCCTCGAGGGTGGACTCGGCGGGCGGTGGGTCCCCGGCGGGAAGGAAACAGCTGGCAGCGGGCTTGTAGGCGCCCCCGAGCAACCCGCCACAGTCAGTGCACAGCCGGGATTCGTCAGTCACATCTTCCTGGGTGGAAGTTGCCAGTTGCGCGTCGTCGGGACAGTATGGGTATTGCCCCTCGCGAGGGTGGGGGGAAGTGGGCCCGGCAGCTCTCCGGATGGTGAGTCGGCCGGGCTTCGCGCTGTCTCCGTCAGGCCGCTAGGCGGGCTCGGCGGGTGATCAGTTGCGCGACGCGGGGGGCCCACTCACCACCTGCGCCGTGAGCCCACGCGATCATGTCCGGCAACCAAAGCAGCGGCTCGTCATGCGGTCGTCGGTGGCAGTAGGTCAGGGCTCCCGTGGCGTTCAGGCCGTACAGGGCGGCTAGCACGGCTCGATCGTCATCTTGGTCCTGGTCGCAGGACTCGATCACTAGCTCGTCCACCGCTGCGGCGACGAGCCACTCGACGAGCTGCCGTAGGCAGCGATCTCGCGCTGAACGCTGACTGTCACGCCCAGTAAGTGGCGACGTGGCCACGAAGGCCTGGAGCTCCATCGGTGCGATCGCGGTGAGCAGCTCCCGCCGGCGGCGCTTCGACTCCTTCGCCATGTGGACACGGTGCGATCCAGCTTGCGGCAGCTGTCGCACGGCTGAACGGATCGCCGACGCGTCGCCTACGACGACGACTGCGCAGATGAGGTAGCTGGCGCGCGCCGATTCGTCGATGTACGCCCGGGTGGGCTGTCGACCGCTGGACGACCGCTGCCAACGGTTACCCGGCCGCTGGATCGTCATGTCGACCGACGCTTCGGTTACCCACGACGACTGTGCTCGCCGCCTTGAGGTCGACACACAACACGCCGTCCAGCAGCTCGCCGACGTACCGCCTCGACGCGGACGTGTCGATCTGGAAGTACTTGGTGAAGGCGGTCCCGGACACGATGAACGGACCGGTTGACTTCCCGCCCTGCCGGCGGAGTGGGTACGAGTGCTCGCTGGGCTCCAGCGTCGGCTTGAGGCCGACAATCCCGGCCTCCGCGTCGTAGAGCAGCTCGACGCCCTCTGGGGAGCCCAAAGCGAGGTGCGCCGACGGGCTGAGCGAGATCGTGCCTCGCTTCTGGATCGTCACGTAAGGCTCCTTACCCAGCGGCACCATCCGCTTGGTGAACAGCTGAAAGTCTGGCATCTCCTACCCCTTCGGTCTGACTGACTGTCGACCTCGGCCATGCTACGCGACAGCGCGCGCGCGATGGCCGCCAACGTGCCTAAGTCCCAAGCGGCGCACGCCACCGGCGCCAGCGCTGCGGCGGTGGTGGGGTGTTCGGTGCCGCCGGTATCGACGACGTCTGCGTCCTATCGTCCACCGGACCAGACGGCACGGCTGTCAAGCTGCTGTGACGGCCGGCGCCGCAGGTGCGGCTCGGCAGCACCCACACACGCAACCGCGAAGGTCTCATCCTCGGTTCACTCGACGACCACGCACTCAAGGACCCTCGATGGCTTACCGAGGGTGAGCCAGGTCTCTGCCGCAGGGACCGAAGGGTCGAGTACGCCGCTCTCGGCCAGTCCAGGATGCCCGCTGCGCTCCCTCGTACGCACGGCAACCCCGCCTCCGCGTACCTCTTCGCACCTCTACATCTTGGCTGTAGCAGCCCAGATGCCGAGTTCAACTGTTCTATACATCCTGAACGCGATGCGATACCCTGATGACCGGGCGACGGAAACGGGCTTGTGTAGGACCCAGTGACGCGACGAGCGTCGGGACGGCACTGAACACGCACTGGACCCGTCGCCGACTCAGGCTGGGTCGATCCGGTCTGCGCGCTGGCACAGCGTGTCCTGTCAGACCCGTGTGTCGACCTGAGAACTGTTTGTCCGTCGACCCAGGAGGAGTGGCGATGCCCAAGGCCCGTGTGTACGAGCTGGCGTGGGAGTACAAGGTAAACTCGCGGACGGTGCTCGCGGTGCTGACCGACCTCGGTGAGTTCACGCGATCTGCCTCGTCGACGGTCGAGGCGTCAATCGTTCACCGGCTCCGGAGCGAGCTTGATCGGCGAGCTGGGACGGTCCTCGCCAGCACGCTCCGCCCGATGGAGTCCGGCGATCGGGTGCCACGCAGCCTCTCTAGAGAGCGTCGACAGCCCAAGAACGGTCCTGTACGGGCGCTGACGTTGAGAGAGGAGGCAGAGGCGCAGCGGCCACGCCGCCGGAACGGCGCCCCGACGGAGCGCGAGATCAGGCGTTGCTGGGCGGAGCGGATGTTCGAATCCGCGGAGATCCGAGACTGGCGGGCGATTGGACTTGGGCCGTCGGACGACGGGCTGGCTGAGCAGTGCCGCGACGCCGGCCTGGTACCCGAAGATCTGAGGCGGGTAGTCAACGGGCTCCGAGTTGTTCAGTGGCTGAAAGGTGGCGAGTCGGCGGTAGTTGTCCGCAGCCGGCTACGCGACCAGGCCGCCAAGGCTGTCGGATGACGGTCTCGATTGACGTAGGACCAGCCACTGACGAAGCGGACCGGTAAGACGTTTGGCGCCGCTCCCGCGTCTCATAATCGATCGGTTTCGGTATGGCCGGAGCGGTGATCTTGAAGGCGTGTTGAAACGTGGCTGACGTGCCCAGACGGGCGATCCGTTCCGTTGCAGCTCGGGGGACGGTCAGACCCGGAGTGTGGCGCTAGCTGCGGGTGGCGCGGTCCAGGCGGAGGGCGACGATGACGTCCCCGCCGAAGCCCTCGGCGTGTGCGGTGTTCTGGATGGCCAGCGAGGTTCCCGCGGTGCGCCAGCGGCGTTCGTGGCCGTCTGCGCCGGCGGGGGAGCGTCGCAGCACGCCGTGGCGTTCGAGTGCGCGGAGGTGGTAGTTCATCGCCGACGGGGTCCCGCCCGCGACCGCCGCGAGCTCGGTTCACCGGCGATCCGGTGGTCGACAGCGTCGCAGGCGACCATCTGGCGCTTCTTCGGCCGCGCGACGTCGACGGTTGGGTGCGACTGGAGGTCATAGAGGAATCCAGTAGCGGCGTTTGGGGCCGTCGCTGGTGTTGCGCGTGTCCTCGAGTTTCCCGCCGTTGCGTTCGATGGTGCGGGCGGAGGCGGTGTTCTCGGGGTCGCAGGTGAGCAGGACTCGGTCGAGACCCATGGTGCGGGCGCGTTCGAGGGTGCGGGCCAGCGCCCAGGTGGCTAGGCCCCGGCGGCGGGCGCTGGGGCGGATGCTGTAGCCGATGTGACCGCTGGCCTCGAGGAGGAAGTCGTTGAGCTCGTGCCGCAGGGCGACGGCGCCGAGGTAGGTGTTGTTATCGACGACCCAGCGGTAGGTGCAGTGAACCCAGCCGGGCTCCGGTGGGACCGAGAGGTCGCTGCTGCGACGCAGGTTGGCGGTCCACGTTGCGAAGCCGTTGGACGTCTCGACGTCGTCCTGTTCGCGTAGACCGGCCCCGTTCAGGTGCGCGCCAGGTGCGAACTCTCCGCGAGCCTGCAACCAGGACGTGTACAGATCGGCGGTCGGCTCGATCAGTAGTGGGTTCACCGGGGCAGCCTGGCGTATCGCGGCCCGCGTGGTCCGGGATTCCCGATCATCCAGCTGCAGAGCTCGACAACATCGCCAGGTCGTGCCGCGCCGATCGTTAACGGGCCGTGGAGCGCGGTGCTCTGGTCTGGGTGGGGGAGCCCGCGCGTGTAGTGGGGGTTGTCCGGTGCTCGGGAGGTGGGCGGCGGTGCTGCGTGCCGCGTCACTGACCGCTGGTCTACAGCGCCAGGTGCACGCCGAAGCCGAAGGCGAGCACGAGCGCAACAGCGAGAAGGGTCAGCCCGGACAGCGAGGCGGTGACCGCACCGACCCGGGGGCCGTGCCGGGAACCGCGCCACGGGGGGAGCGCAGCGAGGAGGATCCCCGCGACGGCGAGCAGCGCGAACACCACCCCGGGCACGTCCAGCCTGAGCCGGTCGCGTCCCAGGACCGCGAGCCCGGCGCCGCCACACGCGCCTCCGAAGAGAAGCGTCGGCGTGCGGGGGTCACGAAGTCGCTGCCGCCAACCCCAACCGTCCCGCCGGTCAGTGGGCGGTCCGGGGCGGCCGGTGCTCACCAGGTCACGATCGCAGCCCGCGGCGCGGAGCGCGGGTTGCTGCGCCTGTCGGGAGGGGTAGCGGGCGGGGCCGTGGAAGAGCGGCGGTGACGGGCTGGTCTAGGCCGGTGCTGTGGTCGGCAGGGTCGGTCCCGGGTCCGGTCGGCTGCGTCGCAGGCCCGGTGTGAGGGCGCCGGTGACGGCGAGCGAGGCGGCCGCCATGATCCCGACGGTTGTGCCGGCCGCGGTTGCGTCCGCCCCGAGGAGTTGGGCCACGGCTCCGGCGGCCGCGGCGCCGACACCTTGCATGCCCATCATGCCGGTGCTGTTCAGGCCGAGGACCTGGCCGCGGATGTCGTGGCTGGTAGCGGTCACCAACCGTTCCTGCAGGGGCAGGCTGGCGGCGTAGCCGATGGACGCGATGAACCCGAGCGCGCCGGCGGCGACGAGTCCGGGGTGGAGCAGGAACGCCACGTAGGGCAGGGCGAGCAGGATGCGCAGCGGTTCGATCAGGCGGTCGCGGGCGGCCGCGGGGACGTAGCGGCCCATGGCGATGTCACCGAGGAGCATGCCGGCGGCGGTGACGGCGTAGAGGGCGCCCGCTGAGCGGCCGGCGTAGGGGATGAACAGGGATTCACAGCCCACGACCAGGCCGTTGGGCACCCACAGGGCGAGGAACACCGGCCGGAGCCGGCGGGATCCGAGCAGTTCGGTGTTGACGCGGTGAGAGCGGCGCAGCAGGTGGCGGTCGGTCGCCCGGGGCGGGTGGGCGCCGATGCGGAGCCGCACGATGGCCAGGGCCAGCGCGCCGGCCGCGGCTGCGGCCAGGAACAGCTGCGACGTCGAGATCCGGAGCAGGAGGAGCCCGGCCAGGCCGTATCCGGCGATCTGGGTCACCCCGACCGCGACGTTGATCGTGGCCCGCCCGAAGACGAACGCATCGGCCGGGAGGACGTCCGAGACCAGGGCGATGCTTGCGCCGCCCGTGCGGACATCACGATCCACGGCAGGGCGAGCAGTCCGAACCGCGCGCCCCACGGCAGGCCGGGCACCGCCTGGAGCCCGTCGGCGAGGCAGGTGACCGCGGCGACCGCCGCCAGGGCGTTCCGGGGCCGGATCAGGTCCGCGGTCGAGGCGAGGAACCAGGACGCGACCAGGCGGATGATCGGGCCGCCGAAGACAGCGAGGCTTGTCAGCAGGGTCGACCCGGTGCTCGCGTAGGTGATCGTCCCCAGGGCGAGGCTGCCGATCGAGGCCCCGCCGACGGCGAGGCACTGGACCAGGAACAGCGCCCGGAACTCCGCGACCGCGAACAGCTGCCGGTAGGTGCGCACATCGACGAGCTTCCCGCCCGCAGAGGGCCACCTGATGGGTGGGTCCGGCGCGGCGGGTGATCTGAGCCGGCACTTGGGCCGTCGGCTGGCGCAGAACGGTCTGGCTGGCGGTTCTTCGCCGGTGACGTTCAGCAGTGGTCGCGGTCCGGGTTGGGGGACTGCGCGGTGCGGCCGAGTACGGCGGCGTCGCGTAGTCCCCGCCACACCAGGCCCGCCTCCGCGCACCCGGCGTCACGCAGGGCCTGGAGGTGCCAGTCGACGGGCAGCACAGACTCGGTGTGTGAGGCGTCGCGGTGCCGGAAGCGTTCGTCCCGTTCAGCGGTGGGCCCGGCGAGCACCGGGTCGAGGCGCAGTTCCTCCCACCACTGCGACCACGTGGGTACGCCACCAGCGGCGCGCAGGCCTGCACCGCGGTCCTCGGTGATCCGCTCGAACTCCACCGCCAGCGACGGGAGCCCCGGGTCGGGGATGGTCTCGGTGTTCACCAGCACCCCGCCAGGGGTCAGCAGGCTCGCGGCTTCGGCGTAGACCCCGGCCACCCGCTCGGGGGGCAGCCAGTGCAGCGCGGTGGCAGTGAGCACGGCGTCGATGCTGCCGCCCGGCTCGCCAAGCTGGTCCAACCAGCCAGGGGTCGCCAGGTCCGCGGAGCGCACCCGTACGCGGGGGTCACCGTCGAAGGTGCCGCGGGCGATGGCAAGCAAGGCGGCGTCGACGTCCAGCACGACCGCGGTCGACGCTGGGAAACGGGCGAGCACGCGGCGGGTGATGGAGCCGGTGCCGCCGGCCAGGTCCAGCACCCGCGGTGCGCGGCCGCACGCGGCCTCCACGGCGTCGAGTACGGCGGTGAACCGCTCCTCACGGTCGGGTAGGTATGCCTGCTGCTGGGCGTCCCACCGCTGTTGCCACTCGGTCCAGTCCATCGCGGCCCCCTCGCTCAGTAAGGGTCAGTAGTGACTTCAACCAATTACGCTACCGTGAGGTGGGTAACCTTCACAAGTGGACTACACCGGTTACGCGCAGCGGGCGGTGGATCTCGCCAACGCGGACCTCGCAACGACCAAGGATCTTCTTGCCCACCTGGAGCACCGTCCGTGGCTGGCCGCGCAGGTCACGTCCTCGGACCTGGCCCCGCTGCGGGGGGTGCAGGCGGAGCTGGGCACCTTGGTCGACGCGTCTGCCGGTGGGGAGGGCGGGGCCGTGGTAGCTGTGCTCAACGACCTGCTCGCCCGGCATCCCGTGCGCCCCCGGGTTTCCGGGCACAACGAGAGCAGCTGGCACCTGCACGTCAACGACACCGGTGCCTCCGTCTCGGAGACCCTGACCAGCGAGGCGCTGCTTGGGCTCGTCCTGCTGGTGACTGAGGTGGGAGCTACTCGACTGGGGCGCTGCGCGAGCACCACCTGCGAGCGGGCGTTCGTCGACACCTCCGCGAACAGCTCGCGGCGCTTCTGCAGCAGCCGTTGCTCGACTCGCGAGAACGTCGCCGCCCTGCGCCGACGCCGAGCCCGTCGGACGCTGGGCCCAGCTGCCCGGGTCGAGACGATCGGTTCTTGGACGGTGTCCGGTGGGACGGGAGTAGTCGGACCGAAAGCCGTGTCGCCTCTGTCGGGTCCATCGAGAGTCAGCCGAGGTGGCATGGCTGTTGGCCCGGGGGACGACGACGCGGTAGTTCGCCACCGTCCGGACCGCTCCGGCTTGGTGCCGCCTTCCCGCGCGCTCACGGAGACCGGTTGGGCATCTGGGACGGGGCAGTCGCCCGGTGTGGGGGCGTCCGTAACCGGAGTCTCAGGCTCGAACGAGGGCGATGGTTCGGCGGGTGTCCCGCCACGCGATGAGGCCGGCGCGCAGCCGAGGTGAGGTGACGTCGCCGCCGAGGCGGCGGTCGCGGAGTTGGTCCAGCAGCCAGGCGGGTGCGTCGGCCTGGTCGACGGCCCGAGTCTTGGTGAGCAGTTCACCGGTCGCGAGGGTGTGACGCGCGCGAGCCATCGATGTCAAGCCCAGGTCCGCGATGACGGGGTCGAGCCACAACCACGGGCGTCGCGACGCCCACGTCCAGTAGCCCAGGAGTTCGGCGCGCACCGCTTGGCGCACGTCGTCGTCGCTTATCGCCGGCAACACCTGCAGCGGCGGGCGTCCGAAGATGGCGAACCCGTGGCGGGCCAGTTCCGCGCGGGTCACTCCGGACAGGGTGCGCTGGACCATCGTTCCGTGGGTCCACGTCGGGTGGCTGGCCGGTGCTTCCATCAGCCGCGCACCGTCCACGTAAGCACAACCGAGCGCCTCGCCTGCGGCCAGTCCCTCGTCGAGGTCCTCGTGGAGAGTCCTCAGCTCGGCCAGCCGAGCGGTACCGATTGGTCCGTCTACGAGGGCGACCAGGTCGAGGTCGCTTACGCCAGGGAGGTAGTCACCCGTAGCCAACGACCCTGCAACGAAGAGGTCGGTGACCCACCCGAGCCCGGCGAGTCGCCGCCCGAGTTCCTGCACAGATACCGCCTCCTCCCTCACGCGCGCAGGCTAGGAGAGGTCCGCCCGGCGGGGGGCTATCCGCAGGGGAGCCCGGCCATGACGGACAACTGATGGTTAATGACCCGGCGGCCGGGCGTGAACGGTGGGGTGCCGGGAAAGCCGTGTCCAGGCCTGGTGTGGCTGGGCCGGGTTCCGGTCGGTGCGGGGTGGTGGGTCAGCCCCCGGTTATCCGGTTGCTGGTGGTTGCGGGGAGGTAGTTGGTTGGTGGCGTGAGCGTCGTGATCCGCCCGGTGGAGCGCTGCGAGGTCGTCGATTACCTGCGGGTGTTGCCGTTCGCGAACGGGCTGCCGAGTTGGGAGCCGGCGCCAGCAGCGTGGCATGCGGGTACGGCGGCGTGGCCGCAGCCGGCGGCGCCCGCCTCTGCGGAGACTCTGCGCGGCTGGGTCGACGACGTGATGGGGGAGGGGTTCCGGTCCCAGGCCGCTTTCGTCGACGGTCACCTGGTGGGTGGGTCGGCGCTGTTGTCGCTGGAGTTGACGGTTCCCGGGTGTCGCCAGGTCCGGATGGGCGGGGTGACCTCGACGGGCGTGGTGGCAACTCATCGCCGGCGCGGGCTGCTGCGCCAGATGATGCAGGCGATGTTCGCGGACGCGCGTGCTCACGGCGAGTTCGTGACCGGGCTCAGCGCGAGCGAGGGCGGGATCTACGGCAGGTTCGGGTTCTCGCCCGCGACCGAGCGGGCGCGGGGGGACTGGACCGCGCCGACGCCGCCTTCGTGGACGCCCCGCCGCCTGGGGGCTCGCTGGAGCTGGTCGATGCCCTGACCGCGCGCGGGGTCTGGCCACGGATCCACGACACCGTCCGGCGACGGCGGGTCGGGGAGGTCAGCGCCCAGTCCGACTTCTGGGACCAGCTCTTCGATGCCTCGACCGGGCCCGAGGGGCCGTTGCGGTATCTGCTGCACCGCGACGAGTCGGGACGGCCCGACGGGATCGCGAACTACCGGATCCCCTGGGGCCGCGTCCGGACGATGTGGGGATCGTCGCTGTGGAGGCGCTCGAGGCGACGAACCCGGGCGCGTACGCGGCCCTGTGGGGTCTGCTCGTCGACCTCGACCTGACCCGGCGCATCGTCGCGGCGCCCCGGCCGGTGGACGAGCCTCTGCGCTGGCTGCTGCGCAACCCGCGGGCCCTGCGGACCACCCGCGCGACGGACAATCTGTGGCTGCGTCTGCTCGACGTCCCCGCCGCGCTCGAGGCGCGGACCTTCGACGCACACGGCGGTCTGGTCTTCGAGATCGGTCAGGACGCCATGTGCCCGGAGAACTCCGGGACGTGGCGGCTCACGGCCGACCCGGCCGGGGCCGTCTGTGCCCGGACCGCCGAGCACCCGGACATCACCCTGGACGTGCAGTCGCTGGGCCTCGCTTTACCTCGGGGGAGTCTCACCCGCGACGCTCGCCGCAGCCGGCCGGATCATCGAACACCAGGACGGGGCCGTCGCACTCACCGCGCGACTGTTCACCACCGACCCCCTGCCCTACAACGCCATCGGCTTCTGAGCTTCCCCATCCCGGATCACGACGATGGGCGGCTGTGTGCGGCCCGGTAGCGCTGTGACGGGGCGGCTGGGGTATCCCGCAGTCGGAACGTTGAGCGGGACGTAGTTGTGCGCGGATCAGATGAGGGTGGCGCAGGCCATGTCGCCAACTTTGCGGCCGGTCCGGGAGACGGCCAGCCCGTCGGGTGACCATATGGCTGAGGAGCCGGCAGTCTCGGAGTACCCGTGCCCGGTCGGACCAGCGAAGCTCGCGAATACGACGAAGGCTCTGCAGGCGCGCGCGATGACCACCGCCCGAGCTTCCTGCTCGGGCAGCTCCTCCGGCCGGCGACGTAGGCGTCAATGCCGAGGGCGGCCGTGCCCGCGGTGTGCTGCGCGGCTCCGGTGTCCTTGCAGATGCCGAGCCCGAGACGCCAGCCGTCGAGCTCGAGCACTGTCGGCCCGTCACCGGGGGCGAACCGGTCAGGCTCGGCGCCCCCGAGCCAGGTCTTGCGGTAGGCGACATCGACACCCGCACCGTCCACCCGCAGCATCGCGATGAATCGGGCGCCCTCCACCTCGATGGGAGCGCCGACCAAAGCCACAGAACCTGTCTCGCCGCAGGCGTCGATGATCGGGTCAAGCAAGCCGCCACCGAGAGGGACGGGTTGGGCGTCAAGCTCGTAGCCGGTGAGCGACAGCTCGGGGCAGACGACGAGCCGTGACCGGGAGGACCGTACGGTCGCCGCGTGTGACCCGGCGTTGGCCGCGACGTCGCAAGCGGCGCACGCCGGCTGCACCGCGGCGACTGTCAGCGGAGCACGCACAGCACGATCGTGGCAGACCGGCCCGTGCGCCCGCGGCCGTCGCCGCGCCGATCCCCCAGCGGTACACCGACAGGGGGTTCAGGGCGAGCGCCCAAGCTGCCGAGCTACCCGGACAGGCGCCGGGGCTTCAGGCCGTCGCTGCGGTCTGTTGTTCGGTGGGCAACAGGGCGAGCAGTTGTGTGGTGTGGCGCGGGAGGTGGTCCTCCGCCAGGCCGGTGAGGATGGCTCTGAGCGGCCCGGGCTGGTCGACGAGGGCCTGCTCGTGGGACAGCAGCAGGGTGGGGATCGTCGTGTCGAGTTCGGCGTCGCTGAGGGCTGTGCCGAGGACGCACAGGGCCTCGCCCTGGCGTCGGATGCGGTCCTGCAGCCCGGCGGTCCCGCCGGCGCGGGCGCGGAGGCGGCTGGTGGTCCAGGTCTCGTGCGAGAGCCGGTTGTCGTAGGTCGCCGCTGCGCCGGATGCGATGGTCGCGGCGGTGGCGAGGGTCGCGGCGTCGACGAGCGCGATGTGGGCGAGGATCCGGTCCGCGTCCCAGCCACCGTCCGGTGGGTGACGGTTTCACCTGACCGTCCAGCGACGTGGGCAGCGGCGTTGAGTAGTTCGGTATAGGCGGCTTGCAAGCGGGTGGTGTCCATGGCTTCTCCTTGTTTGCCTGATCGGGGGATGGGCGGGCAGGGCGCTGTGCCGCCGTGCGGCTCAGCGGTGCACCGGCGACATGTCCCAGGGCGCGTTCGGGAGGACCTCGCCGATCTCGAGCAGCGACTTGAGGTTGGCCAGGACGGCGGGCCAGCCGTGCGAGATCTCGCCGAGCGCGGTGGCGTCGGCGAGGTTCTCGTGGGTCACCGTGAGCCGGACGATGTCGTGGTGCGCCTCGATGTGGAAGGTGACGATCGAGGCGTCGCCCGGGGCGTCGGCGGACTCCCCGAAGGTGATGACCAGCCGGGTCGGTGGTTCGGTCTCGAGCACGCGACCGACGAGGTCGGCGTGCCCGGACCCGTCGGTGCGCCGGTGCTCCCAGCGTGAGCCTGGCTGCCAGTCGGAGACGTTGGCGTGGCCCCAGTAGCGGGCGGTCAGGTCCGCGTCGGTGAGGGCCTGCCACACCTGCTCGGGGCTCGCGCGGATGTAGGTGACGTAGACGTAGGACGGCCTCGAGGTGGCGGTCTCGGTCATGGCGTACTCCTCTGCTCGGTCCTTGATGGCGCTGAGCGCCTGCAGGCGGGGCTTGTCGAAGCTGGAGATCCAGCGCTGCTCGATCCCGTGGATGGGCGCGGGGTTGAGGTAGTGCAGCCGTTCTCGCCCGCGCCGCGTGACGGTGACGAGCCCGGCGCGCACGACGACGTCGAGGTGCTGTGTGGCGGACTGCCGGGCCATGCCGAGGTGCTCGCAGAGTTGCCCGAGCGTCTGGCCGTCGTGCTCGCGCAGTCGGTCCAGGAGCAGCCTGCGAGTGGGGTCGGCGAGCGCCTTGAAGACTGCGTCGAGCGCTGTCGTCTCCAGCGGCACCGGGCCATCATGCAGGCTTTTGCCTGCATGATGCAACTCAGAGCACAGCGCCGGGCCTGGTAGCTGACTGGTTACCGGACGCCCTGACGGCGAACGCCGGCCTCCGGCAACCGTCCCAGCAGCCGAACGTCCACTGGGGCGTCGAGCCGGTCCGGAGGAGCATCGGCTACCGCGACGTTGGCTGCGTTTCTGCTACGCGGCTTGCTTCGCGCTGGACGTGTTCCGCTCGGGTGAGGTTCAGCCCCACGCGCCGGGGACCTGTCGGGTGGTGACGTTGAGCCGGTTGAAGACATTGGTGATCGCGATGGACAGGATGAGGGCGGCGAGCGCGGGCTCGTCGTAGTGCTGTCGGGCCTGCTTCCACACGTCGTCGGGGACCGGGTCCGCGCGGTCGCTGAGTCGAGTGACGGCCTCGGTGAGGGCTAGTGCGGCGCGTTCGGCGTCGGTGAAGCGCGTGGAGTCGCGCCAGGCGGCCACCGCGAACAGTCGCTCGTCGGTCTCGCCGGCTCCCTTGGCTTGGCGGGAGCCGGCGTCGACGCAGGAGCTGCAGCCGTTGATCTGGCTGGCCCGCAGGTGGGCGAGCTCGAGGGTGGCGCCCGGTACGGCGCTGTTCCTGATGGCCTGATTGAGCTTGACGATGGCCTGCATCGCGTCCGGCACGAGCATCGCTGGGTTCTTCATCCGTGGCGGCATGGTCGAGGTCCTCTCGGGTTGTCACGTCCGGCGGTTGCCGCCGGTCACTGCTCTGACAGGCGGCGACGGGGAGATGTGACACATGGACGAGCAGCGCTGGCTGGCCGAGCGGTTCGTAGTCGACCGGGCGCACCTGATGGCGGTGGCCTACCGGATGCTCGGCTCTCGAGCGGAGGCCGACGACGCGGTGCAGGACGCCTGGCTGCGGGTCAGCCGTGCCGAGGCCAGCGACGTCCACAACTTGACCGGCTGGTTCACCACGATCGTCGCTCGGGTGTGTCTCAACGCGCTGGAGTCGCGGCGCGCGCGGCGCGAGACTCCGCTGGATGAAGGGGTGCCCGAGCCGGTCGACGATCACGACCCGGAACGCGACGCGGTGCTCGCCGACACGGTCGGCGCCGCGCTGCTCGTCGTACTCGACCTCCTGCCGCCCGCGCAACGACTGGCTTTCGTGCTGCACGACCTGTTCGCCGTCCCGTTCGAGGAGATCGCGTCCGTCGTAGAGCGCTCCCCTGCAGCCGCCCGGCAACTCGCTAGCCGCGCCCGCCGCCGCATACAAGGGGCCAGCGCGAGACCGGCAGACCTGGCCCGCCAACGCGCGGTCGTCGACGCGTTCCTGACCGCCTCTCGCGAGGGCAACTTCGCCGCGCTACTGGCCGTGCTGCACCCCGACGTCATGCTCCGAGCCGACGCGGCCGCGGTGCAGGCCGCCGGGGCCCGGCAGGCGGCTGGCGCGCCCGTGCTAGCCCGTGAGGTCCACGGGGCGGAGGCGGTGTCCCGCGCCTTCTCTGGCCGCGCCGCAGCAGCGCAACCGGCCCTGATCGACGGCCGGATCGGTGCAGTCTGGGCACCTGGCGGCCAACCCCGCGCCGTGTTCGACCTGACCCTGCACGGCACCAAGATCGTTGCGATCGAGCTGCTCTGCGACCCCGCACTCCTCCACGACCTGGCGATCACACCGCTCTAACGAGCAGTGCTCACCGTCGCCGACGCCCGTCCCGTTTGCCGACCGCCAGCGGGACGCCGGCCCGCCGGGCTCTGCGTCTGAACGCACGGCTGGAAGGATGCCGCCATGCCTGCGCTCGAGATGGCGTCCACTCGTCGCGCTCTGCTCGAGGCGGTCGCCGCGTACGTTCCCGTGCACGCTGCTGACGGCGTGCGGGTGGGAGTCGATGGCGTGGACGCCGCGGGCAAGACCGTCTTCGCCGACCACCTCGCCGACGTCCTGCGCGTCTCTGGTCGCAGCGTCGTGCGCGTGAGCGCGGACGACTTGCACCAGCCCCGCGCGGTACGCCACCGCCGCGGTCGCGGCTCCCCCGAGGGGTTCTGGCTGGACAGCTACGACTACCCGGCGCTTGCAGGAACGCGTCCTCTACCCCTTCGGACCGGGTGGCTCCCTGCGCTACCGGACCGCGAGCCACGGCCTGGACGTTGATCGACGGCGGGACCCAGCCGTCCGTGACGCCGGCCCTGGCGATGTCCTCGTGCTCGACGGGCTGTTCCTGCACCGTGACGAACTGGTCGGATCCTGGGACCTGTCGGTGTTCCTCCAGGTGCCCTTCGCCGTCTCTGCCGCTCGCATGGCCGCCCGCGACGGGAGCCACCCGGACCCGACCCATCCCAGCGTGGCCCGCTACGTGCGAGGACAGGAGTTGTACTTCGCTGCTTGCCGACCATGGCAACGCGCTGACCTGGTCGTCGACGCAACCGACCTCGACGCCCCAACGCTGGTGAGACCCTGCTAGACGTGCCACCCGCAGTACGCACCTGCAGGAGTGGCCGTCTGGCACTGGTCGGGTCGGACTCCTAGCCGCTGAGGCCGATGATGCACCGGTGAGGTCCCAGAGGATGCCCGAGCACGTCGGACGGGTTCGCGCGCTGCACGCCTTCCCGGTCAAGTCGATGGCCGGACAGAGCCTGTCCCAGGCCGAGGTCGGCTGCCGGGGGCTCAGCGGTGACCGCGAGTGGGCGGTCTACACAAGTGACGGCGGCATCGCCAGCGGCAAGATCACCCGGCGCTTCCGCAAGGTGCCTGGCCTGCTCGCCTGGTCGTCGTCGCAGACCGCGGGCGCGCCCCCTGAGCTCCGCAGCCCGGAGGGTCGCGTGTACCGCGTCGACGACCCAGGCGCGGGGCAGGCCCTGAGCTCCAGCCTCGGGCAGCCGCTGGAGCTGCGCCGGGAGACGGACGTCCTGCACCACGACGAGTGCCCTGTGCACGTGGTCACGACAGCGTCCCTTCGACGCGTCGAGCAGTCGGTGGGCGCTCCGCTTCACGCCAGCCGTCTGCGGGCGAACATCCTCCTGGAGACGGAGGGCGCTGACTTCGTGGAGGACGCCTGGGCCGACGCGGAGTTGAGCATCGGCCCGCAGGTCGTCTTGCGCCTGGGTTCCGGCATGCCGCGGTGTCTGATGATCGACCAACCGCAGGCCGGCGTCCCCGCCGCGCCGCCGGTCCTGCAGGTCCTGGGACGCGAGCACGACGTCCGTCTCGGGCTGCAGGCAGAGGTCCTGCGAGGCGGCACCATCGCCCTCGGCGACGAGGCTCTGTTGACGCGTTGCTAGAGAGCCGGTGCGGGGAGCCCTCCGGGCTCACACCGTCCAGCGCTTGCAGCGTCCCGGATGGGCAAGGGCCCAGCGGGCCACGTCCGCTGACGATCGCTGTCCAGCCCTGCTGAGGGCGCTGGCAACACGACCAGCTCCCGGGCGCGATTCGTGAGCTCGTGCTCGACGACCAGCGGTTGCGCAACGACATCTGCTGGCCTGTGTTCCACTGCTGAGCCCGTGAGCGCCAACACTGCCGTGCGCCAGCCGAGCGGACGCCGGGAGCTGCCCCCGGTTCTGACGACGGTCACCACCTGTTCCGATAGCCCAACCCGGGGGTGGGACACCCTCCGGGCGCCCTCGCCGGCGACGTCAACGCTGGTCACGGTGTCTCGGACGACCCGTCCGGAGCGGTGTCCCATCAGAGGTTCCCCCCTACCGGGACACCCCACGACCAGCGGCGTCGGCGACGTCGGCCCTGGTCGGGGTGTCCCGGTTGACCCGCCCGCGTGTCTGTCCCGGTGATGGGGTGCCATCTGGGACAGTCGCCGGGTGGGTGAGGGTCTGGTGGTCGGGTACGCGCGGTGTTCCACTGACGAGCAGGACCTGACGGCGCAGCGGGTCGCCTTGAAGCGGCTCGGTGTTCCGGTTGGCCGGGTATACGTCGATCACGGCCGGAGCGGGACAAACCGGGACCGGCCCGGGCTGCGCCAGGCCCTGGCCGCGGTCCGGGCGGGGGACACCTGGCGGTGACGAAGCTGGACCGCCTGGCGCGGTCGGTGCCGGATGCGCGGAACATCGTGGATGAGCTGACCGCGAGCGGGGTGCGGTTGAGCATCGGGGGGTCGGTACACGACCCGGCCGACCCGATCGGACGGCTGCTGTTCAACGTGTTGTCGATGGTCGCGGAGTTCGAGGCGGACCTGATCCGGGCGCGGACCCGGGAGGGCATGGCGATCGCGAAGGCCAAGGCCGGCTCCGGGGGCGCGCGCCAAAGCTCACCGCCAAGCAGGAGGCGCACCTGGTGGAGCTGCACCGGGCCGGCGCGCACACCGGCGGTGAGCTGGCCGAGCTGTTCGGGGTGGCCCGGTCCACCGTGTACCGGGCAATCGGCCGTGGCGCGGGTCGGTGAGCAGCTGTTGCCGGCGATCCCCGGTGTCCAGCTGGCTGCTCCTTGACCACGGCGGTCCTGAGCTCCCGCGACGGCGGCACCCGCTCCAGGATCCGCAGGCGGTGACCGCGGAGGCGCGCCGCCTTGCTGAAGCGAAGCAGCTGAACGGCTACCGGTGCTGGTGTTGCTGGAACCCACGATGGTCGACGTGCGTCGCACTCACATGACTCATCGCCGCTCCGTCACAGCCCCAGCTGGTCTGCTGATCATCGCAGCTCTTGGTGGTTGCGCACATGGGACCCAAGCTGGCGCTGCACCTCTAGGTCGAGCCAGCTCGCCAGATCCACTAGCGACTTCCGAGCAGTGGACCCGAGCCGAAGCCATCACTCGAGTCGTTCACGTCAACGCGAACCAGCGCACCCTCACCGTCCTGACAGTTGTCGGCGGGTGTAAGAACGCTGAGCTACGATCTCACGAGACGCCCTCGGTCATCCGGTTGGCTATTCAGATCAAGTTTAAGAAGCCGGTTGGCGAGGTGTGCACGGCGGACGCTGTACTCATTTCGGTAAAGACCACGCTCAAGACGACAATGCATGGCCGGAAGGTTGTGGACGCAACCACCGGGAGAACGCTTGTGGTCAACAACACGCGGCCCTAGCCGGCTGGAAGCCAATGCTGGGCTCACCCCGTGAGTGTGTCGGGTGGGTGGAGGGTAAGGCTGGAGGCGATCACCTCGGTGAAGGCGGTGGCGGGCGTTTTCCAGCCGAGGGTCTTGCGGGGTCGGGCATTGAGTCGGTCGGCGATCGCGTCGAGGTCGGCCTGGGCCCGACACACGCGCAGCCTGTCTCAGGTGTGGTGGTGGGCAGGCGCTCCAGCACTCGTCACCGACCTCGGGGTGTCGGTCCCGGAGGCGTCGGAGAACCGTGCGTGGCGCGAGGTCTCGACGAACCTGGCAAGGAGCCGGGCGAGATCGGTCAGGTCCCTGTCGTCCCAGTCGCCCAGGTGGGCGGCGAGGGTGGTCTGGGAGGAGGTGACGGCGCGCTGCAGGATCTCGGTGCCCTCGTCGGTGAGGTTCAGGACCTGTCCCCGACGTCCGGGCTGCTCGCCGGCGCGACCGACGAGCCCGGCCTCTTCCAGCTGGGAGAGCTGGCGCGACACCGTCGACTTCTCCAGCCCGTAGGCCGCGGCCACATCGACCGCGCGTGAACCCGGCTGGGCAGCGATGAACAGCAGCAGGCTGTGCGCGACCAGCGGGAGCTCTCGCAGCTGCGGTTGTCGTTGGGCCGGTCAGCGGTTGGTGGTCGCGAGTTTCGCGCCCAGGCCGAGGAAGGACACGGCGAACGCCTGGCGCACCCGCTGGACGATCCGCGGACGGGTCAGCAGGTGCCGGCTGACCGCGGCTGCGAAGACCCCGTAACCGGCGAAGACCACGAGCGTCATCGCCATGAACGCCGCGCTCAGCGCGGCCATCCGGGCGGTCGCGCCCGGCCCGGCCGGGACGAACTGCGGGAGGAACGCGAAGAAGAAGATCGTCAGCTTGGGGTTCAACAGGTTCGCGAGGACAGCGGACCCCACGACCCGGCCTGGTGAGCGGACCGGCTGGGGCTCCGTGGACAGGGTGCTGTGGTCCCGCCAGGTCGCCACCGCCATCCACGCCAGGTAGACCACCCGGCGACCTTCACGACCTCGAACGCGACCCCGCTGGCCCGCAGCAGCACGGCCGTCCCGGTGACCGCAGCGACCAGGTGCGGAACGATCCCCAGCGTGCACCCGACCGCGGTCACGAGGCTGGCCCGCCAGCCCCGGGACAGCCCGGCCGAGATGGTCAGCAGGGCACCGGTGCCCGGGGTCGCCACCACGACCAGCGAGGTCACCAGGAAAGCGAGGTTCACGGCGTCACTGTGCACCAACAGCGACACCTCGACCCGCCATTGGGGTTCCACAAGCCGTACCACCGCGCTGCTCGGGCCGACCAGACAGCAGAACCGGACCGGTCCAATGCGGCCGAAGTCGTGCCGGTTCCATCGTGCCGCAACGATCGTTAACGGCATGACCGAAGCGGTGATCTCGGAGGTGTGCCGGAACCCCGCTTACCTGCGCACACGACTGGTCCGCTCCGTCGGGGCTCGGCGGGGGGCGGGTCGTTGGGACACCGTTGCCAGGGGCAATGCTGCCGCCGGGTGTTCCGGCAGGGGTCCGCTGTCACCGACCCGTACGGGGGACTGGGACAGCGGGCGGTCAGTTAGCCCGTTCGACGCCGGACCCGGGGCGGAGGCTGCGGTTGGTGGTGGGCGTTGGTCATCCGCAGGTGTTGGGTTGCTTCCGGCCTGGAGCAGGGATCGCTGGGCTGGGCGGGTGAACAGCCAGCTGCCGGTGGCGAGCATGAGGCCGGCAGTGCCGGCCAGGAGGACTCGGTAGTCGACGGCAGCGACGAGGGCGGCGCCGAGGCCGATGAAGGCGGTCTGGGGGAGGGTGACGGCGGCCTCGGCGGCGGCGTCGACCCGGACCCAGCAGGCGGCTGGGTGTGCGCCGTTGGACCAGGGTGTTGGCGCCGATGACGGTGGCGGTGATCCCGCCGCCGAGGACGGCCATGGCGGTGACCGCGACGGCGGTGACGGGGAGGACCAGGGCGCCGATCGCGGCCGCGCAGGTGAGCAGGCCCGCGGCCGCGAGGCGGCCTTCGCCGAGTCGGCGCATCGCGGGTGGTGCGGTCAGGCCGACGGCCACGGCACCCACGCCTTGGGCGCTGACCAGCACACCGAGGAAGGCGGGTGGGCGGCCGAGGGCGGCGGCGACAGCGAACGCGACGGTCTCGAGGAGTCCGATGACCGCGAACCCGACGGTGAACGCGACGACCAGCTGACGCAGCACCGGGGTGGCGCGGATGTACTGGACACCTTCACCGAGAGTGGCCCACCACCCAGCGGTCCGGGCCTCGCCGGCGGGTTCGTCGACCCGGATGAGGACGAGGCCGGTGGCGGCGAGAAGGAAGGTGGCGGCGTCGGCGAGGATGACGACCCGGGCGCCGGCCGCGGCGAACAGTCCGGCGCCGATCAGCGGCGCGATCAGTCGCAGTCCCTGGCGGATCAGCGACAGCAGGCTGTTGGCTTGCCCGAGATGCTCGTCGGCGACGAGAGCCGGGAGCAGCGCTGTTTGCGCGGATGCCACGACCTGGTTGCCCGCTCCGTAGACGAGCATCACCGCGTAGATCAGCCAGAGCTGGTCGGCGTCGTGGACGAGCAGCAGCGGGAGCACCGCCGCCGCGAGAGCAAGGTTGACCGCGACCAGCAGCGGCCGGCGCCGGACCCGGTCCACGACCATCCCGGCCAGCGGTGCCAGCAACGCCGGCGCGGCGAGGAAGAAGAACGTCAGACCGGCCGCGGCGCTGCTCCCGGTCAGGGTCTTGACCCAGATCCCCATGGCCAGGAACAGCATCGTGTCCCCGAACAGGGTGAACACCTGCCCACCCAGGTAGATCCGCACCCGGGGGTTCGCGAGCAGTGCCCTCACCGCTTGACCGTGGTGTCGGCATCTGCGTCGGGGTCGGCGGCGTCGGGTGGGGGACTGTCGTCCAGTGGCAACAGGTGGGTCAGGGCAACGAATTCCACCGCCGCCGCACCTTTTGGGCGGGCAGCCGGGTCGCCGAGCCGGTCCCGGTAACGCATCACCAGAGCACGGATCTGCTCGTCGAGCTCTGTGGCTTCCTCAGGAGTGACCCACCACACCGTCTCGCTGTGGCCACCGACCCGACGCCAACGTTCGGGCAGCGAACGCCGGTCCTGGCGCCACTGGGCGTGGTGGTCCAGTTGCCGTCGCAGCGTCAGCCCGGCGAGCCGGTCCCCGGCGATCTCCCCAGCGGGGTCGTCACCACCACCGCCGTAGCTGAAGCCGATCGTGACCACCCGCCACGGCCGTGACCGACCGGCACCCCGGCCGGCCTCCTCGACGAACCCGTACCTGGCCAGCTGACGCAGATGGAACGAGCACGTCGTCGGCGTCTCGCCGATCAGCTCCGCCGCCTGCGTCGCCGTCAGCGGCCCCCGCAGTGTGAGCACCTCGAGCAACGCCAACCGGACCGGGTGCGACAGCGCCCGCATCGTCTGCGGGTCCGTCAACCGCCGCGGCGGTGTAGGAACGAACTCAGCAGTCATCTGTCGAGAGTCAACTCTCGAGAGGAGCTGTCAACAGGTCGGTACTCCGACCGATCGAGGTAGTGGGCGCTGTCCCGCCTGGGGAGCTTGGTCAGGCGGGCAGGGCGGCGGTCGCGGTCGTCACGCCGGGGTTTGCTTGCCGCTGGCGCGAACGAAGCCGATGACGGCCTTCGCCGTGCTTCGTCGCTGACCATGCCTGCACCGTCCTGCCATCGATCGGTCTGGACACGGCGGCGGCGGGACGTCCTGGGATCGCTGGTTCAGCGCACCAGTCGAACTTCTGCCAGGTTCTCCCAGGCCGTCGCGGTCTTGTGGGCGCCGTCGGGTTGGAAGCCGTTGCGGGTGTAAAAGGCGCGGGCACGGGGGTTGTCCTCGGCCACCCACACTGAGCAGGGCCGGTTGCCGACGGCGGCGTCGAGGAGGCCCTGTCCGAGGCCGCTGCCGTGGTGGGCCGCTCGGAGGTAGATGCTGACGAGCTCGAGGGCGCGGACCGGTGGTTGGTCACGGCTGGGGGCGGTGGTGGCGTAGCCGACGACCTGGCCTTGGACCTCGGTCACCAGGACCTGCCACCTGCTGTCGGCGGCGATCATTCGCTGCCACTGTTCGTGGCGGCGCTCGTCGGCTTTGAAGCTGCCCAGCAGAGACGCGGACAGCAGAAGGGCGTACGCCTCCCGCCAGCAGCCCACCTGGCAGCCGGCCAGGTCCGCGGCATCAGTCGTCGCGGCCGGACGCACGCCCAGGGTCTGGTCCACGTCTCCAGTCGAACACGACTCGATCGGGTCCCCCGCGCAGGAGTTAGAGGCCACCTGCCGAACCCGGCAACTCGCCCTGACGTGCCGCGCCCGATCGTTAACGGGACGGTCGGGCCGGTACGACGACACGCCGGGGGTGGCCGTGCCGAAAGTCGTGCCGGAACCTGCGAGCCGCCGTCGGCGCTGTCGTCACGTTTTCGGTATGGCCTGGTGCGCGGTGAGAGCCGGGGTTCGACCTCCCGTCGGAGGACACGGCCGAGGTGTTGCGGCTCCGGGGGTGACGAGCTGGGCGTGCTCGGCAGCGTGGCGGAGCGCACAGGTTCCTGACAGGCAGCGGTCCCTAGCTTTCGGACCGTCCGTCACACCAGTTGAGCGGCCGCTGATCTGCGGTTGCGCGCCTACCGGAGGTCCCTTGTGTCCCTCACCAACCACCGTCATCCCATGGGGCTGATCGCCCTGGCGGCCGCCGGCTCGATGGTGTTGCTCGCCGCGGCACCGGCCAGCGCGCTGGCCACCCACGCATCCCGGCACCAGCCCGCCCCCGCCGCGAAGGCCCACCGTTTCACCGCCGAGGGCCTGGTCGTGTCCTCGACAGGCTCCTCGATCGTGGTGCTGGCCCGCGACGTTTCCAGCCGTGGCCGTGTGGACCACAACAAGCTCATCACGGTCGCCGTCGCGCCTCGGCACCAGCGGCACGTGCGCGGCGCGTCGACGGCCGGGCCGAGCGCGGGGACCCTGATCGTCGGGAACTTGGTGGACCTGTCCGGTACCGCGACCGGCTCCGGGACCACCGCGACGTTCACCGCCACCCAGGTGGTCCAGCACGCCGAGCCCGCGCACGTGTTCCTCGGCACCGTCACCGCGGTGAACGCCAACCTGGTCACCGTCACCAAGGCCGCCACCGCCAGCGACGCCCAGGGTGAGGACAGCGACGGCTCCAGCCAGTTCACCGTCGACGTGACCAACGCCGCGGTGACCGTCGACGGCGCCGCGGGCAGTCTCACGGTCGGGCAGTCCGTCGCGGTCCTCGGCGAAGGGGTCCACGACCTGGTCCTCGCGGCGGCGGTGTACGCGTTCACGGCCGTCCCCACCGTCCTCGCCGGGGACGTCTCGGCCGTGAACGGGACCCTGGTGACGATCGGCGACAGCGGGGACGGCGGCACCGTCGACCTCGCCGGCGTCCCGTTGTCGGTCAACGGCAACCCCGACAGCACCACCGCCGCGCTCGGCCCGGACACGAACATCGTCGTCCTGGGCAGCACCGACACCGCCGGGACCCTGACCCCGACCCTGGCGTTCGCGTTCAACAGCGCCGACAGGAACCCCGCCGGGGCCAACCCCGACGACTGACCAACCACCCCGCACGGATCGCGCACGGGCACCAGCGCGGGGGTGCCACGACGTCCGGTCGCCCGGCGGAGCTCAGGTCACCGTCGGCGGCCACCGTGTGCAGTGGGGACCCGACGCCGCTGCGCGGTCCCGGACCGAGTGGTGGTCGGCCCGGTCGGCCCCGCCCCCTGACGGGCACCGTCAGCGTCACACCGCCGCGGGTCGCGGGTGATCGTGTTCCCACTGCGGGGCCGGCCGGCGGGTCGGTCGCCTGCGCGGTGTCCCAGCCGCGGCCGCTGCACCAGAAAGCGGTCGGAGCGGGACCAGCGGGTGCGCCCGGGCTTGTGCAGCGGGCTGCTGCGCGAACGCGCCCAGGCCAGTCCAGGCCGGTCCAGGCCAGTCCAGGCCGGTCCAGGCCGGCTCGCCGCCGACCCGCCCAGGTGGGATGCGAGCAGCAGCGGGATCCCCGCGGCCGCGACCGCCCCCGCGGCCAGTGCGGACACCGCACCCCGTCCGGGGGCGCCGGGGGCTGCTCGAGCACCCCAGACCGGGTACCTGGCCGGCGGGCTGGGGGCTGGGAGGCTGGGGGGGTGACGCATGTTCTGGTGCCGGAGCCGGAGCCGGCCCGGGGTGACCCGCAGTCGCCGGGGCCGGCGGCGGCCAGTGTGAGCGGGTCGGTGCCGCCGGGCTGCCCGGCGCGGACCCGGCTCTACCGGGGTGGGGTGGTGCGGGATGAGGGGTTCCCCGCGGAGCAGATCAGTGAGCGGTTGCGGGCCGACCCGGACGCGGTCGTGTGGTTGGACCTCTACGACCCGGACACGACCGATCTGCAGCTGTTGGTCGAGGAGTTCGGGTTGCATCCGTTGGCGGTGGAGGACGCCGTCCACGACCACCAGCGGCCCAAGGTGGACCGCTACCGCACCCACCTGTTCGTGAACGTGTACGCGGTCCGGTTCGACCCGGCCGGCGGGGAGCTGAGGACCAGCGAGATCAGCGTGTTCGTCACCGACCGGGCGCTGATCACGGTCCGCAAGTCCGACTTCGACGTCGACACCCTCCTCGACCGATGGGACGACGCTGGCGAGCGGGCGGCCAGCGGGCTGGGGTTCCTGGTCCACGGGCTGCTGGACGCGGTCGTCGACGGCCACTACGCGGCGGTGCAGTTGCTCGAGGACGCCGTCGACGAGCTCGAGGACGCCCTGTTCGACCCGCGCCCGGGCCTGGACATCCGGCGGCGCGGGTTCGAGCTGCGCAAGAGCCTCGGCCAGCTGCGCCGGGTCGTGGTGCCGATGCGTGACGTGATGGCCCGGGTGGTCCGTGAGGACAGCCACCTGGTCGACGAGGACCTGGCGCCCTACTACCAGGACGTGCACGACCACGTGCTCCGGGCCGCGGAGGATGTCGAGGCCAGCCGTGACCTGATCGCGTCGATCCTGGAGACCAGCCTCAACGAGCAGGGCAACCAGCTCAACGAGATCACCAAGAAGCTCGCCGCGTGGGCGGCGATCATCGCCGTGCCGACCGCGGTGACCGGGTTCTACGGGCAGAACGTGCCCTACCCGGGCTTCTCCCAGCACTGGGGGTTCGTCGTCAGCACCTTCGTCATCATCGTGCTGTCCGGCGGGTTGTACCTGATGCTCAAACACCGCGACTGGCTCTGACACAGGCGGGTAGGCGGCGGTCACCGGCTTCACCCGGTCGCCGCACAGGCCACCGCCGCCCGGGTGCTAGACCGCGCAGCGAGCCGACCCGTGCCCGGCCATCCGAGCGCGGGGGAACGCGCGCCGAGCCGGTGGGTGCCGGGGTCGGCGCCGCGACGTTCGAGGTGTGCAGCGGGCTGCTGCACGAACGCGCCGCGGTCAGGACCAGGCCAGCGCCGATCCGCGCAGGTCCCGTAGGTCCGCCGGGACCGGCCGCGCTGGCCGGGGAACGCGTCGTGCAGGTCCACGGGCGACCGCTCCCGCCCACACCGCCGCCCACACGGCCGCGCCGCTCCGCGGACTGGCCGGAGCACAGCTCGCGCGCACGGCACCCACGCGCGGACCGCGTCCGGCGACACCGAGGTTCGTGGCCGAGGCGGGCGGCCGTCGTGTTGCGGCTGGGCCCATGACCCCCCGTCGAGCAGACCGTCGACAGGCGCGGTCAGCGACCATCTGGCACGGTCGGCACGAACAGACCCGCCCAGCGGTGGCCGGTACGCCGGTCCACTCGGCGCGGGTCCGTCCACGGTCGGGGGCTTCCCGGCCGTGTGGCTTGTCTGAAGGGTGTTCTTGTGCGCCGGTTGTCTGCTCTTGTCCTGGTCGTGGTGATGGCTGTCGCCGGGTGCGGTTCGTCGAAGACGGCGAGCACGGCCGTCCCGTCCGCCGCCGGTGCCAGCGCCTCCGCTGCCGCCGGGGCGGTGGCCGGCGCGTCGCCGCTGGCGTCCACGGGGTCCTCGATGGCACCGACCGCGGCGGCGGCTGCCGCGTCGTGCCCGAGCTCGAACAGTCGGTCGTTCGCGAAGACCCGGTTCGTCGCTGATCTGGGTGGGGCGGCGTTCCTGATCCGCCGCTACATCTACCAGCCCTACACCCGGGGTTCGTTCACCAAGGGCCACCCCGGGCGGACCCTGGCGCTGGTCAAGGCCGCGGCGACCGCGGGGACGGTCGTGCACCTGTTGAAGAACGCGTCGCTGAACGCGAAGGCGAACCCGACGCTGTGCAAGACCATCGCGGCGCCGCTGGCGGGTCTGACCTCGACCGTGAGCGGCCTGGCGGGGTCCCTGCGCGGCGGGGGCTTGAACCCCGGGGTGATCGGTGGGCTCGGTGGCGCGGTCAGCGGTCTGCTGGGCAAGGCCAAGGCCGCCGGGGTCCCGGTCACGGAGAAGGCCCCCACCGGCGCCTGACCGGCCGCGCCCACCGGGCACCGGCCCGGGACCCGGGACCTCCCGGTGGTCCTGGCGACGCGGTGCCCGATGCCGGGGATCGAGAAGTGGCCCCGGGGGGCGCCCGCGAGCAACCGGCTGCGATGCTGACGTCCGCTCCATCTCCGGCTCCATCTCCAGCGCTTGACCCGAGAGGTACTCGTCGTGAACCGAGGTACGTCAACCCTGACCCTGACCCTGGCCGCGGCGGTGACCCTTACCGGCTGCGGGGCGAAGGCCCACACCCCGGTGACCCCTGCCGCCCCGGTGACCGCTGCCGCGCCCAACGCTGTCACCACCGGCCCGGCGGCGGCAGGCACCAGCGCCGGAGCCGGAGCCGGAGCCGGGAAAACCTGCTCGGCCGGGCACACCCGGGCCACGATCAACGGCACCGTCAAGTGCCTCGCCCCCGGGCAGGAATGCTCCGCTAAGGCGACCACCCAGTACCCGCAGTACGGGTACGTCTGCGGCACCGTCAACGGCCGCCTCGTCCTGCACCGCGCCTGACGACCCACCCGGGACGGCGGGGGGCACCGTGGTCGGGGACAAACCGCGGCAGCGTCCTCGCCTTGCCGGCCAGGACCTGTAGGAGTGGTCCAGCAGCAGGCTCGGGGAGCCCTTGCGGACCGACCGGGCGTGCCGGGCGAGACTCGGTCCGGCCGCCTGCGCCCAGGCATGGAGGGTGGCGGTGAGCGCGAAGGCGCTGCCGTAGAGCACGTGCTGGCCGACGTGGCGGGCGGTCAGCGTGTCCAGCGAGCGGAGACGCTCGGCGCTTGGGAGAGGGCGACGGCGCGGACGTCGACCACGGCGCGCTCACCGACCCAGTGCCCGGCCGGGAGCCGGGTGCTCACGGCCAGGCTCGGTGGTGTCCGGGTCGTGACCGGAGAGCCAGTCGTCGAGCAACCCAAGGCGAAGGCGGCGCCGACGCAGCCGGCGACCGTCGGCGCCGTCCGGGAAATCAGGTCAAGCTCCCCGGGTGCGCGCGGGCGTGTCGATGCGGCCGAGGCCTCCGCCGCGGCGCTTGGTGTGCGCCAGGTCAAGGTGGTCAGAAGCCCGACCGACCGCGCGCGGCGCGCCGGACCCAGGAGGATCAGGGTTGTGAAGAGGGCAGGAGTCAACGATCTCCCAGTGTCCCCGCCACCCGACGAGCCCCCTCGACCGTCCGTCGAACGGGTCGGTCCCCCTGGGATAGGGGGACATCGGGAAGCGTGGCGGCGGGCCACCCAGGGGGAGAGCCGGGGGCCGGCTGCGGTCGCGACCGCGGTCGCGATCGGGTTGCAGGTGGTGCTCCCGGCCGAGCTGAACCTTTCCTCGCGGTACCTGCTTCCCGGCGTGGAAGCGGTGCTACTCGTGGCGCTGGTCCTGATCAACCCTGGTCGGGTGAGCCGGCGGGAAGTTCCGCTCCGCTGGGTCGGGCTCACCCTGATCGCGGTGGCGTCGGTCGCGAACGCGTACTCCGCGATCCGGCTGGTACTAGGCCTGGTCCGCGGCACCGAAGGCGGCTCACCCGGTCCGCTGCTGGCGACCGGGTCCGCAATTTACATCACCAACATAGTGGTCTTCGCTTTGTGGTACTGGGAGTTCGACCGAGGTGGACCCGCAGCCCGGGCCCACGGTCTAGACCCCTACCCGGATCTGATGTTCCCGCAGATGGCGACCCCCGGGATGGCCGACAACGACTGGGAGCCCGAATTCATGGACTACCTGTACGTGTCGTTCACCAACGCCACTGCGTTCAGCCCAACCGACACAATGCCGCTGACGCGGGGCGCGAAGCTGGCCATGCTCGTCCAGTCTGCGGTGGCCCTGGTCACCGTGGCCCTGGTGATCGCCCGCTCTGTGAACATCCTCAAGTAGCCCGCTCACGACGACCAGCGCAGGCCAATGCTGCGGACTGAGTGACCCACTTCAGCTCGAGCTCATGCTCGGCACGAAGGTGAGGGAGTCGGCGTAGGTGATCCGGCGTACCGGGGTGGGTGTGATGAACCCAAGTGGGCGGACGAGGAAGACGGTCGGCTCGTACACCTGGTCGGCGAGGACCCGGTCGACCTCGGCGCGCAGCGTGCAAGTGGCGGGCCGGTCGAGGTACCGGACCAGCGCGAGCGTGCACAGCGGTGACCGGTCGTAGATCAGCGCGGCGGTATGCAGCTTGGACCGCCGCCGTGACCGGATGGCTGTGCGGCACCTGAGTCGGTCCTACCGTGACGGCTTGAGCTGGCTCCGCTGACTTGCAGGACGACCGGGGCGGGGTCGGCTGCGACGTTGCTGTCGGGGGCAGGGGCGATCAGCGCCCGGCAGTGGTGACTATCAGTAGCCCAGCGAGTGCCAGGTGATGGGCCCGACAACCCCGTCGGGGGTCAGGTTGTGCCGGCGCTGCCAGGTGATGACAG